>ERZ840096.3281-NODE-3281-length-11183-cov-2.101366_pt1 | contig 11183 bp, 8 predicted proteins | sample MGYA00519878_ERZ840096 | MGnify/ENA primary metagenome ERZ840096 (study PRJEB31850, sample SAMEA3708865) | human gut metagenome | biome: human gut; feature: human-associated habitat; material: faeces | place: China | collected 2014 ...
TACTCCCGTTTGCTGCTGCACGCATTGCAACCGGAAACTCTGCTGCTCAACGACTTGTGTCCCGAAATGAGGGAGTGTATCTGCGATTTGTTGCCGGCCGGTGAACCTCTGCCTCATAAACCTCTACTTTACGATGATAAAGTAGAACTCTACGGCGCTAAAGTGCCACTTGAGAAAGCTAAAGTGCCACTTTACGGAAACCCGCTTATATCCCCTACCGTCAGCTTTTTGCCGTGTGATGCGGAAACTCTTGATTTCCCGCAAGGGACAGACCTGATAACGTCCTGCTCCACCCTGCAATGGTTTGCCGATACGGAACGGTTCTTCACCCGCTGCCACCGTTTCCTATCGGACGGTGGCATTCTCGCATTCAGCACTTTCGGCAAGAGGAATATGCAGGAGATACATACCCTGACCGGACACGGACTGGAGTACTTCTCGCTCGAAGAACTGAAAGCCTTGCTGTCTTCCCGCTTCGAGGTTCTTTATGCCGAAGAAGAGATTGTCTCCCTGCCATTCGGCACTCCGCTCGAAGTGTTGCAACACCTCAGACAAACCGGCGTTACCGGGACGGAAAAGAGAGTCTGGACGCGCGGACGCCTGCAAAGTTTCTGCGAGGAATATATCCGGATGTACGGCAAGGACGACCGTAGTGTTTCGCTGACTTATCACCCGATTTATGTAATAGCGAGAAAAAGAGGAAGGACAAAGTAAGAAGCATAAGGGATGAAGTACAAAATATGAAGCATAAGATACGAAATGTAAAGTATAAAGTATGAAGTATGAGGTATAAGAGATTTTAAAATAAAGGATGAGGAATACGGTAAACACATAGGTGATAAGAGGTATGAGCACCGATGTTTAATCAGCTAATTTACATAAAGATATAAAGAATTATGAAACCAAACATTTATTTCATCAGCGGCATTGATACGGATGCCGGGAAAAGCTATTGCACTGCCTGGTATGCCAAGCAGCTATCCCGAAACGGACAGCGCGTCATCACCCAGAAATTCATTCAAACCGGCAATACCGGACACTCCGAGGACATCGACCTGCACCGCCGCATCATGGGCACCGGCTATCTGCCTGAGGATAACGAGGGTCTTACAATGCCCGAAATCTTCTCCTATCCCTGCTCTCCCCATCTTGCGGCACGCATCGACAACCGTCCTATCGACTTCGACAAAATAGAGAACGCCACGCAGGAGCTTGCCCGCCGCTACGACACCGTACTCGTGGAAGGAGCCGGCGGACTGATGGTTCCCCTGACCGGAGAATATCTCACCATAGACTACATTGCCGATAAGAACTACCCCCTTATCTTCGTGACATCCGGCAAGCTGGGCAGTATCAATCACACCCTGCTAAGCCTTGAAGCCATCGGGCACCGGGGAATCACACTCGACACCGTACTGTACAACCTTTATCCCACGGTAGAGGACAAGACCATACAGAACGATACGATGCAATACATACGGGAGTATCTTTCCAGACATTTCCCCGGAACGAAGTTTGAGGTTGTGCCGGAAATAAATAATCTGCATCAAACCATGTAATCTGTGACGAATTTCGTACCTTTGCACGTTATAAAACGTCATAGGACACATGGAAGCATTTACATTCGATACAACCGAGCAGATATTACTCGCAGCGACGGGAACTCTTTTTATCATTCAAGCCCTTTATTACCTTTGCCTGTACAACCGCATCCACCTGCGCAGCCGTGCCGTGAAGCGCAGCAATGTACACTTCTCGCAGGAGCTCCCGCCGGTGTCGGTCATCATCTGCGCACGTGAAGAATGCGAAAACCTGCGGCGTAACCTGAAAGCTGTGCTGGAGCAGGATTATCCGCAATTTGAGGTTATCGTCATCAATGACGGAAACACGGACGAAAGCGAAGATTACCTCACCTTGCTGGAAGAGAAATACCCGCACCTCTACCACAGCTTTGTCCCCGACTCTTCCCGCTACATCAGCCGGAAGAAGCTCGCCGCCACCCTCGGCGTGAAAGCCAGCAAATACGACTGGCTCGTCTTTACCGAAGCCAACTGCTGCCCGCAAAGCAACCAATGGCTGCGGCTGCTGGCACGCAACTTCACCTCGCGTACGCAAGTTGTCTTGGGATATAGCGGCTATGAACGCGGCAAAGGCTGGCTGCACAAGCGCATAGCTTTCGACAATCTGTTCACTTCCATGCGCTACCTCGGCTTTGCGCTTGCCGGAAGCCCGTATATGGGCATCGGGCGTAACCTTGCCTACCGCAAGGAGTTGTTTTACGAACACAAAGGGTTCTCTGCACATCTCAACCTTCAGCGCGGCGATGACGACCTGTTCGTCAATCATGTAGCCACTGCCGAAAATACCCGCGTGGAAACCGATGCGGATGCCACCGTACGCATGCAACCCGTATTCCGCGCAAAAGACTGGCGGGAAGAGAAAATCGGTTACGCATCTACCGCCCGCCTCTATCACGGCATGCAACGCTGGCTTGCCGGACTGGAAACCACTACCCGCCTCGCGTTCCATGCCGCATGGATGGCTACGCTCGCAACAGCCATACTGCATTTCCACTGGCTGGCGGCAGGCATTGCATTCCTCGTCTGGATACTCCGGTTTATCCTACAAGCCATCATCGTCAACAAGACTGCCAAGGATTTGAACGACCGGCGCAGATACTACTGGTCGCTGCCCGTGTTCGATGTACTCCAGCCGCTGCAATCTCTCCGCTGGAAGCTCTACTGTCTGTTTAGAAAGAAAAGCGAATTCCTGAGAAAATAAATGAGAAATTACCCTACTCGTAGCGCATGGAATTTGCCGGATGAATCCGTGTAATGAGGTAGGACGGTCCTAACAGCATAGCGATTGAAGCCAGCAGCGTGCCGACATTCAGCAACAAGAAAAGCCAAAGATTGAAAGATACGGGAACGGTGTCCATATAATAGGTTTCCGGGTCGAGACGGAACAAGCCGAACCACTTCTGGATAAAATAGAAAGCCAATCCTATTACATTGCCCCACAGCATTCCTTTTCCGATGAGGAATACCGCCAGCCAAAGAAACAGTTTGCGGATAGTGAGGTTGTTCGCTCCCAAAGATTTCAGAACGCCAATCATGGAGGTGCGCTCTATGATGATTATCAGCAGACCCGAAACCATGGTAAACCCGGCAACGCCAATCATCAGAATAAGGATAACCCATATATTGACATCCAAGATGCCGAGCCATGCAAAAATCTGCGGGTTCAACTGCTCTACGTTGAGTACACAGTATTCTGCCCCGTAAGGGTCGGGATGCCGGCCCACTTCATCGGCTATCCGGTAGGTGGTTTCTTCCAGTTTATCGTAGTCGTACAGCTCCAGCTCCACTCCGCTCACCTGGTCGGGATGCCACTTGTTCAGACGGTTCACCAGGCACAGGTCTGTAAGCAGAAACAGGTTGTCGTATTCGGAAAAGTTGGTCTGGTAAATGCCGACGATTGTCAGGCGGCGGGCACGCACATCGTCCTGTATGTAGTAGGTATCTATCTTGTCGCCGAGCTTCAGCTGCAGTTTGTCGGCTATCGCCTTTGAAACGACCACCCGGTTGGTAGAAGCCGAGTCGCTGAACTGCGGAAACTCTCCCTCTATCAGGTGACGGCGGAAGAAGGAACTGCCATACTCCGGCCCTATACCTTTCAATACCATGCCTTGAAAGGCATCGGACGTCTTTATCATACCCGGCTTGGTGGAATAGCGTTGCACGTGTTTCACACCGGAATTATCCGCAAGAGCGGCAAGCATACTGTCCGTCACGGCTATGGGGCGGGTTTCAAAAGAACGCGCCGCATCCGAATTGCTAATCTGGATATGCGAGCCGAAACCGATTATCTTATCGCGTACCTCGCTCTTGAAACCGATTATCACCGACACGGCAATAATCATCACCGCCAACCCGATAGCAACACCGATAGTTGCTATCAGCACGGCAGGACGGGAAACTTGCTTTCCGACATCGGAACTGCGGTAAATACGCAGCGCTATGAAACGGGATAAATTCATCAGTAGTATTATATATCTTCTATTCCGTACGTCCCGGATAGGCTTCGAGCGCTTTGGAAAGCACAAACAGTGCACGGATCAAATCTTCCTTCTTCAAGACGTAAGCAATGCGCACTTCGTTGCGACCGGAACCCGGAGTGGTATAAAAGCCGGAAGCCGGAGCCATGAAAACGGTCTGCCCTTCGTACTGGAATTCGGAAAGACACCATGCGCAGAACTTGTCCGAATCGTCTACGGGCAGCTTGGCCACGGTATAGAACGCTCCCATCGGAATGGGCGAATATACGCCGGGGATACGGTTCAGACCGTCAATCAGGCATTTACGGCGTTCTACATACTCGTCGTAGGTATCGCGCAGATAGTCTTCGCCGGCATCCAAAGACGCTTCGGCGGCAATCTGACCTATCAACGGCGGACTCAAACGTGCCTGGCAGAACTTCATAACGGCATCGCGTATCTCTTTGTTCTTCGTTATCAGCGCACCTATACGGATACCGCATTCGGAATAACGCTTGGAAACGGAATCAATCAGGACTACATTGTTCTCGATACCTTCCAGATGGCAGGCGGAGATGTATGGAGAACCCGTATAGATGAACTCGCGATACACCTCGTCGGAGAAGAGGAAGAGGTCGTACTTCTTCACAAGGTCGCGTATCTGATTCATTTCACGGCGGGTATAAAGGTAGCCGGTAGGATTGTTGGGGTTACAAATCAGGATGGCACGCGTACGTTCGTTTATCAGCTCCTCGAACTTCTCCACCTTAGGCAGCGAGAATCCCTCTTCGATGGTAGTTGCAATCGTACGTATCCTGGCTCCGGCAGAGATGGCAAACGCCATGTAATTGGCATAAGCCGGTTCGGGCACGATAATCTCGTCACCCGGATTGAGGCATGCCATGAAAGAGAACAGCACCGCTTCCGAACCGCCGGATGTAATGATTATGTCATCGGCAGTGAGCTTGATGTTGTACTTATCGTAATACCCCACCAACTTCTCGCGATAGCTGCGATAACCGGCACTGGGACTGTACTCCAATACCTTACGGTCAATATTACGGATGGCGTCAATCGCGACTTGCGGTGTAGGCAGGTCGGGCTGTCCGATATTGAGGTGGAATACATGGATGCCCCGTTGCTTGGCTGCATCTGCCAAGGGAGCCAGCTTTCTGATAGGAGATGCGGGCATCTCCATCCCGCGAATAGAAATTGTTGGCATGAGTTTTTATATCATTTTATCATTTAAGTTGCAAATGTAGTGATTTATTTGATACCAAAGGGAAGCAAAGACATAAAAACTTTAAAAACCTTATCTATATTAAAAACACTATGCTATTTAAAAAGAATCTTGTACCTTTGAAATAGTAAACAAATGAGCAACCACAACCGTTTTATCTTAAACCAACTTTTAAAATAGTAAGTAACGCTATGGTCATCAACCTAATAACTTTTGCTTCACTGCTACATAAGCAAGCATCAGTCCGCAGTTCCCATGAAATAATCCTGAACGAACTGGAAAAATATTTCACCGTCAATTTCATAGATTACCAAGATATCAACAAGCTGTCTCCCGACGATTTCAGCATCCTGTTCATCGCCACCGGCGGAGTGGAACGGCTGGTTATCCAGCATTTCGAGGCTCTTCCCCGCCCTGCCATCATCCTGGCAGACGGTATGCAGAACTCGCTTGCCGCCGCCCTCGAAATATCTTCCTGGCTGCGCAGCCGGGGAATGAAAAGCGAAATCCTGCATGGCGAACTGTCCGAAATCATCAAACGTATTTTTGTACTGCACAGCAATTTCATGGCGCAACGCGGCCTCTACGGAATGCGTATCGGCGTAATAGGCACTCCGTCGAGCTGGCTCATTGCCAGCAACGTGGATTATCTGCTTGCCAAACGACGCTGGGGAGTGGAATACACAGACATCGCACTGGAACGCGTGTACGAATATTACAACCAAATCACGGATGATGAAGTAGGCGAAGCATGTGCCGGCCTTGCCGGAAAAGCGCTTGCCTGCCGGGAAGCATCGCCCGAAGATATGATAAAGGCAATGCGCCTGTATCGCGCCATCCGGAAGATTGTGGACGAAGACCGTTTAAGCGCACTCACCCTGAGTTGTTTCCGCCTGATAGAACAGACGGGCACTACCGGCTGCCTGGCGCTTTCCCTGCTGAATGACGAGGGCATCATTGCCGGATGCGAAGGCGATTTGCAGTCCGTCTTCACCATGCTCGCTGCCAAAGTGCTTACAGGCAAACCTGCTTTCATGGCCAATCCTTCCATGATTAATGCACGCACCAACGAAATCATACTGGCGCATTGCACCATCGGCATCGCACAGACAGAGCAGTTCATCATCCGCAACCACTTTGAAACGGAAAGCGGCATCGGCATACAGGGAATACTGCCTACCGGAGACGTGACAATCGTGAAATGCGGCGGAGAATGTCTGGACGAATATTACCTCGGCACGGGTACACTGACCGAAAACACCAACTACATCAATATGTGCCGCACACAGGTACGTATCAAGATGAACGCCCCGGCAGAATATTTCCTGAGAAATCCGTTGGGCAACCATCACATCATGCTGCATGGCAACTACGAACTGATGCTCGACGAGTTCCTGCAATCCAACGGATGCAAAAGGATAGAATAAACTCTAAAACCGACCGGCAATCATATTACATCATCACTCATGCGGACTTCAAAGCGGGTTCCTCTGCCCGGCTTTGAAGTCACCGTAATGGTTCCGTGTATACGTTCCACAATTGTCTGGCAGATACTCAACCCTAAACCGGCCCCTTGCGTAAAGCTGTCCGCCTTATAGAAACGCTCGAAGATATGCTTCTGGTCTTCATCGGATATACCCGCTCCGGTATCTTCCACAAAGACGGTTGTATATCCGGATTCATCCACTCTATATCCTAAAGTGATGCTCCCTTGTACGGTAAACTTCTTGGCATTGTTAATCAGATTATTCAAAACCTGCTTCAAGCGTACGGCATCGGTAGTGATATACTTGTCGGCCCCTTCCGGAAAATCGGTGCATAATTCCACTCCCTGCGGCATGCTCAACCTCTGGGAGTCGTAAACTTCCTGCATGATAAACGTAAGATTGTAAGAAGAGAACTGAAAATCCATTGTGCCCGATTCGATGCGCGAGAGGTCCAGAATATCATTAATCAGAGCCAGCAACAACGTGCAGTTTATATTGATAGTCTCGACAAACTGCTGTACTTCTTCCGAAGAAAAGGCTTGCAGGTCTTTCAACAAATCGGAGAAACCGACTATCGCATTCAACGGAGTACGTATCTCATGGCTCATGTTGGCAAGGAACGCCGATTTCAGTCTGTCAGCCTGCAAGGCACGGTCACGGGCCGCGATAAGTTCCTCTTCGGTGTCTTTATAACGCTGGATACTCTGGCATACACCCAATACCCTATAAGGTATATCTACCGTGAGCCCCTCATAAGCGGTACTCCGGAACTCCCACCACTCATATCCGCCATCTGCGTTTTGCAGCCGGAAACTCATGCGCGAGTTCGGCTCATGCCCCAGCATGATATTGTCGAAATGCCTGCATGTGCGGGAAAGGTCTTCCGGATGGACAATCCGATCCAGTTCTTCTCTCGAGATATAGTCCGTATTGTCGTAGCAATTGAAACGTTGCAGCAGTCCGTCGGGAAAATGGAAGCATTTCAACCGTGTGTTGTACTGCCACGGATAAATGGAACTTTCCTCAATAGCCATATTGAAAAAACGCTTCTGCATCTCTTCTTCGGATATATTACGGCAGACAATTGCCATACCCGTCAGTTTGTCTTTCGCAAAGATAGGAACCACCTCGCCCGAAACAGGGAAATAAGTACCTTTGGTATTCTCCTGCATGAATGCCTTTTCCGGTATAATGACAGGCTTCCTATCCTGTATCACCTGTTTCAACAGAGCCTGCAGGATATTCTCGCCATTCATGTAAATATGGAGAATAGAACCGGCAACCTGTCCTTCGTACGGACGCGTCGTATACATTTCTGCAGGCAATCCCAGCATCTCCACTAAAGCCCGGTTCACAAAATGGATTCTCAAATCCATATCATACGTAACCAGTCCGTCGCGAATAGAACAGAATATCTTATCGAATTCATCCCGCTGTTCCACCAGACGGTGTTGTATCAGCAGACGGGTCTGCGCATGTATTCGCTTGCGCGATTCACGCCGGTTGCTCCGATAGAGCCAGACTACAAGAAATGCCAACGCACCCACTATCACCGAATAGAACAGAATAAACCAGGCCTGATAGCGGTCCATCAGAGGAATGTTCAAAACGATTCCCCGTTTTTCAACACTATCCACATCTACATGGAAGAAGTCCAACTGCTTGTAGTCGAACAATAACTTGCCGCCCAAGTCTCCTATTCCGAATGAAGCAGGCGACCGACCCTTCAGAATACTTGCCGCCTGTATGCCCGCAGCATAAGTATCTGCCGCCGGTTCTACATCATAAACACATAAAACACCGCTTGTCATTGCCAGGTTTTGATTGGCAAATACAGGAGCTTTCAATTTCAGAGAAAGAAAAGGAATCCACTTAGGGGCGATAACAATGTATTTATGGGCATGATAATCGTAACAAATAGACGTTATGAGAGAGTTGAGGGACTTTCTCTGCACATTCAGTTCCTTAAAACTGTATTCGGGATGTTTCTTATGAAAAGACTCCCAGGCTTCTTCTACCGCTTCCACTCCCTTAGCACTCAAAAAACTGCTGTCCGACAAGCAGACAATCTCCTTACGTGCAGGAAACAAACGTATGGCTTCCTCAAGCAACACATTAAAATCCGTCACTGAAGTGAAGCCCGAGACATTCGGCATACGGTCGAACAACTTCCTGTCAGGATATTTAATGCCCGAAACAACTACCGGTATCTGATACGGCAAAGAATCGCCGCAGTGAGTCAAGGTAAAGAAAGCCTCATCACTGGACGTCACAATCAAATCCGTTTTCCGCTGTCTGGCACGTTCGCATATGCGGCGCATGATGACACACTCCGAAGCAAACGTCCAAAAATCGGCATTCAGATACTCTATAACCACGTTTGCTTTTACACCGCCTTCTTTCAAGCCGTCCTGCAAACCGGCAATAAGGTTATTATGCCAGGAAGAGCTGTTTGTATATGATTGTATGAAAAGTACATTATAATTGGTTTCCGCAGCCGAAAGCGTCCCCGATATCATGCATAAGAAAGCTAATGAACATGTTAAGAAAAAGTGTTTTCCCATTCCGTTTGTTTTGATTTGTCTGCGTAAACTTCTTTATAACTACGCAAATATACAAGCTTATATCGAGAATATACATCTTTTGATAAAAAATAATAGGATAAAACGCAGAATAAGGAAAATTTGAGCATTCTCGCTGACAGTCTGAGAGTTTGGCTTCGGATGGCACAAATTGGCATAAGGTCGGGAAAACGGGGTTAGGCAGAGAACCTGAGCACCGACAACATCGTGGAAATGAACGGTACGCCTTGGATTGTATCGAAACGCCAAAAGACGGGCGTACCGTTCCAAATCAAGCTGATGGACATCCCTATGCAGATAATCAGGCGTTACGAGCCGTTCAGAAGAGACAAGCGGCTTTTCAATATCGGCTCGCTTGACATGGTGAACAAGCGCATCAAGGCCGTGGCGAAGAAATGCGGGATAGAAAAGCCGATTTCATTCCAGCTGAGCCGCCACTCCTTCGCTGTCTTGGCATTGAACTACGGTATGCCGATAGAAAGCGTGAGCAAGATTTTGGGGCATACCAATATCACCACAACGCAAATTTACGCGAAGGTAACGAACAAGAAACTTGAAAACGACATATCCGCTTTCGAGAGCAAGGTAAACGGACGTTTCACCATATAAACGCACAGAGTATGAAACGGACAACAATCACGATGGACGGGTACGGCAGGGTTGCCGTACCGTCCGATACCGCCAATGTTTGGATGAGTGAAATGGAGTTGGTAAAGCTATTCTATGTAATCGCCCCGATACTCCGTGCCGCCATACGAGCCGTGTACAAGAGCGGAGTGTTAAAGCCCTATGAGGTAGAAAGGCGTATTAAGCTGACCAACGGCTATTATTCGGAAGTTTATTCCTTGTCAATGGTCGTGGCACTGGCTTTCCGTATCAATACTTCAAATGCGGTAATGGTGCGTAATGCTTTATTGGAAAGGCTGTGCTTGCGAAAAGAAAGGCAAATATTGTTGTTTTCAATGGGCAGCAGACCCTCATGCAGATGTTAGATTGTGCGCTTTGGAAAATTTTACGGATTGTTTATGAGCGATTTAACCTGATGTACTGATGTCATGGCATCAGTAAACCTATAAACCAGCATATCCCTTTGCCAACGAATATCTGCGGCAACCCATTTGCCCGAAGAAGTGCGGTTTTGCTTCTTCGGGCTTTTTCTTTTCGCCATTTTAAGGCTGATATTACCCGTTCCGCTGCATTTTCTTGTTTGTCTGTTTCTTTTGCGCCGTTCTGCATCGTTTTACGTATCAAGGTTTTAGCCGTCCTTCCGTAGCTTTGTGCCCATGTTTAATCCGCTTGCCGACAAGGCGTCGGCAGCACTAAAATCTTATTGAAAACATGGAGAAAAAAGAAGAATTCATCCGAGTAGGCACCACGCTCTACAAGATTGTGGACCAGCCCCGCATCGACGGCGGCTATGTGAGGAAGCGCATCGCATGGAACTCCGAGACCCTGCGGCAGGACTACGGCAAGGACTACATGGCGGGCATCCCCAAGTATGACGGCTTCTGCACCGTACCCGACCATGTGGACTACAAGCCCGTAGTCGGCAAGTTCCTCAACCTATATGAGCCGATAAGCCACCGACCGCAGGAGGGGGATTTCCCCTGCATCCGCTCGTTGGTGGAACACATCTTCGGCGAACAGTACGAGCAGGGCATGGACTACCTGCAACTGCTCTACCTCTATCCCATTCAGAAGCAACCCATCCTGTTGCTCGTGTCCGAAGAAAGGAATACGGGCAAGAGCACGTTCCTGAACTTTCTGAAAGCCATCTACCAAAACAACGTGACGTTCAACACCAACGAGGACTTCCGCAGCCAGTTCAATTCCGACTG
>ERZ840096.3292-NODE-3292-length-11164-cov-2.666037_pt1 | contig 11164 bp, 7 predicted proteins | sample MGYA00519878_ERZ840096 | MGnify/ENA primary metagenome ERZ840096 (study PRJEB31850, sample SAMEA3708865) | human gut metagenome | biome: human gut; feature: human-associated habitat; material: faeces | place: China | collected 2014 ...
AGGATCACATCGGGTTTTCGGCTGCGCAGCCAGTTCGCGGTCTCCTCAATCCGCTCGGCGCGGTTGAAGCCGATCAATACATTGTAACCGATCACTCTGGTGAGTTCGTCCGCGGCGGGGGCCGCGAGTGCGATACCGGCGCCCAGCGCCACCAACAGTCGTTTGAACTTCATAAGATCACATCACTCCTGTTCTGTTGTTGTGATGAGGTAACATACCCCCGCCGTGTTAGGGGACGGTTATGGAATGATTCGTTTTCAAAGAGGAGTGAAAAAAGCGCCAGTGAATTTTCCTTTGATGGCTTGCAACTTGTACAAGCGATGGTATTGTTCTGCAAAACGGGAATGCAGGACATGAACCGATCAGGAAAAAGAGTGGTATGGCTGGCCGCCGCCGGAGTGCTGCTGGCGCTGGCCGCCTGGATTCAGCCTTATGAGCTGATCCGAGTCACCGGAGGTTCGATGATGCCGACCTACCGCGACGGGCAACTGCTGGTCGGAGTGAAGGCGTTCTGGCTGCGCGGCGAACCGTTCCGGCGCGGCGAGGTGGTGATGTGCCGGGTCGGAGGAGAAAAGCTGCTCAAGCGGATCTATGCGCTGCCCGGAGACGAGGTGGTGATCTTCTCGCTGGATGACGGCTTTCACGTGATGGTGCAGGCCGAAAATTATCTGCGCTACTACCAGTTGGCCGAAGGCATCGGCCATGCGCGGATCCGCCGCTTCGAGGTGCCGGAGCACGGGCTTTTCCTGCTCGGCGACGCTCCGAATGTGTCGCTGGACAGCCGTGACTTCGGGCCGGTTCCGGAGGCCGACGTGATCGCCCGAATCCGCTGAATTTCTAGGAGTGTTTGACCGTCACGTCGAGCTGGTTGAACGGGATTTCGATGCCGTTTTCGCGGAAAATTTCCAGTACCCGGCAGCGAAGCCGGGCCTGCGTCTGCCACCAGCGCGGCTCTGCCGCCCAGAAGAACACCGCGAACCGGATCGAACTCGCCTCCAGCCCCCGGCACAGGATTTCCGGTACCGGGAAGCTCTGCACTCCCTCGGTGTTCGCGACCACCTTGCGCAGCAGTTCGGTCACCTTGGTCAGGTCGCTGTTGTAGGCGACGTCGACCAGCAGCTCCACCCGCCGCAGCGGATTGGAACGGGTCCAGTTCAGGAACTTCGAGTCGACCAGCTGGGTGTTCGGGATGGTCAGCACCGCGCCTTCCTCGGTCTCCATCACAGTGGAGCGGAAGCCGATTTTGCGCACGCAGCCGTAGATGCCGTCCACCTCGATATAGTCGCCGTTGCGCACCAGCTGGCCGGCCAGAATGGTCAGCGCGGCGAGGCAGTTTTCCAGCGAACTTTTCAGGGCGAGGCCGACACCCATGCTCAAACCGCCGAGCATCACCAGCAGACTGGAATACTTCGCCTCCATCAGCATCAGGCCGGTCAGGGCGAACAGCACCCAGGCCAGATAGGCTCCCAGCGTCAGCACCGAGGCCAGAAAGCCGGAACCGATCCGCCGGTCATATTTGCGATGAACCAGTTCCCGCAGCGATTTCAGCACGAAACGCAGCACCAGCGCCGCGATCAGCAGCCCGGCCAGCCGGGCGGGCGTGATACTCAACAGGTCCTGCGGCAGGCTGATCCGGCTTCCCATCCAGTTGAAGGTGGATTCCTGCACATAGTAGGTCGCGGTCACCCACAGGAAAATCTGGACCGCGCTCCAGATCCACAGCAGCGGCAGCAGCAGGTTGTTGATCAGGATCTTTTTCTGCGGCCCCGGTTTTTTCCTTTCATGATTCAGCAATGCGCGGGTCAGCACCAGCGTGACCTGAATCCGGGCGATCACCAGCAGCCAGCCGAGCGTGACGGTGAAGCCGAGGTAAGGCTGGCCGGCGGCGGCGAACACAACCGCCAGCAGTGCCGCCGCGATGGTGGCGACACCGAAGAGCAGGTCGATCCAGTCGAGTTTCCGGCGGCAAACGATCATCGCGACCGAGAGTGCCACCAGCAGATTGACCGGAATCACCACCAGCTGCAATACGTCAAAGGGCGCCAGCGCCAGATAGAGCCCGGCTCCGATCAGGTGCTGGATCACCACCGGCACGTACAGCTCCATGCTGCGCCGGGCGTTTTCCACTTTGAGCCGGAAGGCGATGGAGAAGACCAGCATCGTGAAAGCGCTGAACGAAGTGGTCAGCGTTTCGATGAAACTGCTGTCGCTGCCGTTCAGCCAGCCGGGGGCGCACCACAGCGCCGCCGTCGCCGAACCGAGCAGCAGCCCGGCGGAGAACCAGCCCCGGCTTACCTCATCCTCGTGAATCACCGCGAGCCGGTTGAACCACGGGTAGATCAGCCGCCGTCCCAGCGGCACGACCGGAATCGCGATCGCCAGAAAGACGGTCAGCAGCCTGGCCCAGAAGCTGCCGGTGGTCGGGATGCGCAGTTCAAGCCAGTTGGTCAGGTTCAGCCGCCAGAGAGTGAAGATTTCCCGGATGCCGGTCCGGAAGCCGCTCCAACTGCCCCAGTTGCGAACGCGTTCCCACAACGAGATCCCCCGTTTCATGAAAATGCCGTCCACGATTTGCCGTCGTTTCTGTTCGGCCAACGTATTCAGGGCATCGACCTTCCGGTCGGTCTCGGTGAATTTCTTCAGATAGGCCTGACTTTCCTTCAGCAGGGAGGCAAATTCGTTTTCGAGGCGTTCGGCGGCGGTCAGACACTGCCGCAGCTGGGCTTGAAAGGGAGCGGCGGAAGCGGTGTTGAAATCCTCTTCCAGATCTGCTTTCAGCCGTTTCAGCCGTTCAAGTGCATCGGAAAGGATTTCGCAGTTGCGTTCGAGCTGGAGAAGGTAATCGTCGAACTGCTGTTTGAGATCGCTGATCTGCCGGCAGCGCATCAGCGCTTCAAAGCCGCCGGTGTCGCCGTAGGAATCAAGCAGAAAATCGAATTTGGCGCTCTGGTTCTCAGTGAACGTCAGGATCCGGTCGTACTCGCCGAACTGCTTCAGGATGGAGCCGCGCCGGTCGCGGATCATCGCGTTGTAGTTGTCCGCGAGCAGTTGGAAATGCTTCAGCATCACATCCCAGTCGGGAGCGCGCTCGTCGAGCGCCGCCGAACGGCCGGGAACCGACAGTGCGCCAAGCGTCAGAATCAGCAGCAGCCAGCGATACATTTCTCTCTCCCGCAAGGTCAGGCCCGTTTTGCGGCGGCAAGCGCCAGATATTCCGCTTCAAGGATATCGGCCATGCGGCGCCAGTCGAAACGCTCGCGCACCAGTTCACGGCCGTTGCGGCCCATGGTTTCGCGCAGCGCGTCGTCCCGCCAGATTTTCCGGGTCGCTTCAACGACCTGTTCGACCTTTTCCGGTTCGATGCAGAAGCCGGTTTGGCCGTCGAGGATCACTTCCGGCGTGCCGTCCAGCCGGTAGCCGATCGCCGGAATCCCGGTTGCGAGCGCCTGCACCACCGAACGCGGCAGCCCCTCGCGCAGCGACAGATGCCACAGCAGATCCGCCTGCGCCAGATGGCGGGCCACCTGGTCCGGTGCAATCAGCCCGGCGAAGTGGAAGTGCCCGGTCAGGCCGAGCCCCGCGATCCGCCGCCGGAGCTCATCGTACATCGGGCCGTCGCCGATGATCAGCAAATGGGTGTCGGGGAACTCCCGGATCAGCTCCGCCGCCGCCGGGATCACATATTCGTAGCCTTTCAGCGGAAAGAGCCGGGCGACCGTCGCGATCACCCGCGCCTGCTCCGGAATCCCCAGCTCCCGGCGCAGCTCCGGTTCCCGCGATGTGTTCGCAAAGCGGGAGGTATCCATGCCGCTGTAGACAACCATATACTTTTCTCGCGGCGCGATGCGGGCGGCGACGCACTGGTCGATCATCGCCTGCGCGACCGCGTAAATCTTGTCGCACTGTTTCGCGGCCAGCCGTTCGGAGAGCTTGTAAAGGGAGTTCCTCCACCCCTTTTCATACGGGTGGAACGCCTGTCCGTGCACGGTGTGCACCACCACCGGGATTCCGGCGGCGCGCGCCGCGAAGCGGCCGACCACCCCGGCCTTGGAGCTGTGGGTATGCACCACGTCGAAGTTCCGCTCCCGGAAGAACCGCTTGAGTCTGCCGTATGCTTCCAGATCGCGCACCGGATTCAGCTCCCGGACCAGTTCGGGCATCTCGACGATCTCGAACTCCGGGAAATCGACGTGGGCCAGCAGCCTGCCCTCCCGTCCCGGCGACGGCCCGGTGACCAGCACGACCTCGTGCCCCTTCCGCAGGTGGCCGAGACAGGTCAGCAACGTATTCTCCTGCGCGCCGCCGACGATCATGCGGGTGATCACGTGGCATATTTTCAATTTTCGCGGTTCAGAACTCATGTTCCCAAATCTCCAGCACGCTGCCGTAGGCGATGACCCGGACGGTGTCCGGGGCTTCCGGGCGGCGCAGCGTGAACCGCCAGCCCGAATCGCATTGATCGACCGATATCTTCACTTTAAAAGTAGACCCGGGATTGAAATATTCAACCTCGAAATGTGTTTTTTGATCGAGAATCCGGCAGAATCCGCCGCCGCTCCGGTCCGACGGCAGCAGCGGCGTCTCCGGCGCGTACCGTTCCAGAGAATCGGTGAACCGCCAGCCGTGGCGGTCGAGTTCCGGCAGAACGATCCGCCTGACCGGCAGTGTGCGCAGCAGCGCCGGAAGCCCCGCCACCGCATCCCGGCGCGGCCGGGTCAGGTAAGCCGCCTCCAGTTCCGTGACGCCGCGGCGGCGCAGCAGTTCGGCCAGCATCGCGCCGCTGTCGCCGCCCGGCAGGTTCACCGCCACCGCGAGATTGCGGGTAGGCTCGGCGACGGCGACCAGCGGGATATCGCTGCGGCCGCCCGCCATCGCGATCACCGCCGGCGGTTCGCAATTCGCCCGGAATATCCATGAAACGGCAAGCAGCAGCATCACGGCGCCGCCGGAGAACGCAATCCTGCGGGATCTCACCCCGAGCAGCAGGAAAAGCCCCAGATAGAAGAGCCAGACTTCGAACAGCGAGGGGCGGACCGCCGGAATCCGGTCGAACAGTTCCGCCGTCGCCGAGGTGATCGCTCCGAGCAGATCGAATACCGCGGTCAGCAGCCACGCTCCCGCCGCATTCAGCGCACCGCCGCAGAAGCTCAGCGTCAGCTTCAGGAACAGGATCGGGAAAAGCACCGCTACCACCGGCAGCAGCAGCAAATTCGCCGCGATCGACCCCGGCAGCAGCAGCCCCTGCATCCGCAGCGAAATCGCCGCTCCGCCCAGAAAGGCGACGGTGCAGCCGGCGACCGCGAACAGCAGATGGTTCAGCCGGTAGAGCCGGGCGGCGGCGCCGCCCCGTCCCGCGCCGAGCATATAGTTGAGCTGCTCGCCGGCCAGCTCCTTATAATCGTGGAACCGCTGCGATGCGAGGATCAGCACACCGGTGATCACGAACGAATACTGGAAACCGACATCGAACACCAGCGGCGGGTTGGCCAGCACCAGCAGCGCCGCCGCCAGGCAGAGGGTGTTGAACGTGGGGGTGTACAGCAGCAGCGTCCGCAGCAGGCACATCAGGGCGATCATATAGAACGCCCGCATCGCCGGGGCGTTGGCTCCGGTGGAGATCACATAGAGCAGCACCAGCCCCGCCAGCAGCGGATAGCGGACCCGAAACGGGAATAACCGCAATTCCCACAGCAGCAGCCCGGCCAGAATCGCCACATGCATGCCGCTGACCGAAAAAAGGTGCACGGTCCCGGAGTCGATGAACGCGCGCCGCGAACCGGAGTCCAGCCCGCCGGAAACGCCGAAAAAGAGCGCGGCGGCGAGGCGGCGCACCGAATCGGAGGAAACTTGCGACAGCACCCGCTCCAGCACCGCGTCGCGGATGCGGCACAACCCGGCGTCGAAGCCGGAGGGCGGTTCCTTCATCTGTATTTGTTCCGCCCGCAGGCTCCGACTCGCGCCGCGTCCGGCGAGATAGGAGGCGAAATCCATGCCGCCGGTTTCGATCTGCAACTTGCCGTCTACGCGGCGGACCGCCTGATGGGTGGGGAGTTCCAGCGTCCCTTCCACTTCGGCGACGCTGCCGACCGGCGGGGCGGCCTGTTCGGGATCGGGCAGCCGCAGTAGCACGGTGCCGGAGAGCGGCCGGAATTCCGGCTCGCCGGTCAGCCGCCGCGAGAGCAATTCGGCTGAAAAGAGCCGGGGAGGCGGGATACCCGGCACCGCCGTGATCCGCCGGTCTGTGACCTTGACCCGGAACGTGCCGTAGACATTGCGTTCCGGCAGTCCGTCCAATTTCAGCGACCGGTGATCATGGACGGTGGCGGCTCCGGCCAGAACCGCGCCGGCTGCCGCCGCTAAGGCGATCCGGGGCGGCAGCAGCAAACCCGCCGCGGCGAGGAATACGGCGGCGGTCACGGTTCCCGCCGCGGAAAAGCCGGAGGCAAAGCAGCAGGCTCCCGCGATGATTCCGGCGGCGAACGCGAGTTCCGCCCGTACCGGCAGCTCCGGCTTTTTCCATTGTCGCATCATGCAATCCTCATGTTCAGGCAGATAATCCTAGCACCGATTCGGGGATTTGCAATCCGTTTCGGCGCAAATCGGCTGGAAAAAGCGGGCGTGGAATGATAAATTATCAAAAATCGTCCCGATTTATAACCTGCAACCGTGTGGTCTATGAAAACTGTGTTCTGGAAGCAACTGTACGCCTCGTTTGAAGCCTTTCTTGATGCGGACGGCTCCCGTCCCGACGAGGGCAGGCTCGAAAAAATCTTTTACATCCTTGCCGCGGGGTGGCTGGTGCTGTGGACGCTGCTTCCGTCGCTCTGCGTCGGCAACGCCTTCATCGACGTTTCGGAGAACGTCGCGTGGGGGCAGCATTTCCAGTTCGGCTACGACAAGAATCCCTACTTCGGCGCCTGGCTCACCTATTGGAGTTACCGGCTGATCCCCTCCGAGTGCGTCAGCTACTTCCTGAGCCAATGCTCGGTGCTGCTGGCGGTGGTTTCGATGTGGAAGCTGGGGCTGGACATCTTCCGGAGCCGCTTTCACGCGCTGGCGGCGGTGCTGCTGATGCTGCTGATCCCGTACCATTCGCACTCCGCGTGCGAGTTCAACGACGACGTGATCGAAATCGGTTTGTGGGCGCTGTTCATCCTCTTTTTCCACCGCGCGGTGGAAAAGCAGCGCATCGGCGACTGGCTGATGGTCGGGCTGGCCGCCGGACTCGCTTTCATGACCAAATATCTCGGCGCGGCGCTGTTCCTGTCGCTCGGAGTGCTGCTGGTGTTCACCGCCAGAGGGCGGCAGTCGTGGAAGCGGTGGGGAATCTATCTGGCCGGCGCGGTGTTTCTGGTGCTGGTGCTGCCGAACATCGTGTGGCTGTTCCGGAACGACTTCATCGCGTTCCGCTATGCGGCGCAGCGGGCAGAGCTGGATCAGGAGATCACCCTCCTCAGCCACCTGACCCGGCCGCTGGAGCTGCTGCTCGGTTTCGCGTCGCGGCTGATCCTGCCGTTTGCGGCGGTGCTGTTCTTTTTCCGGCGCGGGCGCGAAAGGATCGCTTCCAAGTATGATGTGTGGTTTCTGTCGCTGGCGGCGTTCGGCCCCGCCGCGCTGTCGGCGCTGTTCGCGGCGGTGACCGGGGGCGAGGTGCTCTCGTCGTGGACCACGCCGTACTACGTCGCCTCCGGCGTGTTCCTGGTGATGCTGATGCGCCCGGAGCCGGGGCGGTTCCGGCTGAAGCTCTTTTTGATCTTCTTCACGGTCCTCTCCGTCATTTTTGCAATCGTGTTCGGTTATGAATATCTGTTGAAACGGCCCTACCTGAAAAAGCGGATCGCCTACGACACCTATCCGGGCCGGGAGTCCGCCGAATACCTGACCGCCGAGTGGCGCAGGCGTTACAACCGGCCGCTCAAATACGCGGTCGGCATGCGGCGCGAGGCGTGCAACCTGACCTTCTATTCGCCGGATATGCCGGTCTCGTACTTCGACGCAGACGTGGCGCTGAGCCAGTGGATCGACCCGGCGGAGGTCGACCGGGAGGGGGCGGTCTTTTTATGGCCGGCGGATGCGGCGCCCGGCTGGCTGGAGCCGTATCAGGGGAGGCTGGTGCATCTTCCCGAGCTGGAATTCGGCCGCGCCGTCGCGCCGTGGTTCCGGGCCGTCGCGGGAAAAACGCCGCCTTTCCGGCTGAAAGCCGCCTTTCTGCCGCCGCAAAAACCGTAATTTCCGGCAAATCCCCTTGATATTGCCGGAAAAACGGTTATAGTCAGTTTTGAAATCTGAACTATCAGGAGGCTCAAAATGAAATATCCGGCCGGAATCGTTGTACTCATGGCGGCGGCCGCTGCGCTGTTCGCGTATGAATGGGCGCCGATGGAGATCAGGACCAGGGACGGACAGGTGTTTCCCGAAGCTTCGGTGGAACAACTGACGCCGTCGATGATCGACATCAGCTATGTGAAAGACGGGCATGTGGCCCTGAAAGGACTCAACCTGTCCGAGTTGACGCCGGAGCTTCAGGAGAAGTTCCACTATGACCCGAAAGCGGCGGCGGAGTATCAGGCCAGAATTGAAAAATATAAGAACATCGATCTTGCGCGCGGCACTTCCGAGGACCTTGCAGCGCTGCCGCCGCGGGAGGAGACGGAGGAGGAAAAACTCGCCCGGATCCGCCGCAGCATCGAAAGCCGGCTGGCCGGAAAGGACATCGAAATCAATCCGGACGATCTCGATTACGTGCTCACCGCCGGCCGCCGCGCGGTGACCGTCAGCACCGTCGAACCGGCCCGGAACGGCACGGTGGTCCGGGTGCTGGAGGACCAGAGCACCCGCGAGAAGCTGCCCGGTATGATCATGATCCACGATGTGAAGCTGGCCGAAGGGCGGCCGTGGACCGGTTTCATCTACCCGACCGGGCTGAAAGCGCGGCTGCGCGGGGAAAACCAGCTGCCGGTTTTCTGCGATTCGCTGGAGGCGGCGCGGGAGCTGCTCGATATCTATCTGGATATCTACAGCGAATTCGCGCTGAACAACACCCCTGCCTCCCCGGACGCGCAGCAGGCCGCCCAGCCTCCCGACCAGAGCGTCGCCGATGCGCAGCAACAGACGCAGCAGCAGACTTCGGCGGCCGACAACTCCAGCGGAATCGATTACAAAGGGTACGGCTACTCCTATTATCTGGGCGGCAGTTACTGGCCGGTATACTGGTATCGGAATTACCATCCGTGGCGGCCCCGCCCGCCGAGACCGCCACGGCCGCCGTGGCCGGGACCTCCTCCGCCGCGTCCGCCTCATCCGGGCCATCGGCCGGACAGGCCGGATCAGCCCGACAGACCGCACCGGCCGGACAGACCAGACCGGCCCGATAGACCAGACCGGCCCAATCCTCCGCCGCGTCCGCAGCCGCAGCCTCAGCCCAGGCCGGTTTCGCCGCTGCAGCAGTTCCAGCAGCAGCTGAAGCCGCGGCCGGTCTCCCCGCCGCCCCGGACAGGATACCGTGAAATCCCGGTGCGTTCGACCATCTCCGGCCACGAGCTGGAGCGCAGCGGCCGGTTCCGGCGGTAAACAGTACGGGCTTTTCCGATATGCCGGAAAAGCCCGTGTTTTCAATCAGTCTGCGACCACCGAGTAGCACGCCTCCGCCGCCTGGCGGGCGGCGCTGGAGCTGTTGGGCGTCAGCAACTGCCTGACCTCAGCCATGCCCCGCTCCACCTCCTCCCGGCGTTCGCCGCCGGGCAGTATGCGTTCGACGGCGGGAATCAGTTTTCCGGGCGCGAAACGGTGCTGCAGGAACTCCTCGAACACCGCCCGGTTCGCGATGATGTTCACCATCGTGAAAAAGCCGCGGTAGAGCTTCACCACCAGCGACGCCATCAGGATCGTGATCCAGTTGAGCTTGTAGCCGACCACCAGCGGCAGTCCCGCGATCGCGGATTCGACGGTCACGGTGCCGCTGGCGGCAAGACCGGTTCCGGCGCGCTGCTGCCAGAAGCTGGTGTCGCCGCAGGTGATTTCGACTTCGGGGACATCAGGATGCTTCCGGCGGTATGCCGCGAACTTTTCCCGGCAGAGCCGGGCGATCTTCTCACGCGGCGCGGAGAGGTGGAATTTCAGCTCCGGATGGCGTTTCGCCAGTTCCGTTACGGTATCGAGCATCGGATACAGCAGGAAATTGATCTCCATGGTGCGGCTTCCCGGCAGCAGCAGGAAATCCTCCGGGTTGCGTTCGACGCCGGGAATGCGCCGGTCGGCGACGATGTCGATCAGCGGATGCCCGACGAATTCGGTGCGCAGCTTCGTATGGGCGAACACTTCCGTTTCAAACGGGAAGATCACCAGCATTTTCGTGCAGATTTTCGCCAGCACCGGCAGCCGCCATTTGCCCCATACCCACAGATGCGGGCAGACGTACCAGATCACCGGAATCCGGTGGCGGTACATCATCAGCGCGAACAGCAGATTGAAGCCCGGATAATCGATCAGCACCACCGCTCCGGGCCGTTCCCGCTTCGCCTGTCCGACCAGCCGGAAAAAGATCCCGATGAAGGTGAAGATGTGTTTCAGCACTTCGATCACCCCGACCACGCCCAGCTCGGTCGAATCCACCCGGATATCGATGTCCGCCTTGCGCATTTCGGGGCCGCCCATTCCGACGATTTCGATGGTTTCGCCGCGTTCGGCGGCGATCAGGCGCAGTTCGCGCGCAAGCTTCGCGCCGTAGACGTCGCCGGAGGCTTCGCCGGAGAGAATCCAGATCTTTTTCGCAGTTCGCATTGCAGACTCAGTTCTTTTCTTCCGGCTGGAACGTGTCGACCGCCAGCTGGGCGGTTTCGCGCAGGAAAGCGGCGTCGCCGCCGCCGATTTCGTCCGGCACGAACTTCACCTCGGAGACGGGCCGGTTGTACAGAAACGCGAACCACACGCACGCCTGAAGATATTCGCCGCGCAAATTCAGGTGGATCAGGTCGCGGCAGATTTTCAGCTCGCCGGTCGCCGGATTCTTGTCCCACCAGCTTTTGCCGACCACGTCGCCCGCCTGCGGAGGCAGATCCGGCCAGTTCAGGGTGTCGATCAGCGCCGGATCGTAATTCTGAAACTTCACTTTGCCGTTCCGGCGGGTCAGCTCCACCGCGAAGCCGGTCGGGATGATCCGCAGTCG
>ERZ840096.3310-NODE-3310-length-11092-cov-5.385612_pt1 | contig 11092 bp, 9 predicted proteins | sample MGYA00519878_ERZ840096 | MGnify/ENA primary metagenome ERZ840096 (study PRJEB31850, sample SAMEA3708865) | human gut metagenome | biome: human gut; feature: human-associated habitat; material: faeces | place: China | collected 2014 ...
TGGATCTGACTTATGATGAGATTGATAACAGCGCAGAAAATGTGTGGAGTGTACTGTTCACAACTGGATATCTCACACGGCTTGGTGAGTCTGAAAATGGAATGTATAAGCTGGTGATTCCAAATAAAGAAGTCTTGGAAGTTTTTGTCCTTCAAATCCGGGAGTGGTTTGACCGGGTTGTTGCAAATGACCAGGCGTCTACAAAGAAAATCAACTGTGGATTTCTGGAAGGAAAAGTAGAGGATATAGAACAGGAACTGACGATGTTCCTTGGGGAAACAATCAGCGTGCTGGATACAAAGGCACGGAATGAGGAAAAAGAAATATTCTATCATGGCATTTTGATTGGCATTCTGAAAAGCAAATCTGATTGGGCGGTCAGATCGAACAGAGAGTCCGGAGATGGATTCGCGGATATTCTGGTGAAACCTAAGAATCCGGATGCAGGGATTATCATGGAGTTGAAATATGCAAATTCTTTCAATAATCTGGATCAGGCATGCGAGAGGGCATTGGAACAGATCAAAGACCGAAGATACGACCAGGCATTACGCGAGGACGGACGGAACGAAATACTCGCATATGGAATCGCATTTTATAAAAAACGCTGTAAAGTTGTAGTAGAAAGGCTCTAGTTTGATATAAAAATATTTAGATTATTTTGAGAATAAATATGAAAATCAGTAGGTAAAAAATCCTCCTCCGATTGCGCAGTCACACAGTCGGAGGAGAATTTCTTTTGAACATCATTTACGGACACAACATGAATAATGGCAGTATGTTCGGCAGTCTATAAGATCCTGACGCTGTCCACCTGTACTAATCATGATAAAATACATTGACAAACTCAAGATAACATGAAGTCGAGAACCAATTTAGAAGTTGAAAAAAATTGGAAAGATAATGTTAGAATCAATGGTAATGAGAAAAGAAGTACGAGATTAGATGTTTATGATAAAGACACAAATACGGTATATGATTACAAATTTGTAAAGAATCCTGGCAAAGGACTTTCCAAAAGACAAGTTGAAAAAATAAAGAAGGAAGGACCTTTAGGATTAAGTAATGAGGACATAATAGAAATTAACCCTAATTAAATTATTGATTTGAGCTATTGCAACAAATATGTTGCAATAGCTTAGAAAAGAGGAAAATATGGAACGACCAAAAATAAATAAAAGAAAAATTACAAATGATTGGCAGAAATATTGTCCTGAATTAAGTAAATTGCGTATGCTAGATATAGATAATAGAGTAGGTCCTTTAGTTATCGGGTTCTATTTGCAAATAATAGGGGATGGAACGATTTATATGCCTTTATATAAAGTGGGAAATCTATACAGCCATTATAGTGTATTACCTTCTAGTTTAGAAATAGAAGGACGATCGATGGATATGCAAATGCATGAAATTTATAGTGAACAAATTGCCCAACAATTAATCCAAAAAGCATATATTCCGTTACAAGGGGAAGTGACTTTTGAGGACGTAAAGAATGGATATGAACGATATTTTAAAAACCCAAATAAAGGAACAATTGTAGAATATGAGGATTATGTATACATCAGTAGCTGGACAAGAAAAAAAGAACTTTTTGATAATGCATTGCATACGGTTTACAATGAATTAAAATCATGGCCAGAAGAAAGATATTTTGTACGAGATGGTGGTTTTAAAAATTGGATGTTGGAATTGGAAAAAAAAGCTAGTAATCATGAAGTATTAGAAGCAAACTATAGAATGAAATTCGAAAAATATAAAATTGAAAAACTGCCGGAAAGACCCTTCTGTTTTTAATATTAAATACAGGGAAAAAGAATTATGAATTTAGAAAAAATAGAAAAGCAATTATATAGTGATAAGTTTTTAGATGAAAAAAATAATTACATTTATGCATCACTTAGCAATAAAATAGGTGGTCTTATTGGGAGCGTTGAGGGATTAGTATTGCTGAGTGTATATGAAGATATTTTATATATTCACCGAGCCAATATTGATAATTCTTATGGCAAACAATTAGCAAAAATTTATATTCCAAATATGAAAAATATCCAAGGAAAAGCCGGATTATTTGGTGGAAAGTTTTCTTTCAAGTATGAAGGACAAGAATATAAATTTAAACTGCCATCAAAGGCCGGAAAATTTGTGGATTTTTTTGTAAAGTAAAAGTATGAGGATAACAGGATGAAAAACTTACAAAAGTATCTAATGATTTTGGGAACGATAATGTTAAGTATTGGAATTAGTGCGTGCTCTAAACAACCAGACTTCGATGCCAAATCTTACGTCCAAAGTTCTCTTGATGCATACTATCATGGAGAATATAAGGACTATGCGAATCTGTTAGAATTCTCGGAAAAAGATGCAAAGAAAGAAATCGAAGAGGATTTTAATGAGAGCATCCAAAAGCAATTTGATGATTCCGATAACATTACGGATAAAGAAATTGCTGATTATACGGAAAAACTGGTAGCTTTCTTTTATCTTCAAGACGAGAAAAGTTCTGGCGATAGTAACGTTTAATCATCGATATTCTTATTTTATTTTCTATTTTACCAACTAATCTGGCGATGCATTTTACGATATTGTCCGGGAGTTATACCAGTGTATCTCTTAAAAATAGAAATAAAATAACTTTGAGATGAAAAATTCAAGTAATTACTGATTTCACCCAGACTATAGTCGGAATGTGCCAGTAAATTCTGTGCCTTTTCAATAAGAACTTTATGGATAAAAACAGTAAGCGTCTGTCCGGTTTCTTTATGGAACAGGGCAGACAGATATTTAGGTGTTAAATTAACTAAAGATGCCAGTTGATTTAAGGTTAAAGTTTTATTTTTACCATGATAGATATAATCAATGACGCGAGAAATAGCTGGTGAATAGTAGTTTTTTGGCGTCTTTTTTGCTTCAGCAACACGAAGCGTAAATTCAATAGCCATCTGTTCATTTAATTTCATTAAAGCGTCAACATCGGTACATTGTTCCATTTTTCGTATATATACATCACTTAAGGAAAAAGCAGTTTCCTCATTAAGTCCTCCTTCGATGGCATATCTGGTAACTAAAGTTGTATTAGCAATACTTGCATAAAAAAGTAATTTTAATTTGGAATTGGAAGAGGTCATCTTTCCGTAAACAGTTGTTGGGAGTGAATAATAGGTATTCTCCAATGCGTGAATATCTCCGTTTGAAACACATTCGAGAATTGCTTTTTCCTGTGCATAAGATGTATGTATCCGTTCATTTTCTGCATTTTCCAACATTTCATGTGTGAGTGAAAAATTGATGTCTGACTTCATTTTATACATAGGTAATTCCTCCTGTCAAAAACACGATAAATTGACATAAAACACGATAAATCAATATAATTATATGCCGGAAATAGATAAAATGCAATTAAGAGATTAAAAGAGAGGAAAAGAGATGAACATTGATAAAATATGTGAACAGTTAACAATAGATGAAAAAATCCGGCTTTTAGGCGGTGTTGGTGACTGGCATACTTATGACTGTAATGGGAAAATCCCCTCTATTATGATGACAGACGGACCACATGGGATTCGAAAACTGGAACAGGAAAAGGTTGGGGATATTGAAACTAGTAAGCCAGCAACCTGTTTTCCAACTGCAAGTGCAATAGCCTGCAGTTGGAATCCTGCTATTGTTAAAAAGATGGGTGAAGCGATTGCGAAAGAAGCAAAGAAAGAGCAGATATCCATTGTGCTAGGCTGCGGAATCAATATCAAGCGTTCTCCTTTATGCGGAAGAAATTTTGAATATTTCAGTGAAGATCCGTATTTGACAGGAAAGCTGGCAACGGGATATATCGAAGGTGTACAGAGCCTTGGAATAGGTACGAGTTTAAAGCATTATGCTGTTAATTCACAGGAAACAAGACGAATGACATCCAATAGCCAGATTGATGAAAGAACTCTTAGGGAAATATATCTGTCGGCTTTTGAAGAAGTTGTGAAAAAAGCAAAACCGACTTCTGTAATGGCTTCATACAACAGGATTAATGGCGAATTTGGAGCAAGAAATAAATACTTACTGACAGATGTTCTGAGAAAAGAATGGAAATATCAAGGTGGTGTGGTGTCGGATTGGGGAGCAGCAAATGATATTGTAAGCTGTATGAAAAATGGTCTGACACTGGAAATGCCAGATCCGAAAGGCTTCCACACAGATGTGTTAAAAGAAGCGTATAAGGGTGGCCGGATTACGGATCAGGAACTGGATAACTGGACTAAGAATGTTCTGCAGAATTTTGTATCACTTCATAAAAATATAGAAGAAAATTATGAGGTAGATATGGAAGAACAGAATCAGGTGGCACGTAAACTGGAAAATGAAAGTGCAGTGCTTTTGAAAAATAATAGTGTTTTGCCAATTGGAAAAGAGAAGAAGGTAATCATTATTGGAGAGCTTGCCAGGCAGATGCGATTTCAGGGAGGTGGGAGCAGTCATATCCAGCCGACGAAGATGACAAATGCGATTGAAGCAATACGTGAAAAAGGATATCAGGTAACTTATATACAGGGATATCAGAATGAAAAGGAAGAATTAGGAGAAAAGCAACTACAGGATACAATAGAAAAACTGAAACAGGAATATAGAAAAAAGGATTGTGTGATTCTATATTTTATCGGTCTTACAGAATCTTACGAAGGAGAAGGATACGACAGGAAAAATCTTAAAATCCCTCAAAATCAGGAAGAGCTGTTGGCTGAAATTGCAGAAACTGTCGGAAAAGATCATATTGCAGCAATTAGTTTCGGTGGTGCGCCTATGGATTTTAGTTTTGAAAAGAATGTAGGAGCAATTCTTCACATGTACCTCGGAGGACAGGCTGTAGGAGAATCTGTTGCTGACTTAATCAGTGGAGAAGTGAATCCATCCGGTAAATTGGCAGAGACAATTCCATTTTCAGAAAAAGATACTCCGGCATGGAGATATTTTGCACCTCCGAATGATGATGTAGAATACAGGGAAAGTATTTTTGTGGGTTATCGTTACTATGAGACATTCCATGTTCCGGTAAAATATCCGTTTGGTTATGGACTTTCCTATACTTCTTTTTCCTATTCGGAATTGAGTGTACCGGAAGTATATAGTGGTGGAAAGATACAAATCGGTTTTAAAATTAAAAATATCGGAAAGGTGAGTGGAGCAGAAATAGCACAGTTATATGTCTGCCCGAACGAATCAGATGTTATCAGAAGCCATATAGAATTAAAGGGATTTCAAAAAATATATCTGCATCCGGGAGAAGAAAAAGAAGTTATATTAGAGCTGGATGAAAGAAGTTTTTCCGTCTATGATGTAGAGAAAAAAGCCTTTTCCATGTTAAGCGGCAAATATCAGATCTGTGTCGGAGCATCGGTACATGATTTGCAATTAAAGGCGAATATGGAAGTAGTAGGAAATAGTTATTTTAGAAATGAAAGAGAACTGTTTCCGGATTATTTTAGAGAGCAGCCACATGGAATGGAAATCAGTGCAGAACAATTTTATCAGCTATTAGGCGGTGAACCGAAACATGACAAAGAAAAAAAGCGTGGAGAGTATACGGTTTACGATTCCTATCAGGATGTGGTAAATGTCTCAATGTTTGGAAAATTTGTTCGTGGAGTCGTACATGTCGGACTTAAGATTATACTTCGGGGAAAATCAGAGCGGGACCCGGCATTTAAAATGGTAAAAATGGGAGTCGAAGAGGGAAATCTGGAAGGACTGATTGCAACCAGTGGTGGAATTGCAACTCCGAAGTTAATCGATATGTTAGTTTACAATGCAAATAAAAAATATTTGCAGGCTTTTAAAAGACTGCTGAAGAAATAGAGAGAGGGGGAGTCGTATATGGAAAACAATAAATTGGATAAACGCACAAAATGGAGCTATTGTATAGGAGCAACCGGAAGAGATATGGCGTATGCGCTTATCTCTATGTTTCTTCTTACATATATTCAATATACGATGAAACTGACAGTTGCCCAATATGCAGTAATATCAGCAATTATGGTAGTGTGTCTGCTGTGGGATGCCATTAATGATCCAATGATGGGAATTATTATTGAAAATTCGCATTTGAAAGCCGGAAAATTTAAACCTTGGATTTTTATAGGAGTAATTTTAAATAGCCTGATAATTATCTGCTTGTTTACAGTAAGGCCGGAAGGATGGGGATTTGTTGCATTTTTTGGAGTGGGATATCTTTTATGGGGAATGACTTACACAATGAATGATATTGCATATTGGGGAATGCTGCCGAGTCTTACATCAGATCCTGGAGAACGGAACTGGCTGGTAACCGTACAGGGAATTTTTATCTGTATCGGACAGTTTTCTGTTGCAGGTCTGCTCCCTGATATGGTAGCTGGAAATGCGATTATGGCATATCGGACGGCTGCGATTGTGATTGCTTTTTGTTTTATTGGTTTCCAGCTACTTACAGTGTTTGGAGTAAAAGAGAGAAAACGACCGGAAAAGAAGAGAACACTGTCATTAAAAGATATGTTTCATATATTCCTGAGAAATGATCAGTTGATAGTGATTGGAATTGCATGTTTATTATTCCAAATCGGAAATGGTCTTCTGATTATGATTGGAATGAATTTCTTTTATTTTGAATTTGGATATTCTGTAGGTGGCAGTCTTGTATTTTGGTTTACAATTATGTATGGATTAGGAACGCTAATATCAGAGGCATCTTTTGCGTGGCTTTCCTCAAAATTCACACGAAATCAGATTATAACTGCAGCTACCATCATTACGGTCATTGGGTATATGCTTTTTATGAGTGTAGGCTACATTTTACCAAAGAGTGTTGTTTTACTGAATATCATCGGTTTTCTAATCTTCTTTTCGCAGGGTGCATTCAATATGACGATGATTGTCATGTTAAATAATACTATAGAGTATGATGAAGTCCGGTTTCATGAACGACATGACAGTATTATCTCAGCAGTAAGATCTTTTGCAACAAAGCTGGCCAGTGCGGTTGATCAGGCGGTTGTTGCGTTAATACTGATTATAAGCAATATCTATGCAATCAGTCAGAAAATATCCGGATTAGAAATAAAAGCTGGTACAGGAGAACTTACTTCGGAAAATGTAATTGTACAGGCAGATAAATTTATCCAGACAGCAGATGCCGGACAAAGATTTATATTGCGTCTTGGAATTGTAGCTGTTCCGGTAATTTCTATAGGAGCTGCTTATATACTGATTAAACGGAAATATATCATTGACGAACGTAAGTATGAAGAACTGGTAGCGGAAATAAAAAGCACAAATAAAAAATGATTCAATTAGTTGTGATGACCTTATAATTGATGAGTTTAGAAAAAGGTGATATGAATGACAATTGATGATTTTATATATGAAAATAGTATTGTACGTGATAATGGTTCTGAATATACAGCAGATCATATAGATAGGGTGATAGAATCTGTTTGTAATAATTATGGATTAACTATAAAAATGATTTCTATAAATTATGTTTTTCCACGTATTATAAAAGCGAGTGAAGAAAAGGCTTTGATTTGGGATCAAACATATTGGGAATTGTTCAGTCTGTATTTAGCGTATTTCACAGATTTAAATGCTATTCAAAAGACGAAAAGCTTTTGTACAATGTGCGTGAGACGGCAGCGGTATTAGGGGTGAATGTGCATCTGGTATATGAGCTGATTAACAGAAAACTATTACCTGCACTTCGGTTAGGTAGTCTAAAGGTTCGTAAATCAACATTGATAGATTTTGTTGAGAGATATGAAGGAATGGATTTGTCTGATTTGGACAACATAAAAGAATTGCAACAGAATATGAATTAGTTACATTAAGGTCAGTCTTGGAATACTAATTCCGGTTGCAATACAGGATGGTTGTATTCAGATTGCGTTCATTATAATAACGATGATTGCCAACCACAGGGGACTTGCTGTACCGGCAGGTTCAGTGTTATCGGTTGTGATATGCGCTGCCGCATTCGTATATCTTAAGAAAAGAGGGAAGCTGGGATAAGTGAAAAGTTATCTGATAATTTTATAATATTTGAAAAGAATAACTATTACTACGATTTATGATTTAATAACCAACATTTATTTTACAGGAATGACAAATGGGGTTATGATACCATTATCAAAGGCAAAGGAGCCGGAAATCTTTAGGGGATTCTGGCTCTTTTTTGCATTAGCAAGTATTTGAAGGAGGAAATATATATATGGAATACGAGATTTCTAATCGTTTATCAGGTGTACATGGTTCGATGATACGAGAACTTTTTAAGTTAGGAGCAAGCAAGGATATTATATCTTTTGGTGGTGGCAATCCGTCAGCAGAGACATTCCCATGCAAGGAGATAGAAGAGATAGCAGCAAAGGGACTCAGCGAGAATCCTGTCTCTTTATTACAGTATGGACTGAGTGAAGGTTATACACCTCTGCGTGATACCATGAAGAAATATCTTGAGAAGAAGGAAGGCTTTGATTTCGAGAATAATGAGCTTTTCATAGTGTCAGGCGGACAGCAGTGTGCGGACCTTACAACTAAGGCACTTGTTAATGAAGGAGATGTTGTGCTTACTGAAGAGCCTGCATTTGTAGGCTGCCTTAATACATTCCGTTCTTACGGTGCAAAGCTTGTAGGAATCCCAATGGAGCAGGACGGAATGAATATAAATGCGCTTGAGGAGACTTTAAAGGCTAATCCTGATGCAAAGCTTTTATACACAATTCCATCTTTTCAGAATCCTACAGGAATCACAACTTCTCTTGAGAAGAGAAAAAAAGTGTATGAGCTTTGCTGCAAATATGATATCGCAATATTAGAGGATAATCCTTACGGCGAATTAAGATTTGCAGGTGAAAATGTGCCAACTATCAAATCAATGGATACAGAGGGCAGGGTTATATATGCAGGAAGCTTCTCAAAGGTAATGGCACCTGCATTCCGTCTTGGCTTTCTTGTGTTCAACAAGTCGCTCACAGGACCGCTTACAGTTGCAAAACAGTGCACAGATGTACATTCAACTGTCCTTTTCCAGTACATTTGTAATGAATATATTAATAACTATGATTTTGACAAGCATCTCGAGGATTCAAGAAAGGTGTATGAGCATAAATGTAATCTCATGATGGAGTGCATGAAGAAGGAATTCCATCCTTCAGTAACCTTCGGTCACCCTGAGGGTGGACTTTTTGTAATGGCATTCCTGCCAGATGGAATGGATTCTGCACCATTTGTAAGGGAGGCCATTAACAGAGGCGTTCTTTCAGTTCCGGGAGCAGCGTTCTTAGCAGATGAGAACCAGAAATCTAATGGATTCAGACTTAACTATTCGACACCTTCTGATGAACAGATTGTTAAGGGAATCGAGATTCTTGGAAAACTTACATACGAGTGGATTAAGTAGGAGGAGTGAAACATTATGAAGATAGCAGCATTCAGCGTTCGTCCAGATGAAAAACAGTATTTTGATACATTTGCAAATGTATACAAGGTGGAATTACAGATCAATAGAAGCGGATTTACAGCAGATGATATAGAAAGTGTCAAAGGCTGTGAGGCTATGTCGGTGTGCGATGGCATGTGTGACTTGTCAGCACCTGTTCTTGAAAAGCTTGCAGCAGAAGGTGTTAAGTATATCGGTTTCAGGACAATCGGATATAACAGTGTTGACCTTGAGGCAGCAAAGCGCCTTGGAATCCGTGTTGCACACAGCGGATATTCGCCATATTCAGTTGCCAATTATACAGTAATGCTTATGCTTATGTGTATCCGCAAGGCTTTGTATGTAATGATGCGTTCGCACACAGCGGATTATTCACTTGGTCCTATATGTGGACGAGAAATGCAGAATATGACAGTAGGTATTATCGGAACAGGAAGAATTGGAAAGGCAGTAATTAAGAATCTTTCAGGATTTGGATGTAAGATTATTGCGTATGACCCCTACCCTGCAAAAGACCTTGAAAATGTTGAATATGTAACGCTTGATGAATTGTACGCTAAGTCAGATATTATCTCGCTTCATACTTTTTTAAGTGATGAGACATATCATATGATTAATAAGGATTCAATTGCAAAGATGAAAGATGGCGTTATCATTATAAATGCGGCTAGAGGTGCACTTGTTGATACAAAGAATCTGATTGAGGCTGTTGAGAGTGGCAAGATTGGTTCAGTTGGAACTGACTGCTGTGAGGGTGAAGATGATTTTATCCGTACAGACCGTAAGTATGATGACCTTGTTGTTAATCACGATTACATCATACTTAAGTCTTTCCAGAATACTATTGTCACACCTCACATTGCATTTTTCACAGATCAGGCTGTGTCTGACATGGTTGAGTCTTCAGTTAAGAGTGTTGTGCAGTTTGCAGCCGGTGAAGACACACCATTAGAAGTGCATTAAAATATACAGGTGCATTATTTATTCAATTTCTTGAAATATTCTTCAAGCTGGTGCTCGAAGATTCGCTGATTTTCTGAGCAGAATGAGCCAAGCGGCTGATAATAAATGCTTCTGAAATGTGGACAGTCATCTATATGCAGCAGGCTTATGTTTTCAGGAAGGCTGCTGCTTGTCCATGTTACAGAGGCAACAAATGATACTCCAAGACCGAGACTTATGAGCTTGCCCTGTAATATGTAATCATTGCATGAGTAGGCTATCTGAGGAGTTTTCTTACATTTACTGAATATTGAATTGAACACTCCGGCGTAGGATGGGGAATCTGCAAGGTCAATGAATTTCTCGTCCATCATCTGTTCTACTGATATGTGTCCGGTATGGGCAAGTGGATGTGATGATGAAACGGCAAGGCAGATTTCTTCTGTCATAAGAAGATGTGCATTGTCTGGAATATCATAAGCTGATGAGACAGAGTCAATCAGCAGGTCACACCCTTTTGGTTCAGAAGATATTGAAAAGCTGACATGAGGGTGCTCATGGATAAAATCTTTAAGTACATTGCTGACAAGAACTGCACTTGAGCGGAGACAGAGCCTTATTTCGCCTGCATCGCCAAGACTTTCACTGACAGCACGCGCAGCATCTTCTGAAAGAGCCAGTATTCTGTCTGCA
>ERZ840096.3312-NODE-3312-length-11084-cov-2.575120_pt1 | contig 11084 bp, 9 predicted proteins | sample MGYA00519878_ERZ840096 | MGnify/ENA primary metagenome ERZ840096 (study PRJEB31850, sample SAMEA3708865) | human gut metagenome | biome: human gut; feature: human-associated habitat; material: faeces | place: China | collected 2014 ...
CAAGGAGAATTGATACCCAAGGTAAGCACGATCAAGAGCGAATCCGGATTCTTTATTTGCATTTCCAATCCCGGCATGATAGTTAGCGAAAACGGTAACAATCGGTTGTCCCTTGATTTGGAATTTCTTCTTTTCTTCTTGTTTCTGACCGAAACTACTTAAACAAATAGCAGCTAAAAACACACTAATTAAAATCCTTTTCATTTGTCAAACTTTTAGTTAATATTAAAATTAAATACCTCTTGTTTTCGGCAACTAAAGTAGACTGAAAAGGTTTCCTAAATAATACGATTCCGTTACATCAATGTTACATTTATTAGGTTTGTTTATTGTCTTTTGAAGATCGAGAAGTTAACACTACCGTACTGGCGGTGTTCGAAAAAATTAGGTTCCGAGGAGAAGTCCACGGTGCCGGGATGTTCGATTATGGCGATTCCGTCCGGGGCTAATAGATCGTTATTGAAAATGGCAGCCGGAATCTCGTTGATTTTTTCCAGATTGTAAGGAGGGTCTGCGAAAATGATGTCAAAGGTAGTTCCGTTCAGTTTTTTACAGGCGATAAACACGTCAGTTTTGAAAATGGTCATATTCTTGAATCCCAATTGGACGGCCGTCTTTTTTATAAAGGCGTAATGGTTATAGTTCAGTTCGATAGAAATTATTTTCCCTGCACCCCGGGATGCGAATTCGTAACTGATACTTCCTGTTCCTGCAAAAAGATCCAGTACGGAGGCGTCCTCAATATCTATATAATTGTTGAGGACATTGAATAAATTCTCTTTGGCAAAATCCGTTGTCGGACGTGCCTTGAAATTTTTGTCGGGAGTAATAATTTTGCCTTTGTCCGGGAATATGACTTTCCCCTTGTGTGTGCCGCTTATAATCCGCATCGATGAAGATTTAACAAATGAATAAAATGAGAACTGTTGAATTCTTTATCGTGAAGAATACCGTTTAACAAGGGTTCTTTAGCGAAATAGGGATTCGGGAGATAGAGCGAAAGTAGCTCTTTCAGTTTATTATCTTTGAGCGCCGGGCCGCATATAGAAAGATGCGCTTTCTCTTGGTTAATCCCGCACTCTTTGATACAATTTAATAAAAAGTATACGATGTCAGTCGTCGCTTTGTAGCTAAACGTGTTAAATAGCTGAATACCGGAGTCCCGGATAAATAACAGATCAAAATAATTGTCTTGAATGTCCAGAAAGATCTGCTCCGTGTCTCGTAACGCCTTGCCCATGGCTCCTAATATAAAAGGGTATGCCCCGTTCACGATTTGGAATACGGGAAAATGTTCCCGTACAAAATCATGAAACGATGAAATAACCGTCTCCACGAGATAGGCTTCTATCCCCTCTATGTGGTGGTAGAGGATCGTGTCATCCGGTGATACTTCTTGGTTGACCGTGTAGAGGGTGGTGATATTGGCCTTGTCGAAAAAGGCTCCTGGAACCAGCAGTTTTTCCTTGAAACATGGCATGATGTATACTTTCTTGAAACGAAGATTCAAGATCGCATCGTTCACCACGTAATTTTTTAACCTGGCCACGGCTGCCTCTCTGGAATCTGCTGCATAGGGTTCGTGTACAAACACGACTAGCTTTCCCGTTTCATCATGCACGCAAAATGAAAATCCATCCGTTGCATAACGGATGGATAATATCGATTTCTTAGATGATTCGTAAGTAAAATTGGAGTCAACAAAATAAATGCTCTGCATGTATTTATTCGTTTACGAACCGGAAATTATTCCCAGTTACCCACGTTATTGTTTGCCTCTTGTACGCTACCCACTTTTAATCCGGGGTATTTGTTTAATCTTATTCTTTCACCGTTTTCCTCCAAAATAGCATCTTCGTATTCATCGAACAAGTCTTCAAAAATGACCATGTTTGAAATACGAGCCTCGAAAACAGGTACTTCAATGCCGGAATCCGTCCAGATCATGTTGGTCCCCATCAAGAATTCATGTTTCTTTTTAGTAAAAGGAACATACCGAAGATCATCAATCGGATAGTTTTTACCGAATAATTGTTCTAAAGCGGAAACTCTCATCGTATCACGGATAATCAACCCTTTTTTCAAAGCGTCTTGTTCCGTCATACCTTCTTCAAGTTGATCATCAGTAAGTTCTCCGATAGAACGTACGGTTTTCAATGAATCGTATTTCACGAAATTGATTAATGAATCGAAACTACTAGTGTATGTTCCATGGATACTTTTGAAAGCATCTTGAGCTGTTCTAATATCTTTCAGTTTTTGGATGACTCTATCATATCTCTGTTTTTTCAACTTTTGAAATTGAATAGGATTCTGCACGCTTTGGTAGCACATATATCCCAGATAGAGAGCGGCAGCTGCTAAAAGAATTTGAATAATAATTTTTTTCATCTTTTTCGTCAGTATATTTATTATGTATTAAACAAGTTAGTTCTCGTTATTATTTAAGCTGTTTTTTCCTATCTTTACACAGTATTTTTTGACGATACCGTGAACAAATCCTTAATGGATTGTCGTGTCGGCAAATATAAAAAAAAAAAAGATCACAGCACACTTTTGTCTATTAAATTTAGTGATGATAAATGAACATTTTGAACGTATTGTAAAAGAGAAGTTTGGGTTCGATTTTTCGCCTACGCAACAGGCGGCAATGAAGAATTTTTTAGCATTTCTCTTTGATCGTCATCCTGAAAGTTTATTTTTATTGAAGGGATATGCCGGAACGGGGAAAACTTCTTTGGTGGCGGCCATCGTGAATACATTACTGCAATTTGAACAGCAGGTTGTTTTATTGGCTCCGACGGGGAGAGCGGCGAAAGTGTTTTCCGGTTATTCTCACCAGCCTGCTTTTACGATACATAAAAAGATTTACCGACAGAAAAATGCACAGGAGGGAGTCGGGATATTCAACTTGGGATTTAACGGGAATGCTAATACACTTTTTTTCGTGGATGAGGCATCTATGATTTCAATGGGTTCTCAGGATTCGAATTTTGGGACGGGGTCTTTGCTGGATGATCTGATCGAGTTCGTCTATAACGGGCGTAATAACCGCTTGGTGTTAATCGGAGATACGGCCCAGTTGCCTCCGATTGGCGTGGATGTCAGCCCGGCCTTGGAGGCTGATTTTTTACAGGTAAGTTACGGGATGGAGATATATGAGGCAAACTTGACCGATATCATGCGACAGTCCGAGCTGTCCGGAATTTTGTATAATGCTACTCGGGTACGGGAAATGATTGGGGTGGGACCTTTTGCCAAGCTCTTGCTTCGGGTAGCGGGTTTTCCGGATATTGTACGGGTAAGCGGGGGAGAACTATTGGAAGAGTTGGATCAATGTTATAGCTCTTTTGGGATGGACGAAACGATGGTGATTTGTCGGTCGAATAAACGGGCCAATCGTTTTAATGAGGGGATACGGGCCAGAATCCTTTACCGGGAAGATGCTTTTAGTAGTGGAGATAAGATCATGATCGTGAAGAATAATTACTTCTGGGGAGCAGAATATGACAAGGTGGATTTTATTGCGAACGGGGATATTGCCACTGTGGAGAAGGTTGGGAAATATAAGGATTTATACGGATTCCATTTTGTCAACACTCGTCTAAGTATTTACGGTTACGAGGAAGAGATCACGGCATGGGTTATGTTGGATACCTTGACCACAGAACAACCTGCATTGAGTTATGAAGATTACCGGCGGTTGTACATGGCTGTGGAGGAAGATTATATGGATGTAGCTTCCAAGCAGAAGCGATTCAAAAAGATTCAAGAGAACGAATACTATAATGCTCTGCAAATTAAATTTGCCTATGCTGTTACGTGTCATAAAGCCCAGGGAGGACAATGGGATGCGGTATTTATTGATCCGGGCTGGCAGGGAGAAGATTCACATGATGATGAATATTGGCGTTGGCTATACACGGCATTTACTCGGGCACGTAAAAAACTATATCTGATTAATTTCAAGGATGAAATGATAGAGGCTTTGGAAGATTGAACTTCCTCCGGCGGCAAAGCTGGCGGAGGAAGTTCTTAGGCAAGAACATTTATCTTCCTGATAAATTACTGGATTTTTAGATATTCAATGATCGCGTCAATCCGAGCATTGGCTTCTTGTTGTGCCCGTTCGTAATCATTTATGTCTTTCATCTGAGTTCGAGCTTCAAAGTAGAATTTAATCTTCGGTTCAGTACCGGAAGGACGAACCGAAATCTTACTGCCGTCAGCTAGGAAGAATTGTAATACATCGCTTTTCGTTTCGAAATCAAGGTGCGTTTTTTCTCCTGTTTGCAGGTTGGTTGCTTCCAGGGAAAGGTAGTCTTTTTTCAGTACAACCGGGCTGTGATTGATTTCTTTCGGCGTGTTGTGACGGAACTCTTCCATCATGGCTTTGATCTCCTGCGCCCCGCTTAAACCTTTACGTACGATGTAAATCATTCTTTCTTGCGAGAATCCGTATTTGGCATAAATTTCCTTGAGGAAGGAGTACAGTGTTTTATTTTGCATCTTTACCCAAGCGGCGATTTCGGCCATTAATGATGTGGCAGAAACCCCGTCTTTGTCCCGGGTGAATGCTCCCGGCATGTAGCCAAAGGATTCTTCCCCGCCGCCGATGAATTTCTCACCGCCTTCTTTGCGAATAATATCGGCAATCCACTTGAATCCGGTGTACACGTCATAACAGATGATATGATTTTTTTCTGCGATGTCTTTAATCAACTCGGTCGTGACTATGGTTTTAACCGTGTATTCACCACCTTTAAGTTGGTTCAGTTCTTTTTTTCTGCGGATGATGTATTCCGTGAAAATAATATTGGTTTGGTTTCCATTCAATAATGTCCATTCTCCTGCGTCATTTTTTACGGCGATGCCGATACGGTCCCCATCCGGGTCACAAGCCATGGCCAGATCAGCATCGATTTTGCGAGCTAGATCCAAGGCCATTTTGAATGCTGCCGGTTCTTCCGGGTTAGCGGATGCCACGGTCGGGAAATCTCCATTCGGAATGCTTTGTTCCGGTACCGTGTGAATATTCGTGAATCCCCAGTTACGCAAAGAGGCAGGAACAAGCTCGTAGGTAGTTCCGTGTAGTGGGGTAAAGACGATTCTCAAGTCGTGTTCTTTTTGTATGGCTTCCGGTGAAAGACTTAATGTTTTCACTTTATCCAAGTATTTTTTGTCAAAGTCTTTTCCTAAAATGGTGATCATTGCCGGTATACCCTTGAATTTAATATCCGAAACTTGCACCTTCTTTACTTCATTGATCACGTTTTTATCATGTGGGGGAACGAGTTGTGAGCCATCGTCCCAGTAGGCCTTGTAACCGTTGTACTCTTTCGGATTGTGAGAGGCGGTAAGAATGACACCTCCTTTACAGCCTAATTCTCGGATGGCAAATGACATTTCAGGCGTGGGGCGTAAGTCCTCAAACAGGTAAACGTGTATGCCGTTGGCTGAAAAAATATTGGCAGCTGTTTCTGAAAAGAGCCGGGAGTTATTACGGCAGTCATGACCGATACACACGGCTTTCTTTTCATTCGAGAACATCTTGTTGATGTAGTTTGAAAAACCTTGTGTAGCAGCACCTACCGTGTAGATGTTCATTCGGTTGGTTCCCACTCCCATGATTCCTCGTAAACCACCGGTTCCGAATTCCAAATCGTTGTAAAACGATTCGACTAATTCTGTCGTGTCCGTGTTTTCCAACATGCGTTTTGCTTCGGCACGTGTTTTTTCGTCATACGCCTTGTCCAGCCACTTTTCGGCTTTGGCTCTGGCTATTTTTATGATGTCATTATTTTCCATAAGTGATCATTATTATTTACCTTCTTGCAAAGTTAGGATTTTCCTAAATGAATAATATGGATTTTGGAATTAAATTGTTACGTTTCAGCGAAGAAATTTTTGGGGAATAAAAAAAGCCTCGTATCAAACGAGGCTTTTTTATATAGCTAAAGCTTAAATTAAAATTTCTTCTCTTTAATTTTTGCTTTCTTTCCGGTAAGTTCACGGAAATAGAAGATTCTTGATCTACGAACAACACCTCTCTTGTTCACCTCGATTGCATGAATGTAAGGAGAATTGAAAGGGATGATTCGTTCTACTCCAACGTTACCGGACATTTTTCTAACCGTAAAGGTTTTGGTCGTTCCCGTACCCTTAATTTGGATAACAACACCTTTGAAAATCTGAATACGTTCTTTGTTTCCTTCTTTAATTTTGTAATGTACACTGATGGTGTCACCCGTGTTGAATGAAGGAATTTCAATAGCGTTTTCCTGAGCAAAAGCCTGTTCCGCAATTTTAATTAAGTCCATTGTCTTTATTTTAAAAAGTTTATTTATCGAACGCAGTATTACGACTTTTGTCTTTTATGTAAGAGACTACGTACGTTTCAAAATTGTGTGGCAAAGGTAGAAAAATAAATATTCCGATGCAAACATCGGAATATTTATTTTGTAGTGTTTATTCTACCACCTCAAGTTTTTTACCTGTCTGTTCGATAATCATTCGGAGATACCATTCCGGTAAAGCAGGCTGTTCAACTTTCGGGTTTTTCTCTCCCGGGATTGCGGTTTTCACGTTGCCATCCATGAATTTGCAGAACAGGTAACCGTAGAAATCTCTCCACGTATCCACCAGATGATTTCCCGTGCGACAGGAGAAATCCGTGATAAATTTAATCGCTGATTCTTTGTCTTGAGCTAACATCTCTTTTGCTCCGGCATCGATCATTTGGACGAAATTCACGTATTGTTTCTCCAGTGCAACTTGTTTTGCACGAATTTCCGGGTGAATCAAGTTATAGCGTGTGTATGCGAAATTCGTTACTTGGTTGAATACCCAGAAGGCTGCTTTATTAGTGAATTCCATCATGCTGCCGTTGCCAACTGCGAACGCGAAAGGCACTTCTGTGGCTGCTGAATACATTGGGAAATACACGGAACTGGCTGCATCATCAACTCCAAACCAAAGGATTCCTCCGATTTCATCAGGTAACCAACTTCTACATTGTGCTACAAATGTGAATCCGGTTTGTTGGGTTGCTGTTGCTCTTTCGTGAACATATTCTTTCCCGTCTACTTTGAAACTCATCGGACGCCATCTGTACGGACATTCGTACGGACCGGCTCCCATATCCTTGCTCATATCCAGTTCTGTTCCTTCCAAGTGATCACGCATGAAATCCATCACTTGCATCACGTCTACTTTCTCGCTGGGTTTAATCCATAACGGCATACGGTTGGTTGCGTAACCTTTACTATCACGTTGAATGTTTCTCCCTGTTGCGTAATCCCAGTATTGAGCCATGTCCGGGTTCACGGCATTAAAGAATGCCCAAACACGGATTTCACAGGCACGAGCCCCGCTGAAGTCAACCGGAGCGTAAGTATCAGAGAAACTGAAGTCTTTATTTTTCCCATCTTGAGGATAGAACCCTTTTTCTTTTGCGAAAGAGATTACGTCCTTGGAATACACGGTGGTGATATTGGGATCGTAAATCTTGTTCATTTTGTCGGAAGAGATAGAAGTTTTACCTTCTAGCGGGAAAGTCGTGATACGAGCTTGGTTTGCGTGGGCGGAAACATACCCGTCCGGAACCATGCGTGCTACCCAAACAGCTCCTTTTTCTCCTTCTCCTTTACCGATGATTTCGATTATCCATACTTCGTTCGGGTCAATGATAGAGATCGACTCTCCACTGCTTGCCCAACCGTATTTTTCAATCAAGTCGGTCATTACCACAATGGCCTCACGGGCATTTTTCGCACGTTGTAACGTGATATATATAGCGCTACCATAATCTATAATAGCTCCCGTTTGGGATTCCAGTTCTTTACGTCCCCCGAAAGTAGTTTCGGAAATAGCGAGCTGATGCTCGTTCATGTTTCCTACCACGTTGTACGTGTGGGCTACTTGCGGGATTTTACCCATAAATTTGCCGGTGTCCCACTCGTAAACATCGAGCATACTTCCGGCAGGCCAGTCTTGTGCGGGCCAGTGATACAATTCTCCGTATAAAACGTGGGAGTCGGCCGAATAAGTGACCATTGTCGACCCGTCTTTCGTTGCTCCTTTCGTGAATAAAAAGTTCGTGCAGGCCATCGTGTATGTGGTGCAGCAAACTAACGCTAGTGTAACCAGTAAATGTGCTTTTCTCATTTTTAGTTATTGGTTTATGATTATTTTGATAATTATCGAATTCTGTCAAAAGATTTGAGCAATTTGATATCTTTAAGTATTCCCTTTATGGCCAAGTAGGTAAAAATAATACAGATCACGGGCAATATAAGGCTGAATTTATAAAGAATCTCGGCATTCATTTTATTCGCAAATTGATTGATGTGATACCACATTAAGATAATGGCACCGATCAATAGGATGATTTCCACGATACATAAACGCAACTGGAGGAAACGTTTTTTGAATAGGAACACGTTCACCAAGGGAATCCCGATCGTGAAAATATTCATGATTAACAAGGCCCAGTAGTGGGCTTGTAGCACGCTGTTTTCTCCAATGAGAACTACGCCGTAAGTAAAAAAGTTATAGCTCGCATCATTCGGGATAAGCAATTGGGCGATTGGCACGTACAATGGAATCGTCATGATGATTGCTACCACGAGCAAGTAAATAGTTTGGATCCTTTGAATCATAATTAATAAGTGATTAACGTATGAGAGAATTTAATGTATATTCAATAAGTTTCTTCATGTGCGGTTTGTAATCGGCCGAGGCATCTCCGTTGGCCCGGTTGGCAATGATCAGGCAAATCGTGGTGGCCCGGTGTCCCATAAGGGCGGCTAGCCCGGCAATGGCGGCACTTTCCATCTCGTAATTAACAATTTTGTAATTCCCGAATCTGAAATGGGCAATCTCGTCGTTTACTGTCGGCATCTCGATTGGTAAACGAAGCTCTCGTCCTTGTGGCCCGTAGAATCCGTTTGCCGTCAATGTGACGCCTTTCACGGTAACGCCTTTCGTGTGTAATTTGTCCACTAGTTCGTCAGATGCTTTTACCGCATACGGGCGGGCAGCTAAGGGCGTCCAATGACATTCCTTGATAAAGGCCTCCTCGAAAGCGGCATCACATACCATTTCGTTATCCCGGTAGAAACGCAATACCCCGTCTAGGCCGAGGCTCATTTCCGAGATCACGAATGAATGTACGGGTACATCTGCCTGCACGGAACCGGAAGTCCCGATTCGTACTATATTTAATGTCTTCTTTTCTGCATTTATTTGGTGTGCAAGTTGATATTGACCAAAGCATCCAGTTCATTCATCACGATGTCGATGTTATCCGCACCAATTCCGGTAGAGATAACCGACAGGCGGTGTCCCTTGTAATATCCGGTGATGGTACAGAACTCCCGGTCGCTTTTCTTGATGTCTATTTTCTCGAAATACGAGGCAATCATTTCTACTCGGGAAGGGTCACCCACGAGGATCACTTGTTCTGCCAGATCTTCGGGATGAAGGTGGAGGTGAAAGACACTCCCGTCAGCGTTCGTGATTAATTCTGATGATTTTATTGGCTCCATATACTGTTTACTTTTTGAGCAACCAAATTTAGTAAAACAAATAATACCGGACAAATGTTTGGGGTTTTTTAATCCTGTCGCTCCGGCTGGCTTAAAAAGGTACAGGTTACAAGTTAAGTCTTCGACTTAAAATCTGTAACCTGAAACTTATAATCTATAACTTAAAAGTCCGGCCATTTTTGCCGGACTTTTATTTATTTTGCGTAATTTATAGCACGTGTTTCTCGAATTACCGTGACTTTCACCTGTCCGGGGTAGGTCATTTCATCCTGAATCTTTTTAGCGATTTCGTATGAAATTTTCTCTGCCTCCGTGTCAGATACCTTTTCACTACCAACGACTACCCGCAATTCGCGGCCTGCTTGGATGGCGTAAGTCTTGACCACTCCATTATAAGAAAGTGCAAGGTCTTCCATCTCTTTTAGTCGTTTGATATATGACTCAACTACTTCCCGTCTTGCACCCGGACGCGCGCCTGAGATGGCATCACAAGCCTGAACGATTGGGGCTATCATCGTTGTCATTTCAATCTCCTCGTGGTGAGCACCAATAGCGTTGCAAATATCCGGTTTTTCCTTGTATTTTTCAGCTAGGCGCATACCGAGGATTGCGTGCGGTAATTCCGGCTCGTCATCAGGCACTTTACCAATATCATGCAATAATCCGGCACGTTTTGCTTTCTTCACGTTCAAGCCCAATTCTGCGGCCATGATGGCACAGAGGTTGGCTGTTTCGCGAGCGTGTTGTAACAAGTTTTGCCCGTAAGAAGAACGGTATTTCATTTTGCCGACCAACCGGATTAATTCCGGGTGCAACCCGTGAATACCCAAGTCGATGGTGGTGCGTTTCCCGGTCTCGACGATCTCTTCCTCGATTTGTTTTTTTACCTTGTTTACTACTTCCTCGATCCGTGCCGGGTGAATACGTCCGTCAGTAACTAATTGGTGGAGTGAAAGGCGAGCGATTTCGCGTCTTACCGGGTCAAATCCGGAAAGTACAATTGCCTCCGGGGTGTCGTCCACGATGATTTCAACACCGGTGGCTGCTTCCAGCGCCCGGATGTTACGTCCTTCCCGTCCGATAATACGTCCCTTGATTTCATCCGAATCAATATGGAATATTGATACGGCATTTTCGGTAGCGGTTTCCGTGGCCACCCGTTGGATGGTTTTTACCACGATTTTTTTCGCCTCCATGTTTGCCGTCATTTTTGCCTCTTCCATAATCTCGTTCACGTATGACATAGCTTCGGTTTCAGCCTCGTCTTTCAAAGAACTGATGAGTTTTTCCTTTGCCTGATCGGCGGACATTCCGGAAATGGCTTCCAGTTGCTCGATCTGTTGTTTTTTGAATTTATCCAGTTCGGCGTGTTTCTTTTCCAGTAACTCTTTTTGGGCCTCCAGTGTCTCCTGTTGTGTCTCCGCGTCTTTAATCTTGCGTTGACATTCTTCCATTTTACGAGCCAATTCGGCGTCTTTTTGTTTTAGCTTGTTTTCCGCGAGAAGTATTTTGCTGTTGCGGGCATTCACTTGTTTC
>ERZ840096.3314-NODE-3314-length-11077-cov-7.908184_pt1 | contig 11077 bp, 4 predicted proteins | sample MGYA00519878_ERZ840096 | MGnify/ENA primary metagenome ERZ840096 (study PRJEB31850, sample SAMEA3708865) | human gut metagenome | biome: human gut; feature: human-associated habitat; material: faeces | place: China | collected 2014 ...
ATTAATTATTTGAGAAGTAAAAAAGGTTAGGCAAAATTTGTTGTAAAAGGTGTTACTGTTTTAAGTCCTGTAGCAGGATCATGCAGGAGACGTTAACAACAACTGTTGGCTCTCCCACGCCCTCCTTGCACGATCCCACACAGTCCTTTGATTAATCCAGTACAAGATTAGGATTGGTATTGATCTCCTGCATCGGAATGCTCATGGTCATTTGCGATACGGAGAACTGCATGGCAGGATTCCAGTGGTTCGCCGAACCCTGGCGGTTCACCGGAATGTTCCAACGGTGGTTGTTGAACCACTCGAGGCCACTCTCACCCCACATCTCGATACGGGTCTGCAACTGAACCTTCTGCAATTCCGTCGTCACGTCCGACGGATAAGGATAGGTGGCAGCAGTATACCTTCCGTTCGTACGCTCCTGAATCAGCGGATCCAAAGCGGCATTCGCACTGCCACCCTGTTGTGCCAAAGCTTCGGCTTTCATCAGGATCACCTCCGATACGCGGAACATGCAGTAGTCGATGTTCAAGGAGGTGCTTGACGCGGTTTCGACCGTCTGGCCGATACCGACGTTGGCCGCGAATTTCACGTTCATATACGGTCCCATCTGATACGTCGTACCGTCGTTGATCTTATTCAGGGGAGTGGTATACGATCCCCAAACATCCTTGTGGAAATTATCCTTACGGTAGTCTCCTTCGGCAATCTTGTCATACAACCGGGTGTCGATGCTGGCGATATTCGGAGTTGCCAGGTTGTTCGTCCAGTAGCTTGCCGAGCCGTAAGCTTTGTTGTTGTAAGGATAACCCAGAATTACTTCGGGGTTCTGCTGCAGGCAGGTAAATCCTTTGTGCTCGGCAAAGTAAGCAACGTAATCGGCGCCAGATGGAGCTTCGTTGACACCCACGTACTGCGACTCATTCATCAGCGTCGGGTAAGCGGCCAGAATCTCGTCGCAGGCACTGATCACGGTCGCCCAATCACCGGCGCACAGGGCCGCACGTGCCAGTACGAAATTGGCAACGCCCAGGTCGATATCGGTCGGATCGTCTTTGGTGTAACCCACCTGCGCGTCCTTAAGCAGCTTAACGCCGTCTTTCGCCCAGGTCAGGATCGAATCGTAAGTTTCCTTGGCCGAAGAACGCGCCACCGGAGGATTGTTGATGCTGTACTTGGTATAGATGGACAACCCGAGTTTCGAACTGCCACCGTTGGTGTACGAGTCAACATAACACTCCATCAGGTAGTTGTAAGCGTATGCCCGCATCACCTGGCCCCAGCCTTTGTACTTGCGGAGCGTAAGCGAAGCATTTTCATTCAGCAGCTCGTCGGTCAGGTAATTCATAACCTTGTTCGTGCTGGTAATGAGGCTGTAGCCGCGAGTCCAGTAAGCTGAAGAGACCTCCTCGGAAGCTCCGTTCAGGTTGATACCCGCATAGAGGTTACCGTGGTCACCGCTCGGAGCCGTATAATCGGAAGCGCTCGTTACCAAGTCGTTACCGGTTATATTGCGGCAAAGGAGCTGTGCCTGGTAGTTGTAGAAATATTGGTTGTTGAACGTGGTATAACCGCCTCCTTTGAAGAGGGTCGGGATGTTATCGGCCATACCTCCCAATATCGTCACCACAGTCGCTTCGTCCGCTGTTTTCAGCAGTCCCTGTACCTGTTCATCGGTAATGGCGTTGGGGGGAGCGATATTCAGTTTTTCGTAACACGAGGTCGTGGCAAGGCCTACCAACGAAAGTGCTATCAGATATTTTTTCATAATTCTCTCGTTTTTATCACTCTTATTTTAGAAAGTTATGTTAACACCCAGCGAGCAGGTGCGCATCTGAGGATAACCCATAGCGCCGACCTCCATACCACCGACCAAAGACTGACGAGGATCGATACCTGATTGACTGGTAATCAGCCACATGTTATCCAGCGAAGCGTATACGCGGATACCGCCGATACCGATTTTGTCCATCCATTTCTGCGGGAAGTTATAGCCCACGGTAATGTTTTTCACACTCAGGTAAGAAGCATCGAACAGCGACATGTCGGTGTAAGCCCAGCTGCCGATCGATGCGCCGTAAGTATAGCTGTCACCGTTCGGATTGGCATACATCATCATCGGGTATTTCGCACTGGTATTGGTCGCGGTCCAGGTATTGTTTCTCAAATCTTCCGAAACCAAATAGCCGGGGGTCGTATCATCGTAGTAATACAGCGCATAGCTATTGCTGAAGAATTTACCGCCGATCTGGAATGCGAACGTAGCCGCGAAGTCGAGGTCTTTCCAACGGAAAGAGGTATTGAAACCGCCGATAAGTTTCGGAGTAGCGTCGCCGATCTCCTGCCGGGTGGCCAGCGAGTGGTTCGTGGTGTATACCACATTGCCCTCTTTCAGGTCGCCGACATAGTGCGATGCGCGCAGTGCCTCGATATTCTTCGAAGTTACCGTTGAAGAGATCAGCGGCAGACCGGTAGCCTGGTCAACGCCGCCGTACAGATACTGGTAGACGTTGTAATAGGGTTTACCCACGCCGCGCAGGTAGAACGCACCGTTGCTGACCGTACCGGTACCGGCTGCAGTCCAGCCGTCGGGATTGGCTTCCCACATACCATTCAGCGCATCCGAACCGGTGCCTTCGGGAACTGAGGTCAGGATCGTCTTATAGTGCGCCCCGTTTACACCGAACGACCAAAGGATGTCCGGTGTTTTGATGATATCCACACCCAGTTCGAATTCGAAACCGCGCGTGCGCAACTCGGCCGAGTTCGCAGCGATCGAAGACTGACCGGTAGCGGCATAGTTCGTCGGCGCATTCCAGATCATATCGGTGGTATTGGTCTGATACCAGTCCAAAGTACCGTAGAAACGGTCCCACAGACGGAAATCCAGACCTACGTCGACGGTCTTTTTCTTCTCCCAGGTCAGAGCGGCAGCGGCACTACCCTGCGAGATTTTCCAACCGTCGGGTTTAAAACTGCCCGGGGTGCTGTTACCCGTCGAACCGTAGCTCCAAGTCAGGTAGCCTGCATAACGGCCGATACCGTTCTGGTTGCCGATCACACCGTAGTCGGCACGCAGTTTCAGGTCGGTCAACCAGGTAGCATCTGCGAGCCAAGGTTCCGAAGAAAGACGCCATGCACCGCCCACGCTCCAGAACACGCCCCAACGGTCGTCGTTGTAGCGGAATTTCGAAGAACCGTCGGCACGAATGGAAGCCGTTACATAGTACTTGTTATCGAAGTTGTAGTTTGCGCGGGCGAAGTAACCCTCGAGGGCCTCTTGGTCCTCGCCGCCACCACCACCTGAGAAGGGGCTATCGCCACCGTTGAGCCACAGGAAGTTGGCAAACGTGTCAAACCCGTTGATCAGTGAATACGCGCTTTTGAAGTTCAGCGAAGAAGAGCGGTTCCAGTTGAACTCGTGACCGATCAGGGCGTCTACGTGGTGTTTTCCGTAATCGTGTGCCCAAGTCAGCAATTGCTGGCTGTTGATGTTCATGTAGTCGCTGTAGTTACGACCCATCGTACCGCCGTAAGACTTGGAAGCTCCGGTTTCCTTGTTGGCATAGCGTTCGCGCATCGCAAAAGTTTCATCCACGGCGATATTAGCACGGAACGTGAAATCTTTCAGGAATTTGGCTTCTACATAACCGCTCATGTTCAAGTCGTTGTAGATCGTTTGATCCTTATCGTCCTGAAGCTGCTGGATCAGGTTGTAACCGTTGGCCGGATAACGCGCATTGACGTATCCCAGCGGAGAGTACTGTTGCCCGTTGTTTCCGACAAAGATTTTTTCGCCGGTCTTTTCATCGTACATCAACGCACCGTCCTTGTCGCGCTGCCACATCTGGGCCAAGGCGTTCCGGGCATAGAGCCAATAAAAGACGTTTTGTACGGTCGTACCCGGGTTACGTCCCCAACGGGTAGCCATCGATTGCTGGGCACGACGGCTGTAAGCAATATTTACACCGGCTTTCAACCATTTATTAATCTGCGTATTGACATTGGAACGCAAGTTATAGCGGTTGAATTTAGACGAAACGAAATAAGAGGGATCGGACAGGTAGCCGGCTGAAATGAAATAGTCGGTTTTGTCGGTCGCACCGCTGACGGTAACGTTATACTCCTGACGGAAAGATTTTTGGAAAACGGCGTCTTCCCAGTCGTCATTATACATCAGGGTGGCGTTCGGATTGAGCTTGCCATCGGTTCCTACCAGGAAAATATTCTTCAAAGTAGAGCTGGCATTGGATCCGGAGCCGGTTTTGATCAGGTTCTCTTCTGCGGTCAGGCCCGGAACGTTGTACAGCAACCAGTTGCTCATCGGGTTTTTGCCGTCAAACTTCGTTGTGCTTCCGGTGTAGTTGAACAGGTGCTGGCTGGCGAAGAGGGCTGCCTCTTCGTGAGTCATGTTCGGATTCTGCACATTGGTCGTGTAGTTCTGATTGCTGCCATAGCGAGCCGAATTGTAAATCGCCTGCCAGGCATTCTCATAAATATCAGCAGGGCTGTCCATCAGTTCTGCCTGATTGCTGCCGATCATGTTCATACCCCATTTACCTTCGAAAGTAACCCGGGCTTTGCCCTGCTGGCCGCGCTTGGTCGTTACCATCACGACGCCGTTGGCGCCGCGCGAACCCCACAGGGCGGTCGAAGCGGCATCCTTCAGAACGGTGATCGATTCCACATCCTTCGGGTTCAGGGTTGCCAGTACATTGGAGTTTGTATTGGGCACCCCATCGATTACGATCAACGCATTCGCATTGTTCTGGCTGGCAGTACCGATACCGCGGATACGGATACCCATATCGGTACCGGGCTGGCCGTCGACGGAAGATACCTGCAGACCCGGGATAGAGCCTTCCAGGGCTTTGGACAGCGTCGAGTTAGACTGTGAGCTGATCAGTTTCGAGTCGATCGAGCTGACTGAACCCGTCAGGTCTTTTTTCTTGGCGGTACCGAAAGCCTGAACCACAACTTCTTCCAGGCCCATCGCATCGTCTTCGAGGGTGACGTTAATGGTAGTGCTGCCACCTGCGGTAACCGTCACGGACTTCGTACCCAGGAAGGAGTATTTGATCTTGCTCCCTTGGTTGGCTTTGATGGTGTAGTCACCGTCAAGGCCCGTCGAAGTACCTACGGTGGTACCCACCACTTCCACGCTGGCGCCGATGATCGGTTGCCCGTCACTGCCCTTCACCACGCCGGAGTAAGTCCGCTCCTGCGCCTGAACCAGCGTCATGCTTAATGCTGTGATACACAGCACTAAAAACAATCGTAGAGTTCCTTTCATAATTAATTGTTTAAGGTTAATAAAAAGGTATACGCCGATTAAACCACTATGTAACAAGCTGTTATACAGTGTCTTGCGTGTTTTAATCGTTCGATTTATCTGGATAGGGGCTTCGGCTGGTTTTAGGCAGGATTTCAGGCTGAGAAAATCGGGGGAAAAGTGTACTGTTTTTGGGTTGGCCAATTCCTTTCGAAAATTTGTTGTCACTTCGAATGACAAATAGGATTTTTAATGCCAGGAGAAACTTTTCAGATGTCAAAAACAAAAGGGTCGAGACAAAAATGAAAGGAATATTTTAGGGCTAAAGTGTTGTTATAAAAAAAAACTTTTATATTTGTAATTAGAAAACGAACGATTAAAACACACAAGACACTGTATAACAGCTTGTTACATAGTGGTTTAATCGGCGTATACCTTTTTATTAACCTTAAACAATTAATTATGAAAGGAACTCTACGATTGTTTTTAGTGCTGTGTATCACAGCATTAAGCATGACGCTGGTTCAGGCGCAGGAGCGTACGTACTCCGGCGTGGTGAAGGGCAGTGACGGGCAACCGATCATCGGCGCCAGCGTGGAAGTGGTGGGTACCACCGTAGGTACTTCGACGGGCCTTGACGGTGACTACACCATCAAAGCCAACCAGGGGAGCAAGATCAAATACTCCTTCCTGGGTACGAAGTCCGTTACGGTTACCGCGGGTGGCAGTACGACCATTAATGTAACTCTCGAAGACGATGCCACGGCATTGGACGAAGTCGTTGTGCAGGCCTTCGGTACCGTTAAGAAGAAGGACCTGACAGGTTCGATCAGTACGATCGACTCGAAGCTGATCAGCTCTCAGGCCAATTCAACACTATCTAAAGCCTTAGAAGGAGCTATCCCGGGTATTCAGGTATCTTCCGTCGACGGCCAGCCTGGTCTGGATATGGGTATCCGCATCCGCGGTATCGGTTCTGCCAGCCAGAGCAATGCGAACGCCTTGATCGTTGTGGATGGTGTGCCTTATAATAATACTTACGGTTACGGCAAGAACGTCCTCTCGACAATAAACCCGAAAGACGTCGAGTCAATCACGGTATTGAAAGACGCCGCCTCGACCGCTCTTTGGGGCTCTCGCGGTGCCAACGGTGTGATCATGGTAACAACCAAAAAAGGTCAGCAGGGCAAAGCGAAGATTACTTTCGAAGGCAAATGGGGTATCAATATGATCGGCAACAACCAGCCTAAGTTGGTTCGTGGTGTTGAAGATCAGTACGAGATGATGTGGGAGAGCATCTACAACTCGGTGCGTTACGGCAGCAAAGATTTGTACACAACCAACTACAGCAACCCGAACATGAGTCACGAAGAGGCAGCCCTGTTCGCCAGCCAGCACCTGTTCAACTATACGGGTAGCACAACTGCATTCACGGGAAGGAATACTCTGTATAACTGGATGTACTATGATGTACCGGGGGCAAAATACGTGTCGACCGGTACGGGAAACAACCGTTCGGCAACGATGGAAGGTGCTTACCTGATCGATCCGGCCACCGGCAGGATCAATCCCAATGCGAAGAAACTGTGGGATGTCGACGATTGGCGGGACATTGCTTACAAAAACCGTTTCCGTCAGGAATACACGGTGACCGCCAGCGGTGCAACCGATAAAACCGATTATTACATTTCAGCCGGTTATATGTCGGACCCCGCTTATATCGCCAACTCTCATTTCAATCGCTATAACGTTCGTTCAAACATCAATACCCAGGTGACCAAATGGTTGAAAGCCGGACTGAACATGTCCTACAGCCGCCGGTCGACCCAACAGCAGAACGGCCGTTGGAGCTCCCGTAACCCGGGCGCCATGGTGCAGAACGTATTTACCTGGGTTAACATGTATAACCCGATGGCTTCGATCTACCAGCGCGACGAAAACGGAAACCTCATGTACGATACGAACGGGGACAAAATAGTTGTTAGCTACCTGGATCAGCAGTATTCCCCGGTAGGCGTCGTTGCTCCGAAGTATCCGAGTGCTACCAAGACGGTCGGCTACGACTTGCAGTACCAGATGGATAATTCCAAATCGGAATTTATCCAGAATGACTTTTCAACAATTGGTTACCTGGAAGCTAAATTCCTCAAGGATTTCACCTTCAATGCCCGTGCATCAGTCGATCAAACCTACGGCATGCGTTACATCTACCTGCCCAAGAAATACGGCGAATCGGCCGGCACCGAACAGGGTATGATGGGGCGTAATTACAGCGATAATTACACGATCAATGCACAACAGACCCTGACCTGGGCACACGACTACGGTAAACACCACGTAGACGCCATCATCGGTCACGAATTCGACTGGTCAAAATACCAGAGTTTGAACTATAAAAGTTCACTTTCTCTGATCGACGGTTTCGACACGTTCGCCAACTTCATCTACCTGAACAACGGCGGTACCTTCTCCGGCGTCGGCGGCGGTGAGGACCGGGAAGCGCTCGAGGGTTATTTCATGCGTGCAAATTATGTTTTCGACAACAAATACTATGTGACCGGATCCGTCCGTACCGACGGTTCCTCGAAGTTCAAAGAGATGGACAAACGCTGGGGCGTCTTCTGGAGCGTCGGCGGTGCATGGCGTATCTCGGCCGAAAACTGGATGCAGAGCGCTTCCAGTTGGCTGACCGACCTGAAGATCCGTGCCGACTACGGCGTGATCGGTAACCAAAGCGGTATCGGACGTTACAGCGGCTACCAGACCTGGTCTTACGGTGCAACAGGATACACCACGCCGGGCTCTTATGCTCCGAAAGGTTGGAAACTGACCCAGAACGCCGCTCCCAACACGGCCCTGACCTGGGAGAAGAGGAAAACGGTCGATGCCGGACTCGACTTCCGCCTGTGGGACCGCTTCTACGGTACGTTGGACTGGTACCAGACCAACACGACCGATATGCTGCTGGACGCTCCGATCTCATACGCCATGTCGGGACAGACCTCGCTGCTGCAGAATGTCGGTGAACTGCGTACCCGCGGTTTCGAATTCGACCTGGGCGTAGACATCATTAAAACTCCGGATATCCTCTGGTCGTTCGGAGTGAACGGTGCGCACTACAAAGTCAAGATGATGAAGGCTCCCGAGTCGATGATCAACCAGGAGGATGCGCTGCACTCGCAGAAATGGTGGTATGCAACCGCTGATGCATGGAACGCTGTCGGCAATACCGGTTCGGGTTCTTCGGCTGCTTACCGCCGCTGGATCGGTGGAGACTATTACAATGTAATCTCCGCTAAATATATGGGCGTGGACAAAACGACCGGTCTGCCGCTGTTCGGTGCGCTGGTAACCAAAGACAACCAGAACAAGTTCCCTGATGCCAAAGTGGGTGAGGTCGTTGCCACGACCGACTATTCGGAGGCTTACATGTTCGACCAGGGCGATGCCACTCCCGACTTGATGGGCGGTTTCAGCACTTCGTTCCGTTGGAAAGACCTCGACTTCTCGGCTCAGTTCGCTTTCCAGATCGGAGGCAAGTTTTTCAGCAATTTGTACGGTAACTTCCTTTATGATTCCGGAAACCTCGGTGCACGCATTATGTCTGCCGACTTACTCGGCAATACGTTCAATGCGGAGAACACCAACGCCAAATTCCCGATGCTGATGAAATATCCGGCCAACGGTAGTACTACTTATTTGGGCGGTATCCGCGTAGGTACCGGTAACACGTACTCGGATCTGGCTATGTTCGACGCTTCTTACCTGAGTGTAAAGAACATCACCGTGGGTTACAACTTCCCGCAAAAATGGATGGACAAAATCGGTATCGGCGGTATCCGCGTATACGCTTCGCTGGATAACATGTGGCTGATTTGCCGCAACGGTATCGACCCCCGCAACTCGATCGTCGGTGGTTTTGACGTGGGTGGATTTACTTATCCGATGATGCGCTCGTGCTCACTGGGTGTTAACGTAACTTTCTAAATTTTACGAACTATGAAAAAATATTTGATAGCACTTTCCGCGCTGGCCTTCGCGACCACGTCGTGTTACGAGAAACTGAATATCGCCCCTCCCAACGCCATCACCAACGAACAGGTGCAGGAGTTGCTGAAGACGGCGGATGATGCGACCGTCCAGACCATTATGGGGGCGATCGCAGACGCTCTGCCGCCCCATATGTACGGCAGCGGATACAATTTCCGCTACTCCGGCAACCTCGACAACACTTGGAGCGGCCAGCTCATCGCCCGCCTCAGTTGCGGTAACGATATCGTAGAAGGTAACTGGCAAAACCCTGGGGATGACTATTACAACGGTGAAAACATCACGGGAGAAACCAATGCCAACAACCCGAGCTGGTGGCACCGCGCTTTCGTGATGACTGTCAATGCCAATAAAGTATTCGGTATGGTTAACGAGGAACTCATCGCGACCAATCCGAATAAAAAATTGAAAGAGTATTTGGGACGGGCTTATGTTATCCGTGCATTCGGGTACCTTTATGCCCAGGAGACCTTCGGGACCAACAGCCTGGGTATGCCGATCTATACGAAATACGATGTCGGCCAGCCGGCAGTGGCCCGTGCTTCAGCCAAAGAGACCCTCGACTCGGTGATTCGGTGGGCTACTCGTGCAGATGAACTGTTTGCAGACGCCGGAATCGGTTTCAAAGCGACGCCGACCAGTGACCTGACCCGCGGCCTGACCAATTACGTCATCGCTCGTGCTGCATTGTTAGCTGCAGATGCACAGGGTGTGACCGCAAGTACCTACTTCACGACGGCATCGGATGCCTGTGACAGAATACTGGCAGGAGGAGCTTCGCTGATGACCGAAGAGCAATATGTACAAAAGCAGTCCGGTGTTACCACGATCGATGGGGCCGACTATCCTGTCTGGAAAGCTGCGACCAGCGGTTTCATGAACTTCGACCTGAATCCTGAAGCGCTTTACGGTTTCGGCTGGCAGTACGGCGGCGGCGGACAGATCGTTGCCTATGCCAATACATGGGGTGGTTCGTACCGTATCGACAACCGGCTCTACGACAAGATCGACGACAATGACTACCGCAAGGATAACTTCCATAAGGACATCCCTGAAGATTTCCCGACAATCTATTATGCGGGTTCCAGTTCGTTTATTGATGGGGGACAAAGCAATGTCCCTACCTATTGGACCTCGAAATTTACCAATAACGTAGGCCTCGGCGGAGGTGTCGGCAACTCGAATGAGGCATTACGCAACCGTATTGATTATGCTTTCGTCCGCCTATCTGAGATTTATCTGTTGAAAGCCGAGGCTCAGGCACGTGGCGGTGATAAATCTGGTGCAAGGAGCACGCTGAACACCCTGCTTGCAGCCCGTACTGCAGCTGGAAAAACTCCGCTGACTTGTGACAACTATGAGAGTATGAAAGGAATGGACGAACTGCAAATGGTTCAATTCCAGTCCCGCATCGAACTGTGGGGCGAGGGCGGTCTCGAGTGGTTCAACAACCGCCGCTGGAACATCCCCGTTAACCGTTCCGGTTCCACGGTACACTGGAACCCCGCGATGACCTATCCGGTTTCACAGATGACCATGAAAATTCCTTCGGAGGAGATCTCTTCGAACCCGAACTTCGGTCCGCAGAACCCGTGATTCTTACAGAACTGTAGCGGGATCGTGAAAGGAGAGGTGTGGGAGAGCCAACAGTTTGTTGTTGACCTCTCCGGACACGGTCCTGCCACAGATCTGTATTAACAAGATCAACACCAATTTACACCCTTAACACCTTTTACAACAAATTTTGCCTAACCT
>ERZ840096.3323-NODE-3323-length-11050-cov-4.118508_pt1 | contig 11050 bp, 11 predicted proteins | sample MGYA00519878_ERZ840096 | MGnify/ENA primary metagenome ERZ840096 (study PRJEB31850, sample SAMEA3708865) | human gut metagenome | biome: human gut; feature: human-associated habitat; material: faeces | place: China | collected 2014 ...
CGTGATAAAAAAATATCCAATGCAAACTCAAAAAGAATTGACGTTATTTTATTCAGCTATTGATATCTTTTGTTTTCCAACCTATCGTAAAAGCGATAGTTTAGGATTGGTTGGATTAGAAGCTATGGCTTGTGGTTGTATAGTTATTGCATCTAATATGGCAGGACCAACAAGTTATATTAAAGATCAAGAAAATGGTTTTTTCTTTAAACCAAGAGATGGTAAAGATTTAAATCAAAAAATAGAAGATATTTTATCAATGAATGAACATCAAATAAAAGAGATTAAAGATCATGCTTATCAAACGGCCAAAGCGTATGATGTAAATGATATTTCTCAAAATCTAGTGGATATTTTTAATGGAATATAGGATGTGAAAGTATGGATGTGTCAGTTATTATTCCTATTTATAAAGGAAATGGATATATAGAATCTTTATTAAATAAAATAGAGAAAAATTATCAAGAAAGTCAAAAAGAAATAGAGGTTATTTTTGTTAATGATTATCCTGATGAAGAAATTATTGTAGGTAGTCAACATGATTTTCCAATTAGAATTATTAATAATGAAATGAATCAAGGAATTCATCAAACAAGAATCAATGGTTTAAAAAAAGCGTTAGGTAAATATATTTTATTTTTAGATCAAGATGATGAAATTAGTGATTTTTTTATTAAAAGTCAATTAGAACATATTGGAGATGCAGATTTATGTATTGCTAATGGTATTATGGAATCAGAAAATGGGAAATGTTTGATTTATAAAAATCAAAAATCACAAGATTATTTAAAGAAACAAATTGGTTTTATTAAAGTAAGAGACTTAATTGTTTCACCAGGTCATTGTTTGATTAAAAAAACAAGTATACCAGAATATTGGACAAAGCATGTCATGTCTGTTAATTCGGCAGATGATTACTTTTTATGGTTGTTAATGATTGAAAATAAATGTCAATTTAATGTGAATTATGATGTATTATATACCCATAAGTATACTGGAGAAAATGTTTCAGGAAGTCTAGATCAAGTGCATAACTCTAATATGGAAATGGTTGATTTATTAAAGAAATATTGTCATAAGGTGAAATAAATGCTAAGAATATCAGATATAAAATTAGGAACAGATGATTACATATAAATATGATATGAAAAAACAAGGGAAATTAGTCCCATCAATAAAAAATATAGATTTATTTTTATATAATACAATCTATCAATTATTATGGAAAGGTATGTAAAATATGAAAAATGTATTTATTATAGGGAGTAAAGGAATACCTGCTAATTATGGTGGCTTTGAAACCTTTGTCGAATATTTAACAAAAAATAAAGTAAGTGAAGAAATAAAATATCATGTTGCTTGTTTAGGTGAACAAGCTGAAGAATTTGAACATAATCAAGCAAGATGTTTTAAAATACAGGTTCCTAATATTGGACCTGCTAAAGCTGTTTATTATGATATAGCAGCTTTAAAAGAAGTCTATAAATATGTAACTGAAAATAATATAGATGATGCAATTATTTATATTTTAGCTTGTCGTATAGGCCCTTTTTTAAAGAAATATGTTAAAATGTTTCATTCAAAAAATATTCAAGTATTTGTAAATCCAGATGGACATGAATTTAAAAGAGCTAAATGGAACTGGTTTATTAGACAATATTGGAAATTATCTGAAAGATTGATGATTAAAAATGCAGATTATGTCGTTTGTGATTCACAAAATATAGAAAAATATATACAAGAAGATTATAAAAAATATCAACCTCAAACAACATTTATCGCTTATGGAGCAGATGTTGTTGATAACAGTGATGAAGAAAAATTCGAAGTATGGGCTAAGGAACATGAGGTTTCAAAAAATGAATATTATTTAATTGTTGGACGTTTTGTTCCTGAAAATAATTATGAAACAATGATTAGAGAATTCATGAGTTCAAATACAAAAAAGATTTAGGGATTGTTACTGGATATCAAGAAAGTTGTATCATATTTTAAATAACAAGTATCATTTTGAAAATGATCAAAGAGTTAAATTTGTAGGTACAATTTATGATGATGCATTATTAAAAAGTGTAAGAAAGAATGCTTTTGCTTATTTACATGGTCATGAAGTAGGAGGAACTAATCCTTCCTTGTTAGAAGCCTTAGGTTCTACTTCTTTAAATCTTTTATTAAATGTTGGCTTTAATCAAGAAGTAGGTTTAGATTCATGTATTTATTGGGGTAAAGAAAAGAATAATTTAAAACATCTTATAGAACATGTTGAAACATTTGATCAAGATTATATTGATACTTTAGGAAAAGCTGCTAAAGATAGAATTAAAAATGCTTATAGTTGGACAAAGATTGTTTCAGACTATGAAAGCTTGTTCTTAAGAAAAAAAGATTTGTAGATAATTGTAATTTGTTATATAGTATAAAAGAAGAAGAGAAAAATATCGTGGAGGAACAACTATGTTTAAAAAAATAGTCGCTCTATTAATGACATGTGTTTTATCAATGTCATTAGTAGGATGTAGTACTAGTGATTCTAGTGATAAAACAACAACTAAGAAACCTGCTACATCAAACAGCATTAAAATTAAAGATGTTAATGATTTCCAAGAAGCTGATGGATTAATCAAATATTTTACAATTGATGATAAAAAAATAGCAATTCCTGAAACAGTAGGAGAATATGCAAATTATTTATCACAAGTTGGAACAGTTACTTTAAATGATACAGGTGATAAAGTAGAAGATGTTGAATTAGATGCTAATGGGATTTCATCGATGGCAGCATATCTAAATGTAGAATTAGATAGTGGTGATGTTGCACATTTCTATTTAAGATATGAAAATCCAACTAAAAAAGCTATTAGTGTAGCAGAAGCATCTGTAACGTTTATTGAAGTAAAATATGATGAATACGCTGAAGAAGAATACGATAAAGCAGCTAAAGATGTTGTTGTAGAAACAAGTGAAGGATCGTTAGCTTTAAATAATAAAGTAAAATATGCACAAGTTAAAAAGGTTTTAGGTGAACCAAACCAAGAAACGGATGGTAGATTCCATTATTCAAATGATGCAGGATATAAATACATGTTTGATTGCTGTAACGAAAATAGAAATGGAATTTTTAGAGGATTTAGTATCGAATATCCAAGTAAATAATAAAAATATCTGCTTTTTATAAGCAGCTATTTTTATATAACAATAACTTATTTAAAAAAGGAACATTAATAATGGCGCAATTAAAACAAATGATAAATAAGAATAAATTTTATATTATAGGAACATTGATTCTCTTTCTATTTTTATTTTATTGTTCAACAAAATTATGTATGAATGTAGCACCAGATGAATATATGAGATATGATATCCCCTTATTTATTTACAATCAATCATATTTACCTAAAGGTGATGAAAAAGAAATATTAAATGCAATATGGGGATTTTCTTATGGATTTACACCTTATCTTCCTTCAATAATTAGTTTTTTCTTTATGAAAATAGCTTCTATCTTTACAACTGCTCCAGTACATTTATTGATTGTGGCAAGACTAACAAGTGTTCTTGCGGGGGCACTTACGTTTTTTGTATGTTGTAAAATTGGTGAAGAAATATTTAATCATAAGATGACAATATATCTTTTTGCTATTTTTGTTTCACTATTACCACAATTCATGTACTTATCTCTTTATTTAAATAATGATTCGTTTTCAATATTTACAACAGCACTTATTGTTTATGGTTGGATTAAGGGAATAAAAACAAATTGGAATTGTAAATGGTGTATTTTTTTAGGTGTTGCTATAGGACTATGTGCATTAACCTATTATAATGCATATGGATTTATATTATGTAGTATTATTGTATATTGTATGAGTAGTTATAAATTACATTTTACATTTAATGAGTTTTTAAAAAAAGGATTTCTAATAGCAATTGCTGCCTTAGTTGTTGGTGGATGGTTTTTTATTAGAAATGCAATGATCCATAATGGAGATTTTTTAGGAATGAATTCTATGTACGATTGTGGTGAAAAATATGCAATGCCAGGTTATCAATTATCACAAAGAGATACTTATCAAAATCAAGGAATTAGTGTGTTTTCTATGATTTTTGATACAAATTGGATAATAACAACTATAAAAAGTTTTATTTGTACCACAGGATATATGCAATATATGATTAGTGGAAAACGTTTTTATTTATATTTAATAATAATTTTGTTTGGTATGATTATGATGCTTATTGCTTTAAAAAGAAAATATCAATTCAAATTTAAATTTGAAAATTATTTTATAATATGTTTAATTTTATGTATTTTGACTCCAATTATTTTATCAATAAAATATTCTTATTCTATAGATTATCAACCTCAAGGAAGGTATATTATGTCTATTTTAATTCCAATTGCTTTATTTATGAGTATTGGTTATGAATATTTTAGTGAATTTATTGAAAATAAAATACAAATAAAATCAAGATATATAGAGTTATCAATGATAGGGATCTATATTTTATTATTCGTTATTTGTTATTCAAATTATATAGCTGTTTGTTTCGGAAGTACAATAATTTAAATTGAAGGTGATTATGTGTTTGATTCAAAATTAAAGAAATTAGGTAAAAATGTTGTATTAGGATTTTTTGCTGCTATAACATCATTACTTACATTGTTATGTTTATTTAATAATGCGTATTTAAGTTGGGATGAACATACGACAATTGTTGCTGATAAACCATTTTATTTATTATTATGGTTTGTTATAGTATTGTTTTTTGTTTATTTTGTTAGAAAACATTATAGAACACAGGATACTTATTATTTTAATAAAATATTTATTATGAAAGGCAACGTACCATTTTATTGTAATTACTATGCTACTGTAGCATATGTTACGTTTCGATTCAATAGTTTATTTTTTTATATATGTTTAATTCTGTAAATTTATAAAGAATCTGTAAAAAGAGTGAGAAATATGGAAAAAATGGATTCTGGCAACCGAAAACCGGTGGTCCGGCCCCACCGTCCCTGCTCTTCACTCTTCACTCTTCACTATTTTTTTCATTCGTTGTTCCACCAACTGTTTTTTCCCGGATCCCGGGCTATACTGGAACCATAAAGAGGCCCGGTCACCGAATACCGGTGCCGGGCCCAATGTAAAGGGGAGTGACTGTTATGAAATTCAAGGTTAATGAAAATTGTATCGGATGCGGGCTGTGCGAAGGGACCTGCCCTGCTGTGTTCCATATGACGGACGCCGGTGTGGCGGAAGCCATTCCCGATGAAGTTCCAGCTGGCGAAGAAGCCAATGCCCTGGCTGCCATGGAAGGCTGCCCGGCAAGTGCCATTGAAAAAGTAGAAGACTGAGAGTAAGAAAAAAAGACCGGCGGCTGCCGGTCTTTTTTTTGTCAACGGCCGATGGAGACCAGATGCTACCGCATCTGGTTTTGAACGTTTTTGCCCCCTGGGCGGCCGGGATGGGCTTGCCTGCGGCAAGCCCCTACAGCGTTGGGGTCAAAGATCCATCACGAAAACCGTAGGGACGGAATTGTCGGGGCATCCGTGTTTTCTGACCAGCAGCCCGAATGTCCGGCGGAGACGCCATAGGGGGCGGGCCGAAGGCCCGCCCTTCCCGGCCCTTACAGCTTCGGCAGCTTTTCCACTCCTGCCACCGGGCAGTCGTACTGGCCGTTGTTCTTGGCCTGGAATTCTTCTTTGGCGGCTGCCAGGAGAGCCGGGTCTTCCAGGACTTTCACCGCAGTCAGGGCGATGACTTTGCCGGCGGTGAGCATGCCTTTCTGGCCGATGGAGGAATTCACCTGGCCGGTTTTGTACCAGGAATGGCCCGGAGTGCCCAGGGCTTCGGTGGCCACGTTGAAGTAGTAGGTGGGAGCGATAAAGCCCACGTCCCCCACATCGGTGGAACCGAAATCCAGTTCTTCCCGGTCGGGATCGAAATCCTTGATTTCCGTATCCAGGGGCCGGGCCAGTTTCTCTTCCAGCCGGTCCCGGCCGTACCGTTTCAGGATCATGTCCTTTTCCTTGGTCTTCATGCTGTCGCTGAAGGAATCGGTGAAGGCTTTGGCCAGGGCAAAGTCCCTGTCATCCCATTGGGGCGCACCGATGGCGTGGAAGGCTTCGGTGGCTGCCTGGGCCAGGACTTTGTTGTTGATGTATTCGGAATAGCCGGATTCCCGTTCCACGGTAACCTGGGTGCCGCAGATGAGAGCCGCCCCCCGGGCCACATCGTCCAGCCGGGGAACGATTTCCTTCACCTGCCGGTAATAGGGGGCCCGGACCACATAGCGGACTGCCGCATGGTCCTGTACCACGTTGGGAGCCCGGCCCCCCACGTCCAGATAGGCGTAGTGGATCCGGGCTTCCATGATCACGTGTTCCCGGAGGTAATTGGCCCCCACCCCCATGATCTCACAGGAATCCAGGGCGCTGCGGCCCAGTTCGGGAGCGCCTCCGGCGTGGGAGGTAATGCCTTTGAACTTGTAGGTCCGGCACACGTTGGCGTTCAGGTGGGGGGTGGCGGTGCGGTTTTCCGGAGCCGGATGCCAGGTAAGGAAGAAGTCCACCCCGTCAAAGGCCCCGTCCCGGGCCATGAAGGCTTTGCCGCTGAGGTTTTCTTCTGCCGGAGTACCGAAATACACCACGGTGCCCGGTTTGCCGGTTTCTTCCAGATAGTCCTTCAGGGCCAGGGCGCCGGCCAGTGCCCCGGTGCCCAGCAGGTTGTGGCCGCAGCCATGGCCGGGGCAGCCTTCGTGTTCCGGCTTTTTCACCGGGCAGCCCGCTTCCTGGCTGAGCCCCGGCAGAGCGTCGTATTCTCCCAGGATCCCCACCACCGGACGTCCCTTGCCCCAGACGCCTTTAAAGGCGGTGGGAATGTTCACCAGGTGCCGGGTAACGGCGAACCCGTGGTGTTCCAGGGCCTCACAAAGGGTTTCGGCGGACCGGGTCTCTTCGTAGCCCACTTCCGCCAGTTCCCAGATTTTCCGGCTCAGGCCGATCAGTTCCTCCCGGTACCGGTCATCCACCGCCCGTTCAATGATTTTCTGTGCATCCATACCATCACGCTCCCTAAAATAGAAGATGGTTTCATTATAGCACAAAGAAGGGGCTGCTTTTCCAAGCAGCCCCTTTACTCACAGATACTTCTTCTCCAACCGTTCCAAAATTCCCAGGTAATGGTCCTGGATCCCTTTGGCCCCTTCTTCTTCCTCGAATTTCCTGCTTTTGGCGTCGATGTCCGCCAGGTCTTCCGGGGTCAGCTGGTTTTCGGCGAAGGTGTACACCACGTTGTTTTCCTTTTCCACGTGGCGCTTCAGCAGCCGGGCGTAGCCCATGGCTTCCGTCAAAATGTCCAGCTTGTATTCGGTCTTGGGATTCTTTTCGTATTCATCCAAGGCGGTGGCCAGGCTCATGGCGTGGTCCCGGCCCAGGTCGTGTTCCACCAGCATCCCGTGGGTCACCAGGTTGTCCGCCACCCGGCCCAGCTTCTGCACCATCACCGGGAACAGGAACTTTTCTTCCTTCCCGTGATGATGTTTGTCCGCATAGTTCCGGATGAAATCCACCATGTCCCGAAAATCCCCCACGTCCACCGGAGACAATTCCAGGATCCCGATGCAGGCCTGGCGGATCACTTCCAGCATCCGGCTGATGTTCTCATGTTCTTGTTTCATGCACTCAATGCTGTAGGTCATGGTTCTTCCTCCTTCAGGCCGCTTTGGGACGGAGCACGTAATGGGTGTGGTCTTCCTGTTCCAGGGTGTAGCCGGTGTTTTCCAGCATCCCTTCCATCATGGCATCCCGCAGGTCGTAGTATACGGCCGGATTCACGTCCGCTTCCTGCCAGTAGCCCCCGTGGAGATCATCAGTCTGGTCCCAGGCGAAGGCATCCGGGTTCTGGTCGGTGACCTGGTTCACCCGGTCGCAGGGCATGCCGTTCAGGAAGGCGTCTTCAAAGGCCCGGTAGATGGCGGAAGCATCGGCGTCCGCACCCAGAGCCCGGTCCTGGCCCACTTCCCGGGCCAGTTTTTCCAGTTCCGGCAACAGGTTGTCGTTGTGGTGGAGCAGGGCGGACACCAGCTGGGCATAACGGCCTTCCGCATCGTGGATCCGGCCCTGGAGCCAGCCGTGGATGTTGGTGGTATCGATCAGTTCGTCCAGAGGACGGGTTTCTTCCTTTACATAGTCAGCTGCCGGTTTGTCCCCGGTGCCCCAGCCCTGTTTTTCCGCTTCTCCGGCAATCCGGGCGATGATGGCTTCCTGGAGCTGGATCTTGCCGTACAGCCAGTGATGGATAGGTCCCAGAAATGCGCTCATGGTCTCCCCTCCCCTCAGTTTTCCGCCAGAGCGGCGTTCACAGCGTCAACCACCTTCTGAGGGTCCAGCCCGTGGACGAAGGCAGCGTCATTCAAAGATTCCATCTGGGAAGAAGGGCAGCCCAGGCAGTGCATCCCTACAGCCTGGAGAGCCGGGATGGCTTCCGGATGTTCAGCACAGATCTTGCCAACCAGCATTTCGCCCGTGATTTTCTTTGCGTTTTCCATTTTCATTTCCTCCATTGTATGATGATTTTTGTTTTTCCTTATCAGCAGAACCTGGCCTTGCGGCAGGTTCTTTGTTTCCTTACATGTCATAGTATACGGGAGGAACAAAAAAAGATATGTTGTTTTAACAACATATCTTGGTTTTCTTTATTCAGTTTCGGGATTTTCCGTCTCTTCCGTCTTGGCCTCTTCCAGGGCTGCGGGCTCAGGGTCTTCCACCCGGTGGGGATACAGCAGGGAATCTCCCCGGCCCGGGGTCAGATAGTACCCGTAATTTTTCAGGTACCGGTACATGACTTCCACCGTATGGAGCATCTTTTTCTGAGCGTCCTGGCTCAGGTCTTCCGGGCCGGCAGGAGGCGCCATGGGCATCCGCAGCACATTGGCCCCGCTCTGGACGCTGAGGATCTGGCCGTGGGCATGGATCCGCCGGATGGACCAGGGAGCCACAATGTTGGCCCGGGGGAACAGGATCCGCAGCACCGCCGTAAGCCGCAGGTATTCTTCCAGGGCCATCCGGTCCTGCTGGTAGAAAGGCGTCCCCTCTTCCGGCAGGAAGGGAGTCAGGGTGATGGAATGGGGAGCCAACTCCTGGAGCAGGGTCAGATCCCGGACCAGGTATTCCGCCTGTTCATAAGGGGCTCCCACCAGGAACCCGGTATCCGTTTCAAAACCCAGGTCTTTCAGATCGTTGATGCAGGCGATTTTGGTGGACAGGGAATGGGTGGGAGGATGGAGCCGGGAAAAATGGAGAGGATCCGCGGTCTGGAAGCTGAGGAAATACCGCTGAGCCCCGGCCTGGTGGAGCCGGTGGTAGGACTGGCGGCTCCGTTCCCCGATGGACAGCCCCAGGGCACAGTCCGGGAACTGCTTTTGCAGGTTCCGGAGCAGGTTGCACATGATCATGTCCGTGTAGTAGTGGTCTTCTCCGCCCTGGAGCAGGAAGGACCGGATCCCCATCTGGTACCCCAGTTCGCAGGCGCCCCGGATCTGTTCCCAGTTCAGCCGGAACCGGGGCAGGTCGTTGTTCTCTTCCCGGCGGCGGCAGAACAGGCAGTTCTGGGGGCAGTGGTTGGTGAATTCCAGCACCCCCTGGAAATGCACCTTCCGGTGGAACACAAAATTCATGGCCTCCTGGGCCCCCCGGAACAGCTTGGCCCGGAGCAGAGGATCCTCCGTCAGCAGGAGTTCTTTATACTCCTCCTCCGTAAGCACGGAATATTCCTTCAGCTTGTCCACCAGATCCACAATGTCCACCCGCCCTTTCCTTTTGATTGCAGTACTTTTATTATACACTAGGTTGGATAAAAAGAGTAGGCAGAGTTCCTTGACAAGGGAAAATCACTACGATATACTAACTCTGTTAGCTTATGGAGGGGTGGCCGAGTGGTTTAAGGCACCAGTCTTGAAAACTGGCGATTCCGCAAGGGACCGTGGGTTCGAATCCCACCTCCTCCGCCAAATATTGAAAAAAGAGCTGTTGCCCGGGCAACAGCTCTTTTTTTGTGCAGGATGGGCCCTCTGGGAGGCCGGGATGGGCTTGCCTGCGGCTAGCCCCTACGGCGTTGGGGTCAGGAATCCGTGGTTCTGGCGGGCCGCCCAGCGTGCGGCCCCTACGGATCCGTGCGGCACAGCAGTCCGGGGACAAAACGATGCCGCAGGGGCGGCAGCCCGGCCCGTGGTTTTATATCCGCCCTTTGCAAGGGCGGGGGTATCCATGCGCAGCATGGGTGGTGGGTTAGCAGCCCACAGGGCTGCGTTTTCCTTCAGAAGCATTTGCCCGTGGCAAATGGTCTCCTTTGGCGGAAGGCGGTTGATGCATGCCCTCTGAGAGGCGGCATTGCATGGAGCGGGCGGCCCTGCCGTCCTGCTCTTCCCTCTGCACTCTTCACTCTGCACTTTCAAACATGCTTGAATAACTATACTGTGATGAAGGCTTCTCCGAGAACCTGTTGACACATACCAATACCGTTCCCATAATTGACTTTCCTGTCTTTCTGGCCTATAATGGAATCAGCCAAAAAGATAGAATGTGCATACATGCACGAATACCCCCGGACTGGTACTCCGGGGGTATTTCATTAGGCTAATTGCCGCCTTTGTCGTGTCCGTCTAACCATTTGCGAATGTAGTAGCCAACTACACTAGCCGCAACGGACACCAAAAAAGATAGAACATGTTCCATACATGCACCCCCCTTCTGTTGCCAGAATGGGTGCGACAACGGATTTATTATATCATATGGTAAAGGGTATTCCCACCTTCTCCGCAATTGAAAAAAGAGCTGTTGCCCAGGCAACAGCTCTTTTTTTGTGCAGGATGGCCCCTCTGGGCGGCCGGGAAGGGCTTGCCTGCGGCCAGCCCCTACGGCGTTGGGGTCAGGGATTCACCACGGAAAATTCTGAGGACGGGGTTGTCGGTGGATCCGTTTCTCTGACCGTTGTTGTCAGTCCCCGATTCCAACGTTGTAGGGGCGAGCCGCAGGCCCGCCCTTCCC
>ERZ840096.3326-NODE-3326-length-11044-cov-2.545819_pt1 | contig 11044 bp, 8 predicted proteins | sample MGYA00519878_ERZ840096 | MGnify/ENA primary metagenome ERZ840096 (study PRJEB31850, sample SAMEA3708865) | human gut metagenome | biome: human gut; feature: human-associated habitat; material: faeces | place: China | collected 2014 ...
CCAAATGGTAAGTAGGCAGTTCATCGGCCGATTTATATAGAACCTTGTCGTCAAGGATAGATGAGTTAATAATCACTTCTCCACGAATCAGGTCATTCACATGAATGTCTTCGTTCGGCTCAATTTTAAAACGTACCACATATTGCTTTCCGTCAGCAATCAACGCCTTCACCTCTTCCTGTGAAAGGGTCAGCGAATTGCGCATTCCCACACGGGTAGATGCGTCATATTGGAAGTTGGCTATTTCAGCACGTTTGGCATCCAGCTCCTCCGGAGTATCGAAAGCAATATAGGCTTTTCCGTTGTCAAGCAACACTTGTACATACTTCTTGTATATTTCGCGGCGCTCGGACTGACGGTACGGACCATGTTCTCCACCAAAGCTGACACCCTCGTCAAAAGGAATGCCCAACCACTTGAAAGACTCCAATATATATTCTTCCGCTCCCGGCACAAACCGGTTGGAATCGGTATCCTCAATGCGGAAAATCAAATCTCCTCCATGCTGACGCGCAAAGAGATAATTATACAACGCAGTGCGCACACCACCGATGTGCAACGCCCCCGTAGGACTCGGGGCAAAACGGACTCTGACTTTTCTTTCTGTCATAATCTATCTTACTTATAAATAAATTAGACGGCAAAATTAAACCTTTTTTTCCATACTATTGTTTTTTTTTGTACTTTTCGCAAAAATTTCAACCGATATGAACTATTTCAAAGGTAAAAACAAAGAGTTCTCGTTCAGAGATTTGATATACAAGGCACTTATTTTTATAGGTACGGTAGGAGTTATTGTCTATTTCCTGCCGAGAGACGGTAAGTTTAATTACCAGTTTGACATTGACAAACCCTGGAAGTACGGGCAACTGATGGCAACCTTCGACTTCCCCATCTACAAGGACGACCAAGTCGTAAAAAAAGAACAAGACAGCATCCTGGCCTCTTTCCAACCCTATTTCCAATTGGACAAGAGCACCGGGAAAGAGGCGCTCAAGAAACTGAAGAACGACTATCAGACTCATCTGCGCGACATTCTGCCCTCTTCCGATTACATCCGCCATATCGAAAAAATACTATCCGAGGTGTACCGGGCGGGCATCCTTTCCACTGAAGAGCTTGCCCGGCTGCACAAAGACAGCACATCTGCCGTTATGGTGATAGACGACAAGCTTGCCAACCAACGGAGCATCGACAAACTCTACTCCGTAAAGCAGGCATATGCCTACCTGCTTACGGCCGACACCATACACTATCGTCCGAACATACTCCGGCAGTGTTCCCTCAACGAATATCTCTCTCCCAACCTCACTTACGATGCCCGGCGGACAGAGACCGCCAAGGAAGAAATCCTCGACAACTATTCATGGGCAAACGGCATCGTACTGAGCGGGCAGAAAATCATCGACCGCGGCGAGATAGTGAGCCGGGAAACCTACAATATCCTCGAAAGCCTGCGCAAAGAGTCCATCCAGCGCAGCGAGTCCATCGGCCAGAAACAACTGATGCTGGCAGGTCAGATTCTGTATGTCGGCATCTTCATATTGTGCTTCATGCTTTATCTCGACCTCTTCCGCAAAGATTATTACAACCGCAAAGGCAACCTCGCGCTGCTTTTCACCCTTATCATGTTCTATTGTGTGGTAACGGCCGTTATGGTGACAAACAATATATTCAACGTATACATCATTCCCTATGCCATGCTGCCCGTCATTATCCGCGTGTTTCTCGACTCACGGACAGCCTTTCTCACACAGGTCGTCACAATACTGATTTGTTCCATCTGCCTGCGCTATCCGCACGAGTTCATCCTGCTGCAACTAACGGCAGGTTTGGTTGCGATTTTCAGTTTGAGAGAATTATCGCAACGCTCGCAGTTGTTCCGCACGGCCATCCTGGTGATTCTGACTTATGCAGCCGTTTATTTCGCTTTTGAACTGATAACGGAAAACGACCTTTCCAAACTGAACGGCAGTATGTACACCTACTTCGTGATAAACGGCGTATTGCTGCTTTTCACGTATCCGTTGCTCTTCCTGGTGGAAAAGACCTTCGGCTTCACTTCGAATGTTACTCTGGTGGAATTGTCCAACATCAACAACAGTTTGCTGCGGCGCATGTCAGAAACCGTACCCGGCACATTCCAGCATTCCATGCAGGTAGCCAACCTCGCAGCCGAAGCAGCCAACCGCATCGGCGCAAACAGCCAGTTGGTGCGTACAGGCGCTTTATACCATGACATCGGCAAAATGGAGAATCCGGCATTCTTTACCGAAAACCAGTCGGGCGGTGTCAATCCGCACAAGAATCTCGGTTACGAGCAGAGTGCGCAGGTCGTCATCGGACATGTAACGGACGGATTGAAACTGGCCGAGAAGAACAACCTGCCTAAAGTCATCAAGGATTTCATTACTACTCACCACGGTAGGGGAAAGACTAAATACTTCTACATATCCTGGAAAAACGAGCATCCCGGCGAGGAACCCGACAACGAGTCATTCACCTATCCCGGTCCCAACCCTTTCAGCAAGGAGCAAGCCATCCTGATGATGGCGGATTCCGTAGAGGCAGCCTCGCGCAGCCTGCCCGAATATACGGAAGAGAGCATCAGCAACCTGGTAGACAAGATTATCGATTCGCAGGTGGAGGAAGGTTATTTCAGGGAGTGCCCCGTCACGTTCAAGGACATAGCAACGGTAAAAGCCGTTTTCAAAGAAAAATTGAAAACCATCTACCACACCCGCATCAGTTACCCGGAACTTAAAAAGCAAGACCTATGAAAATCAGTACCAAAGAACAGCAAAGAGCGGAATTTCTGTTGCAAAGCCAACGGATTCAACTGCATCAGATTGAAAGTTTCAGTTTCATGGAACGCTACCCCCGGCAGGCGCATAAGGATATCCCGGCAGGAAAAGCCAAATACGGTCCCGGAATATTCGTATTCCACCTAAAGGAAAAGCAGGATAAGGTAATATACATGCCTCCCTTCAGGCATCCTTCATCACTCGTCCGCTTTCTGGTGTCGCAAGGAGTGCCTTTTGCCAATTATGTTCCGCGCGGACGGAGCATGGAAACCCTCCCGGAGGAAACTTACCGGCGTCCCTCGCTGTATATGTTTTGGTTCTTCATATTATTCCTCATGTTCCTGATATTGGGTTACTATTCCGTCGGCATCGATGCATGGTGGGGATTCATTCCGGCCATCCTGTCCTTCGGACTGAGCCTTTTCTTCATTTGCATGCTGATGACCCGGTTCTGCTACCTGACGCTGGACAACGAAAACCTCACCGTACACAGTGCAGGCAGGACAATCCGCTATCCGTATGCAGACCTGCGCAAGGTCAACTTCGATTTTGCCCGGGAGCAGACTTTCACCCATGTCATGGAATTGCTCGACAAGGACTACCGTTACCGTCTTTTCTACATCGGCCGGGTTTCAAGGAAAAAGCTGAATGAGATTGCCGAACGGTTGCAGCAGGCCGGAGTGGATGCAACGTGCAGCCTCAACGACAACAAGCGTTTTTATCATGACAACAGGCATTGAGCGGTGATTATTCGCCAACCGCTCCGAGCAATCCTGCACAGGCGTCTTCCAATATATCGAGTACGTATTCAAACCCCTCGGCTCCGCCATAATAAGGGTCGGGCACGTAATCGGCATGGGTAAACTTAGTACAGTATTCCGTCATGCGATGTATCTTTCCGCATGCTTCCACAGAAGGGGCACGCTCTTTCAAATCATCAATATTACGGTCATCCATTCCGATAATCAAATCGAACTCATAGAAATCATCCGTACGTACCGGACGGGAACGGTGCGTCAGGTTGTAACCCCGACGGGCGGCATGGGCACGCATCCTGCTGTCGGGCAGCTCTCCCTGATGATAGGAAAGAATACCTGCCGAGTCGATAACGAACTCATCTTCACGCCCTGCCTCTTCTACCAAATGCCTCATCACCCCTTCCGCCGAAGAAGAACGGCAAATGTTGCCCAGGCAAACAAACAATATCTTTTTCTTCTCTTTCATACTCAAACACATATTAAACATTCCGCAACCCGCACTACGGCCATCTACATCGGGTCTACATCATAATATACAATCAGCGACTTGAAACGGTCTTCCATTATCATCTCCTTCTGTACCTGCAGCAACAATTCGCGGACACGCGCCATAGGAGCTTTGGTTTCAATCTTCACTACAATTTTGCGGATAAACAGCGTCTGCACACGTGCCACCGGCGGTTTATCCGGCCCTAACACCCGATTGCCGAAGATGGCACGCAGCTTGCCCGCCATAGTCTGCGCCATCAAATCGAGCAGGGACTCATTGCGATTCTTCAGATACACATATATGAGGCGATAATAAGGAGGATAATGAAACATCTGCCGCTCGGCAAGCTGTCCGTCGACCATGCCTTCGTAATCATTGGCAATTACCTGAGGGATGATAGGATGCTCAATGCTCTTGGTCTGCAACACTACCCTGCCCCTTTTATTCTTCCGTCCGGCACGCCCTGCCACCTGCGCCATCAACTGGAAAGCACGCTCATAGGCACGAAAATCCGGATAGTTCAGCATCGTATCCGCATTCAGAATGCCTACCACGCTTACGTGGTCGAAGTCCAGCCCTTTGGAAACCATTTGCGTACCGATAAGAATATCCGTCTTTCCCTGTTCAAAATCGGCGATGATACGCTCGTAGGCCGCGCGTGTGCGGGTGGTATCCAGGTCCATACGGGCAACGGTCGCTTCGGGAAACAGGAGTTTGACGTCGTCCTCTATCTTTTCCGTACCGAAACCGCGGTTGCGCAAGTCCGTTCCTTCGCAAGCGGGACAGATGCGGGGCAGTTGATAGGTATATCCGCAATAGTGGCAGGTCAGTTGGTTCAGTCCTTTGTGATAGGTCAGGCTGACATCACAGTTCTTACATTTGGGAACCCACCCGCACGTATGGCATTCTATCATCGGGGCAAACCCCCTGCGGTTCTGAAACAGAATGACCTGTTCTTTCCGTTCCAGTGCCTCGCGGACATATTGCAGCAACAAAGGGGAAAAGGGCCCGTTCATCCGCTTCTTGCGCTGCAACTCCTTGATGTCGACCGGAATAATCTCCGGCAACTGTATCTCCTTGTACCTCTCCTTCAGCTCCACCAGCCCGTACTTTCCGGACATGGCGTTGTGCCAGGTTTCTATGGAAGGAGTCGCCGTGCCCAGCAGGGTCTTGGCGCCATATAGCGCAGCCAGCACAGTGGCGGCATTACGTGCATGGTAGCGGGGGGCGGGGTCCTGTTGCTTATATGTGTTCTCGTGCTCCTCGTCCACGATAACCAGGCCCAGCTTGCGGAAGGGCAGGAACACGGAAGAACGCACTCCCAGAATGATGTCATATCCACTGTCCGAAAGCTGTTTCTGCCAGATTTCCACCCGTTCGGAAACTTGGAGTGATAGATGCCCAGACGCGAACCGAACACCCGTTGCAGCCTTTCGGTAATCTGTGTGGTCAGGGCTATTTCCGGCAACAGATACAGCACCTGCTTCCCTTGCCGGATGACTTTTTCTATCAGATGGATGTAAATCTCCGTCTTTCCGCTGGACGTGACTCCATGCAGCAAACAGACATTTTTTGTCCGGAAACTTTCCACAATGCTGTCGTATGCCCGCTGCTGATGCCCGTTCAAAGGATTTAAAGGGAGGGTTGTCCGGGCAGCGGCTGCGTTCAGCCTGCCTATTTCCTGCTGGTATACCTCAAAGACCCCGCGTTCCACCAACCCGTTGAACACGGCAGGCGTAGCGGAAGTCCGCTGCAAAAGTTCCTTCTTGGTGACTTCTTTCGGCGTTTTGCCCAAACAGGCGGAAAGTTCGATGTACTTCATCAGCAAGTCCAACTGTTTGGGAGCGCGGCGCTGCAGTTCGTCAAAGAAGAAGTGCAGACGGTGTTCATTGCCTGCCGCTTCCGTCAGGCGTACGCGGGTCTCGGTCTTGGGCTTGTAGGTGCGCTTCAGTTCTTCTTTCACAAAGACCGCCTCTTTATCCAGCAAGGATTTAATTACGGACAGGATATTCCTGATGCCGCTCTCCTTCTCCAGTTTCGTAATGCACTGTTCCGGCTCCGCAGCAAGCAGGTCCAGTATCTTCTGTTCCTTTTCGGGCAGTTGCACATCCGATTCGAAATCGGGGTTATACTCCACGATGGTCTCGCTCTCCAGCTTCAGGCCTGAAGGAAGCGCCGCTTTATAGACATCGCCCCGGGTACAGAGATAATAATCCGCCAGCCAGTCCCAAAACCTGAACTGCTCGGGTAGCAGGATGGGATGCGCATCCAACAGGGCACTCACTTCCTTTACCTCGTACCCGGCCGGTGCGGAATAGTGTATGTTCTGCACAATAGCCGTATAGTATTTCTTCCGTCCGAAAGGAACGACCACCCGGCAGCCAATCTGTACACTCCCCGCCATATCCTCCGGCAGCGAGTATGTAAAGCAGGCATGCAGGGGAAGGGGCAATATGACATCTACGAACTTTTCCATTGCAACGGCAAAGATAACGTAAAAAAACGGCGTTGCCAATCAAAATCGGCAACGCCATACAGAGATAATCCCGTTATATCTTTAGAACAGGTAAGCAGCGGAAATCTGCCAGGTCTTATTCTTTGTTCCGATAGCCTCACTGGCACTCTTCCAGGTGAACGAGTCGCCGCAAGGAATCGTATAGTTGAAACCTATCTGCAAATGCCGAACCAGTTTCACACCGGCTCCCACATTGATACCCACCTGCGCTTTCTTGCTTTCCAGCTTTCTTCCATCTTCAAAATTCTTATCACCCTTGAAGTTGAAGAAGAAGTCCGGACCGGCCGCTACATAAATACCCAGCATACTGCCCAGACCGATGGAATATTTCAGATTGACAGGTATGTCCAGCCCCGATTGCTTCATATCAAGGCCTTCCATCTTATCGCCTTTCTGAGAATACAGCAACGCACCGTCCACTCCCAGTCCTATAACGGGAATCGTTATTTCCGCCATAGGTCCGAAAAAGAATCCGGTAGAGTTGTCTTTCATTCCTTCGAACTTGAGTTTCGACAAGTTCACACCGCCTTTCACACCAAACTTAATTAACTGAGCTTGGGCAGGCATAGCCAATGCCATGCAGCATACAGCTATCATAAAAACACTAAAGAACTTTTTCATAATTCAATACGTTTAAATTTCGCGGACAAATATATGCAAATTATCCCTTAAAAAAACAACAGGCATTCCGAATTGTTCAAAATTAAAACAAGAGTTCCGGTGCGTCACCGGTGGGAGACCGTCCCAATCTCCAGCCCGGAACATTCCGTATGCCGGTGTTTTTCCACGACATCCCTTATGTATAAAGGAGAAATACCCTATGCAAAAACCTGCTATGCCACATCGTTTTCCTCGTCCTGCAATTGCGGGCTGTACGGCCCGCATATGGAAACCGTACGGCCCGCAACCGGCAACCGGAGAGCCCGCAACTGGAAAACGAGGTTTTACATCCGGCTTTCCTACATTATACATGCTGTAAAACAACAAAACCAATGAGCTACAGTGACATTAAGCCGCAGAGTTTGGAACGCTCCGCCCTTGAAAAGCAGAGGTTTTTAACCGCCGTTAACAAATTTCACTTCACATAGGTTTTACATCTGTGTATAAGCCTGTTACAACAAACAAGAAGGATAAAAGTGACGACCGGAAGTGACGACAAACAATTGGTCAACACTCTCGTCACCATTGTCAACACCCTCTCCATCCCCCTTCTGCAAAGGGATAGAACGCTACCGGTGACGAGTGACGAGAAAAAACGTGTTTTCTTTTTTAGGAGATTAAAAATGCAAGATAGGCATCGGAAAGCATAGATTGACTACCTTTGCAAAACATTATTCAAAAAAATACATTTCTTTATTACGGAGTATGATAGAAATCAGGAAAACAGAGATTGCAGAACTCGGCATCCTTATGGAGCTTTTTGAACAGGGAAAGCGCATCATGCGCAAAAGCGGAAACATGAAGCAGTGGACCGGCGGCTATCCCAATGAAGAACTTGTAAAGAAGGACATCGAGAACGGAAACAGCTACGTATGCCTCGATGAAGAACAGAACATAGTAGGGACTTTCACCTTTATACAAGGGAGCGACCCTACTTACGCCCGAATTTACGAAGGAGCATGGAGTGACGACACGCGTCCCTACGGCGTCATCCACCGCCTGGCAAGCACGGAGCAAAGCAAAGGAGTGGCATCCGCCTGCCTGCAATGGTGCTACCGCCAGATTCCCAACCTACGGGCAGACACGCACCGCGACAACCATATCCTGCAACATATCCTCAAAAAGCACGGCTTCCAATATTGCGGCATCATATACCTGCAGAATGGAGACGAACGGCTGGCCTTTCAGAAGCTGTAGCGACGGCACACGCACCAAACTCATACGGGCCGGCTGCCGCCGTATTTCTTCTTCAGCTCCTCCACGGTTGTTCCGGTGAAATACTCTTCCACGAAATCCCAACGCTGGCTGTCGGTCAGAGTATCCGTACCGAAGAAAAAGGAGAACAGCTCAATCTGCTCCTCGAAGATACGTTCGTTCGTGTCCAGTATAAGATTATGATATTCGTCGGAATCCGCCAACTGTTGCAGAAGTTCCGGGTTATCGAACCGTACATGCACGCAAGGCGTACCGCCTCCCTCGACGCTGAACGACAGGCAATCGAGCATGGAAAGAAGGTTGAGCAACATATTCAAATCGGAGAACGGAGTGCAATAGAACTGCAAGCGGTCGCCCCTGTTGCCTGCGATACGCTGGGCGAACAGTTTCTGATAACGGGACAGAAGCAGGTCGAAACCTTTGGTGACGGTAAACGAAAGCTCGTTCGAGTCTTTCTTCTTGACGCTGCTGATATAACTTACGCTGCGCCCCTCCTCGGTGCGGCTTTCCAGCAACGAACCGATGAAACGTTTGGCCGACGGCACATCCATGCCGTGCTCGGCAAACACCGCACGCAACTCCTCCTCGTCGAAACGGCCTTTCGACTTCAGTAAAGCTGTTTTCAGCATCGATACCAGGCTCTTGAACAAAGCGTCCATGCGCTGGCGGATAACCGTTGCATCCTCTTTCAGCAACACCTCATGCTTGCCCACCGAAACAGCACGTGAACCTTCCCACAACATGCCGCTGTTCAGTTTCTGCTTGAACTCCCTGTATCCCAACTCCGGAAAACGCTCTTCCCAAAGAGTGTCCAAACGGGCACGGTATACCCCCTCTTCACCGTCCACCCCGGTAAGATAGGCCTGAAATTCGCGCGCAAAGGCATCGCCCGTCTTGTCCTGGATGTAACCCTCCGTCAACAGATTTTGCGGACTTACCTCCAGCAGACGTGTGCCGTAGCGTTGCTCCAAATCATCCTCCAGCCACAGCAGAGCCGTTTTGATAAGCTGCCCCAACTCGGCCTCGTACTCCAGCTTATTCTTGGTACGCGGCAGCTTCACCACGAACTCAAAGTCGGACAGGGAAACAAGTATCTCTTCCTTCTTCCCTTTCATCCGATATACCTCCATGAGTTTCTTCAGGATAAGTTCCAACTGGTCCTGCCCGATGTTGCCGGTCTGGTGCAGACGCTTCATGTAATAAAAGTCGCGTTCGTGATAATCGGTGGCGGCAATACCCTGCACGTCCGCATCACGGGCGGCACGGCCTATTTCCTGAATGTAATCGACAAACGTGCTGGAAGGCGCCACGTGGTAAACACGGTCGATGTCGCTGATGTCCACTCCCATGCCGAAAGCTTTTGTAGCAACAATCATCCGCTTCGTGCCCTCTTTAAAGTCCCTGACGATGGCAGCCTTCTGCGCCTTGTCCTTCTTGCCGTAGTAAGAGGCCACCAGACGCCAGTCGGCAGGAGCCACCCAGGTCTTGATACGCATATCTATACCACCGGCAAAAGGATAGTAAAGCAGCGCCTTATGCCCGTCGAGAAACTCTTCCACACGCCCGGATATGACGCGTTGCTTGCCTTTGTCATAAGTCTCTCCCTCTTCCAATGTGAGCCGGCGGATGTCAAAACCGATGTTCTTGCGTCTGACCGTACCTACATAAAGTATGCAAGGTTCCATTTGCAGGGAGCGGATGGTATCGAATACCATATCGTTGCCGCCTTTGGGATTCCACACGGCAGTGGCGGTAAGGGCAAACAGGGGGAACGAATAACCGAGGTTCTGTTTCAATGCGTCCAAATAACGCCCCAGAAACCAATAGTCCACGCGGAACTCTTTGCCCCAGGTGGTTACCGTATGCGCCTCATCGACAACAACCATACCGATGCGGCGGTTGCCGATAAAATGTCTGATGTCGTAGGAGAGCAACAGCTCCGGTGAAAGGTAGAACAAGTCGATTTCCCCCTCACGCACCGCCCGGTACACTTCCATCTTCTGCTCCGGCGAAAGGTCGGAAGACGCATATGCCACACGTTCATACCCTACGTCCTGCAAGCCTTCCACCTGGTCCACAATCAGCGCTTTCAAAGGAGAGACAACGATAGTCAGCAGGTTATATTCTTTTCCCAGATAGATGGCGGGAAGCTGGAACAAGAGAGACTTTCCCGCACCGGTCGGAGCAGTCAGCAGGATATTGTCGGGCTGCTCGCCGCCTTTGTACGCCTTTTCCGCTTCCCGGATTACATTTTCAACCAGTTGTCCCTGAGAAATACAGAGAGTATCCCTGTTTTTAAACAAATCATCGTAAATCTCAAGATTGCGGAACCCGTCGTAACCATAGGTCTCTTTCAGCAGTTCCGTTACACTTTGCCGGCACTCCCCGGGCAAGTGGCGTTCTTTCAATACGGGCAAGCGGTGTGCCTCTCCTGTTTGTGTCATCATTAATATAATGGGGGATTAAAAAGAAAAAAAGATAGTATTCCGGCCATAGTAAAGGCCTTCGTACTACCTCTTTCTATAATTTGTATATCCGTAAGCCGACGGATGAAATTCAATCAAAGCGCATCAATACTCCTCTTCGTTGAAGAAGAAATCTT
>ERZ840096.3327-NODE-3327-length-11042-cov-2.568035_pt1 | contig 11042 bp, 9 predicted proteins | sample MGYA00519878_ERZ840096 | MGnify/ENA primary metagenome ERZ840096 (study PRJEB31850, sample SAMEA3708865) | human gut metagenome | biome: human gut; feature: human-associated habitat; material: faeces | place: China | collected 2014 ...
ATCAGGCGCAATTCCCGATGGAGTTGACCATCGTGTAACGGAATTTCCGCCGCTTTTCCTTGAACTCCTTTTTCCGGGCATGTATTTTAATGATATTCAAAACTACCACCGGAAAAAGGAGTTTTTTTATGGATTACCGCATGCCGGAACATTTTCTGTGGGGCGCCGCCACCGCCTCATTTCAGGTCGAAGGGCATCTTGAAGCGGACGGCGCGGGGCCGTCGAACTGGCTGGATTTCTGCCGAAAGCCCGGCACCGTCGCCAACGACGACATCCCGCTGGTCGGCGCGTCGCAGTACACGCTCTACAAAGAGGATGTTCAATTGATGAAGTCGCTCGGCATAAAGGCGTACCGCTTTTCCATCGCCTGGCCGCGCGTGTTCCCGGAAGGGACCGGCGCCCCGAATCCGAAGGGGCTGGACTACTACAACCGGCTGGTCGACGAACTGCTCGCCAACGGCATCACCCCCTATGTGACCGTCTTCCACTGGGACCTCCCGTCGGCGCTGGAACAAAAAGGCGGCTGGCGGAGCAAGGAGACCAGCCGCGCACTGGCCGATTACGCCGGCTATGTCGCGTCGAAGCTGTCGGACCGGGTCAAAAACTTCTTCACCGTCAACGAGATCATCTGCTTCACCGCCTCCGGCTACGAGGCGGGACGGTTCGCCCCCGGCTTGAAGCTCGATCCGAAAACCGTGAACCAGACCATCTACAACGGCTGCCTCGCCCACGGCCTCGCGCTGAATGCGATCCGGGCCAACTCCCCCGCCGACGTGCGGGTCGGACTGGTGGACAACCCGCTCAACTGCGTGCCGGTCTACGAGACGCCGGAGCACATCGAAGCCGCCCGCAAGGCGTTCCGCATCCGCAACAGCCGCATCCTGACACTGATCCGCGAGGGGCGCTTCACCGACGAATACATCGCCGAGCAGGGCGGAAACATGCCGGACTTCACCGACTCCGAACTCAAAACGATCGCGACGCCGATGGACTGCCTCGGGCTGAACATCTACACGCCGGAGCACATCGCCGCCGATCCGGCCTCCCCCTACGGCTATCGGATCGTGCCGAAAAGCGCTTCGCATCCGGCCATGAACGTCGAATGGCTGAAGCTCGGCCCCGAAAGCATCTACTGGACGCTCCGTTTCTGCAAAGAGCTGTGGAACGAAAAGAACCTCTACATCACCGAAAACGGCTGTCCCGCCGCCGACCGGCTCACCCCGGAGGGCGAGGTTCTCGACACCGACCGGCTGATGTATCTGCGCGAACACCTGCGCGGCGTGCAGCGCGCCGCCGACGACGGCATCCCGGTCAGGGGATATTTCGTGTGGAGCCTGCTGGACAACTTCGAGTGGGCGGACGGTTTCCAGAAACGCTTCGGCATCGTCTACGTGAACTACTCCACTCTGAAGCGCACGCCGAAGCTCAGCGCGAAGTTCTACCGCGACACCATCGCCGCCAACGCGGTGCTGTAACGGAATCATATTTCAACCGTGCCGGCAACCAGCCGGCGCATTTTTCACAAGGGGGACAGGTATGTTTCTCGGTATCGTCGCCGGGCTGGCCTGTGCGTTGTTCCAGTCGGTTTCCTATGTGTGCAGCGCCGGATTCATGCTCAGGTACAAGTCGTCGCTGCGGCTGGTGATCTTTTCCCAGCTGGTGATGGGGGCGTTCTGCCTGCCGTTCGCGCCGTTCCTGTTCCCGCCTCAGCTGCTGGAGTGCCTGCCGGAATTCATCCTGTGGGTGATCGCGTGGATCGGCTGTTTCACCGTGGGGCAGATCGGCTTCTTCACCACGCTGCGCTCGATCGAAGCGAGCCGGATGTCGTCGCTGCTCGGCCTCAAGATTCTGGTGCTGGCGATGATCTGCGTGCTGTTCGCCGGAACGCCGCTTTCCGGACTGCAATGGTTCGCCGTGCTGCTCAGCACGGTCGCGGCGGTCGGCATGAACTGGAGCGGCGGCGCGCACTTCACCCGCAAAGGGCTTTTCTGGCTGCTGGTCACCCTGGTCGCCTACTCGCTGACCGACATGGTCGAAACCCGGCTGGTGCTGCTGCCGAAAAGCGGCAATATCATCCGGGACAGTTTCGCGATCGGCACCGTCTGCTACGCCGTGCTCGGCATCCTGACGCTGCCGCTGCTGGCCCGGTTCCGCTGGAGCACCCGGCAGTTCGTGAAAGCAGCCCCGTTCGCGGTAAGCTGGTATCTGTCGCAGGTGGCGCTTTTCGTCTGCTTCGGCTTGCTCGGCACCGTGTTCGGCAACGTGATACAGGCCAGCCGCGGGCTGATCTCGATCGCGCTCGGCATCCTGCTGCTGCACTACGGCTTCGGCAGGCTCGACGCCCGGATCAGCCGCGCGATGTGGCTCCGCCGCGCTGCCGCGGCCATCCTGATGGCTGCCGGCATCATCCTCTATTCACTTGCGAAGCTGTAGCCTTCGCCTCCGGCGAGTCCCTTTCAGGGTCATTCATACAGCGGCGGCCGGATCGCGCGGTGCATCGGCCCGAGTTCTTCGGAATACTTCGGCAGGCCGTAGATCGCGATCAGCTCACGGAGCGCGGCGACGGCGGTTTCAGACTGCACGGTCCGGCCGACCAGACGCTCCACATCGAGTACGGCGCGCAGATAGATCAGCCGCCAGCGCCAGCTCCGGCGGCCGGCTTCCGGCAGGGCCGCATCCAGCTTTTCCGCCAGCGCCAGCGCCTTCTGCGCCAGTCCCGCCGGAGCCGCGTCCGGATCGTTGACATGGTCGAGTTCCAACAGGCGGCAGAGGGCGAGAAACTCCTCCGGGTCTGCGCCGTAAAGCTCGTAATCGGCGTATTCACGCAGGGTTGCTTCCGCGGGACGGTCGTTCCAGTAGAACTGCAGTTCGATCACTTTGTTGAGGTCCTCGTAGATGCCCTCGGAGTAGAGCATGCAGCCCTGCGCCTTTCCCTTCACCTGATTCCACAAACCGGTGAAATGCCGGGGCAGGACGGTTGCGCCGAAGCCGCCCCACGGCCCCAGCCCCCACATGCTGATTTCCGGAAACGTGATCAGCGGCACGCTGCCCGGCAGTTCATGCTCCAGCGGCCAGCGCGGAAAGTCGTTGTGCCCGTCCGCGACCACGTAATCGATCCACGGATTTTCCCTCATGCGGGCGGCCAGCCCCTCCCACTCCTGCCGGTCGAAGGTCCAGGTGGAGACGATGAAGCGCGCGTCCGGCCGCACCGCGCGGATTTCACGCGCCATCTCCTCCGCCGTCCGCAGGAAACCGTTGCTGCCCCACGGCGAACACGCCTCGCAGGTGCAGCCGCCTTCGTCATAGGGCCAGAAGCGCCAGAAATGGATCGGCAGATCCCTGACCCGCTCCAGATAGTTCCGGAAATTGCGCATCACATATTCGTGTCCCTCCGGCTTGGAGATGCAGACGTTCCGGCCGTTGTTGCCCCGTCTGGGATCGGTGTTCGGCCTGGCGTACAGCTCCTTCGGCGTATTGCGGAAGGACTGGTTCACATACACGTCCGTCGAAATCTTCAGGCCGATCGCGGCGAAGGAGCGCACCAGCGCCGCCATCTTATCCATCTGCGCCTTGAGCTGCGGATTCTCCCAGTCGTCGTCGAAGTCGATCACCGGCAGGATCAGCAGATGCACGGAATTCGCGCCCCACAGTACGAGGTCCTCAAGGCAGCGCCGCTGCACCGGCTCCGGCGCGACCTGCCAGAAATTGTGGAAATGCCCGGCGCAATAGACCTGGCGCAGCCGTCTTTCAGGCTTTTCCGCGAGCTTCAACGCGGAACAGCCGAACCCGCCCGCCCGCCACCGCTGTGAACGCAGGAACTTCCCCACGCCGTACAGGAGGCCGAGCAGATCGCCGCCGGCGACGGATGCGTGCGCCCTCTCCGGTTCACAGTGCAGCGCAAAACTTTCCGCGGCCAGTTCCGGCTTCACGGCCAGCTCGATCTTCAGGCCGGACTGCTCCTCCGCAAGGCCGCGTTCCGTCAGCCGTTCCCGCAGGATGCGCCCGGCGACGGGGTCGCTTGAAGCCGTAATGTGAAACGACTGAAATTCCCTGTTCATCTCTCCGCCCCCCGTTATCGCACCGTTATCTTCGTATCCTCCGCGGGCGTCAGGAAACGGACCTGCGTGCCGCGGTATTCTTTGCCGTCGACCGAATAGACGGTTTCCGGCTTCACCCCCCAGACGGCGAGCACCTGTTTGCCGTCCTCCGCCCGCTTGAACAACAACGCCCAGACGGCCGGATCGTCCGACAGATTGCGGATGAATTGCGGGGTCGAGCCGAGCGCGGCGGTCATCTCCCGGAAAGCGTGCCAGGCCGGTTTCGGCGTGAAATCGCGGCGGACGATCCCGAAATTGTCCTCCCCCTCCGCCGGGTTGGTCCCCTTGTTGCGCAGGTTGTAGATGAAGATGCGCTTGACGCCATTCGCGATGTAGGAGAGGTAGACCCGCTGCAGGCGGTTGGCCTGCTGCGCCTCCGAAAGCCCGCCGGTCAGCAGCAGCGTATTGGCGATGACCGCCCCTTTCCAATCCTTGAACGTATACAGCGCGAGCGGGTGGCCGATCACCCGGCCATTGTTGTCGACGATATCCACCAGTGGAGTGAAAGCATCTCCCGGCTTCAGGTTGGCGTCGGTCATCCAGCGGGTCGAATAGACCGAACGCAGCGGCTTGATCCCTCCCGCGAGGCCCGCCTCGGTGGTTTTCACGTTGAAGGTGGAGCGGGGCAACCCTTTTTTGGTCCACCATGCCTGAAAGCCGATCCGGAACTCCGGGTGCAGCGTGCCGCAGTCGTCTTTGTCGATCCAGTTGCCGTTGGGCTGCCGGATCTTGCGGACATAGAAGGGGACCTGTCCCGAGGCGATCATCACGCCGCCGCGCTCCACATAGCGGCGCAGCGGTTTCACATACGGGTCCTGCACCGTCAGGTGTTCGCAGCCGATCACCACCGGAATCCGGGCCGGGTCGAGTTTGTCGAGCTGCCGCGGGTCCAGCGGCACGATCTCCGCGCCGGGCAGCCATTCGCGGGCGGTCAGGAATTCGGCGCCGGGATTCACGAGGTCCTTCAGCGCGCCGACTTTCAGCTTTTCCGGGAACGACCGGCCGATCTTCTCCAGCGCGAGCCGGATCGCCTGAACCATCATATCCGGCTGCTGGTCCATCAGGCTGGAACGGTTGCTGGAGCCGCCGCATTCGGTGATCCAGAGCTCCTTGTCCGCGTCGCCGTTCGCGGCCAGCAGCGCCTTGAACCGTTCCACGCCCAATGCCATCTTGGCGCTGGCGTCCGGCCCATCGCCGTAGGGATGGACCGCGACCGCGTCGAAATGCCCCTTGCCGCCGGCGAGATAGATGTCTTTCATATAGGAGTCGTTCCAGTAACACATCCCGCCGACGATCACAGTCGCGCCCGGATCGACCGCCTTGATTTCACGGTAGGCGATCTTCAGCAGTTCCGTGTACTGGGCGGCATTCGGGGCGGGGCGCCAGAAGCCGCCGTCCTGCTCATTCCAGATTTTGTATGCGCGGATTCTGCCCTTGTAATGTTCCGCGACGGCTCGTACATAGTTGCGCCACTCCCCGGGATGCTTGTAGAGCGGCACCGCGTCGGCGCGACGGCGCGCGACCTCCCAGTCATATCCCTGCAGTACCGGCAGCACCTCGATTCCGGCCTCGGTGAGCTTGTCGACTACCTGATCGTAACGGGAAAAATCGTACTTGCCTTTGACCTCGGCAATGCCGCCGAACCCGAAATCCGTGCGGTAGTACCGGATTCCCGCTTCTTTCGTGCGTTTGATCTCCATCTCCAGATCTTTTGGATTGCTGGACCAGAGCGGATGCGACACGATCCCCCAGGGCGAATCGGCCGCGCCAAGCGCGATGCCGCAGACTGCGGCGGCAATCAGAAAAACGGAACGTAATTTTGTCATGGAATCATACTCTTTATGGTTATCGGAGTTGAAAACTCAAATCAGTAACGGGCGGCAAAGCGGACAAAGGTTTCCGAAATGAACTGCTTCGGCTTCATCGGGAGTTGCTGGATCTGCCCCAGCGTCAGGGTTGCGGTATGTCCGTCGACGAAGGAGACCTGCGCCTTTCCGCCGTGTCCCATCCAGATGCCGCCGCCGTTCACGGAGCTGTCGCCGGCGTATTCGGCCCGCCAGTAATAGGCGGCATACGAGGTGTTCTGCAAGCTGGTGTCGGCATAGAGATGAAGTTCCGACGGCCGTTTGATCCGGGAAAGGGCGTAGCCGCCGAAGTTGCCGGGGCCCTTCACATAGAAATCGCCGGTCAGCTCCTTCATGTTCTTGTAAGCCGCATTTTCCTCATATAGCGCGGTATAGAAGCCGTTGGTATTCCAGTTGGCGTAATCCTTCCGCCGGTAGGAACCCGAAAGCGGACACTGGAACGTCTGCCGGGCGCTGAACGGGATATACTCCGGAAACTGTCCCTCGCGGGTGAACGTCTGGGTCCGGGTGGAACTGTCGTAATTCCAGACTCCGCCACTCAATACGCCGCTGAACGGCCTGCCGTTGCCCGCCTTCCAGATCATGTAGTTCCCATAATCATTGGAATACAGGATCTGGGCCTGCATCACCTGCTTGTGGCTGCTGGCGCACTGCGCCATCTTGGCGCGTTCCCGCGCCTTGTTCAACGCAGGCAGCAGCATCGAAGCGAGAATGGCAATGATTGCGATCACAACCAACAGCTCAATTAAGGTAAAAGCTCTTTTCATGACGGATTCTCCTATTTTTTGGGGGCTTTTAAATTTTTAACGGATTCACGTTCGATCAGGCTCGGATTGGCGCGAATGTAGATCGTGGAACTGTCGTGAGTCTCCTCACGGCGGTCAAGCTCGGCGGCGAGCCGCCGGGCGCACTCGGTATGACAGCCGCTGACCGTGGTCAACGGCGGCATGAAGAAGTCGGCGTTGCGGTCGTTGCCGTAGCTGATGATACTGACTTCATCCGGCACATGCAGGCCGTATTCGGCCAGCGCAGAGATGATGCCCTGCGTGGATTCGTCGCTCATCGTGAACAGGCCGGTGAAACCGCAGCGGTGCGCGGCCAGATATTCAACCATCGCGTCGTGGGCGCACCCGGTCGAATAATCGCCGGAATGGATTTCGCACGGAATTTCGACGGCCTCCGCACCGAACAGCCGGGCGGTGTTGACGAATCCGGCGATCCGGTCGACGATGTCGTGGTTGCGCGGTTCGGAGGCGATCACCGCGAGCTTGCGGTGCCCCTTGCGGATGAACCCCGCCGCGGCCAGCATCCCGCCGTATTCGCTGTTGGCGCAGACCGAATGAACCGACACGCCGAAGAGATCGTACCACATCATCACCACCTCTCCCGGAAGCCGGGCCAGTTCACCAAGCTCCTCCCGGCTGACCAGACGCCCCGGCCAGATCAGGATGCTGACGGCGGCGGCGGTTTCCGCGACAACGCGCAGGATACTCCCCTGATGGTCGTAGGGCACGATCGAAAAATCCCACCGTTCGGACCGCTTCGCGAACTCGGCGCGCAGATCCTGTGAAAAGCGCCGGTTCCCCTCGCTCGGCCAGTCCGGCAGAAACACCGCGACCCGTTTGCGCGGCGAAGTCTGCTTCACATAGATGCCGCTGCCGGGGCGGGCTTCGACGGCCTGCTCGCGTTCCAGCTGCTCCACAGCCGCATCGATCACGCGGCGGCTGACGCCGTAGCGGAGCATCAGCTGGCGCACCGAATAGAACCGGCTGCCCGGCGTGAAGCGCAGCAGTTCCCGGCGCAGTTCGCCGTAAACGGCGTCGGTCCGTTCCTGCAGAATCATGTCTGTCCTCCTGTCTGGTTTCGCATCTGTTATTATTATGATCGATGTACACGGTTACTGCAAATAATGTACACGGTTTTAGTACCGGGTACAATTCTATTTTACCGTGTCCGGTCCGATGAAAGCGCCGATTTCGGGCCGCAACGCTTGAAAAAGCGGAATTTGCGTGTTAGATTAGGTTTTCAAACATCGTGAAAAAGGGCCAACAATCTGGAAAGGTAATGGAATGAAAGCTTTTTTTGTGTTTTCCGGACAGGGCGCGCAGACGGTCGGAATGGGAAAAGATCTGGCGGAAGCCTTCCCCGAAGCCAAGGCGCTGTTTGACGAGGCGGACGCAGTGCTCGGCTATGAGCAAAGTTCGATCATCTTCAACGGCCCCGCCGAAAAACTGACCGAAAGCCGTTACTGCCAGCCCGCCATCTACACCATGAGCTGCGCGGCGCTCGCCGCATTCAAAACCAGATATCCGGATGTGACTCCGGTCGGCTGCGCCGGCCTCAGCCTCGGCGAATACGGCGCGCTGTACGCCGGCGGCGCCTTCACCTTCGCCGAAGGGCTCAGACTGCTCGCCCAGCGCGCGGAGCTGATGGACAAAGCCTGCCGCGCCACTTCCGGCGGCATGGCCTCCGTGCTCGGCGGCGACGCCGAAATCATCAAGGAAGTCTGCGCCGCGTGCGAAATCGACGTCGCGAACTTCAACAGCCCCGGCCAGATCGTGATCTCCGGCGAGAAGGTGAAGCTCGCGAAAGCGGTCGAGGAGCTCAAGGCGCGCGGCATGCGCAAGATCATCGTGCTGAACGTCGCGGGCGCGTTCCATTCGCGGCTGATGAAGCCGGCGGGCGAGGCGCTTGAAAAGGTGCTCGAAGAATCTCCGGTCGCGATGCCGCGGATTCCCGTCTACCACAACTTCACCGCGGCTCCGGCCGCCGATGTCGCGCAGCTCCGCGCGAACCTCGCGGCCCAGGTCGCCGGTTCGGTTCGCTGGGAAGAGTGCGTGCGCAACATGGTCGCCGCCGGCGGCGACACCATGATCGAATTCGGCCCCGGCAACGTGCTGACCGGCCTGCTGCGCCGCACGCTGCCCGAAGTCCGGGGCCTCAACGTGAACAGCGCCGAAACGCTGCGGAATATCGAATTGTAAATCGGAATCAATCTCTACATTCAAGGAAAAGGGAACACAAATGAGTACTGAAAAACGTCTGGAAGGCAAAGTCGCGATCGTCACCGGCGGAGCGCGCGGCATCGGCAAGGCGATCTGCTCGCGGCTGGCGGCCGAGGGAGCCTCCCTCGCGATCGTCGACATCATGCTCGACGTGGCGCAGGCCACCGCCGACGAATTCAAGGCGGCGGGAGTCAATGCCCGCGCCTACGCGGCCAACGTGGCCAAGCCGGAAGACGCCGACAAGACCGTCGCCGACGTGATCGCCGACTTCGGCAAAGTCGACATCCTTGTGAACAACGCGGGCATCACCAAGGATACGCTGATGTTGAAGATGACCGAGGATATGTGGGACGCGGTGATCGCGGTGAACCTCAAGGGAACCTTCAACTTCACCAAGGCGGTGGTCCGCCCGATGATGAAGCAGCGCGCCGGCAAGATCGTGAACATCGCGTCGGTGGTCGGCCGCATGGGCAACGTCGGGCAGGCGAACTATTCCGCCTCCAAGGCGGGCGTGATCGCGCTGGCCAAGACGACCGCGAAAGAGTTCGCGACCCGCAACATCCAGGTGAACGCGGTCGCTCCGGGTTTCATCGAGACCGACATGACCGCCAAACTGCCGCAGGAGGCGCGCGACGCATTCCTGACCGTGATCCCGGCCAAACGCGGCGGCAAGCCGGAGGACGTGGCCAGCGTGGTCTACTTCCTCTGCTCGCCGGATTCGGACTATGTGACCGGGCAGGTCATCAACGTCGACGGCGGCATGCTGATGTAATTCAGCCGGAATGCGGCTGCTGGAAACGGGCGGTTTCCGCCCTGTTTTTCCAAAAAAAATGGATTATTTCAACAAAAAAATTTGACTTTTGGCCGTTGGCGAGGCATAGTATAGGCGCTATGCTGAAAGTATGTTAAAAGAATAAAAACGGCATTAAGAGAACTAAAGATAAACCAAGTAGAAAAGGGGATGCCAAAAATGTCTTCCGTTGCTGACAAAGTGAAAAAGATCGTCGTCGAACAGCTCGGGGTTTCTGAAGATCAGGTTACTCCGGAAGCGAAATTCATCGAAGACCTGGGCGCGGATTCGCTCGATCAGGTTGAGCTGGTGATGGCGCTGGAAGAAGAATTCGGCTCGGATATTCCGGACGAAGACGCGGAAAAGCTGACCACCGTCGGCGACGCGATCAAATACGTCGAAAGCAAGAGCCAGGAGTAAGCTCTCGTTCTTGTCTGAACTTCGCCCGATGACCACCGGTCCGGCAGCGGAGGACAAAGCGGGAAAACGCTTTGGAAACGGGCCACTCATCGTCGTTAACGCGTTGGTGTGGCCCTTTTTCATGACAAATAATTTTTCCGGGGGCGAAACGGCGACTGCCGGACCAGACCGTTTCCGGGAACGGCGGGCGGAACCGGGGCCGCAAGGGCAGTGCGGGGAACCGCCGTGACAAGGAGATAAAATAAGTTATGAACAATCGTCGGGTAGTAGTTACCGGTTGCGGCGTGATTTCGTGCGTCGGCAATAATTTGGCGGACTTCTGGGATTCTCTGGTAAACGGCCGTTGCGGTTTGGGCAAAGTCACCCGCTTCGACACTTCGGAATACCGCACCCGGATCGCCGGTGAAGTCAAGGACTTCGACGTCACCAAATACATGACCGCCAAAGAGGCGAAGCGGCTGGATCTTTTCTGCCAGTACGCGATCGCCGCCAGTGACGAAGCAATGGAAATGGCCGGTCTCCCCAAGGAGCTGCGCGGCAGCGGCATCGATGCGAACCGCGTCGGCGTGATCGTTTCCAGCGGCATCGGCGGACTGCAGACGATGAGCGATCAGGACCGCATCCTGCAGGAACGCGGCCCGGGCAAGGTTTCTCCGTTGCTGATCCCGATGATGATCGGCGACCTGGCCTCCGGTAATATTTCGATCCGTTACGGCGCCGGCGGCCCCAACCTCGGGCTGGTCACCGCCTGTTCCACCGGATGCCACTCCATCGGTGAAGCGTTCTGGGACATCAAGCGCGATGACGCGGACATCATGATCTGCGGCGGCGCGGAAGCCTCGGTGGTTCCGCTCGGCATGGCGGG
>ERZ840096.3329-NODE-3329-length-11032-cov-3.272297_pt1 | contig 11032 bp, 8 predicted proteins | sample MGYA00519878_ERZ840096 | MGnify/ENA primary metagenome ERZ840096 (study PRJEB31850, sample SAMEA3708865) | human gut metagenome | biome: human gut; feature: human-associated habitat; material: faeces | place: China | collected 2014 ...
TAAGGTCGAGATAAACACTTTTCAATCCTGCTCCTGTCAGGTGGTCAACCAGTTTGTAAATGCGCTTGAAGAAAGGTTCTCCCTCGCCGCAGATGTAAGCCAGACGGTGGCCGTTGTAACGGTTGAAAGGCACGCTGAATACGTTGCCGTCTGCGGTCATTACGGCGGAGTCGTCACCGCCGTCGGCCCACTCTCGGTGCTGAATATCCCATATCACGCCATTGATGTAGACCTGCAAAAATATATTCTGGGAATTCATGCGCTCAACGGCTTTGCGGAACTCCTCCTCTCCGGCACGAGGCGGCCAGAAGTCGGGGTAATCCGTGTCGTAAGGATTGCTGTGCCAGAAATACCAGTCCAGAGCCGCCGGTACGCCGGAGCGTTTGACGAACTCTTCCACCGGAGCCATTACATCGTCGGCTTCTCCCCGATTCCAGAACCAGATACCGGTATCTTTGAGTGGATTGTCCTTTATCCGGTTGCGGTACCACTGCTGACGGTGCGCCCAGCGGCGGTAGATGAGTGCCGCATTGAACCAGCTGCCCTCAAAAGGCTCCAGTGCCACGGCGAATGGTACGCTCCAGCGTTTCGCCGCAAGACGGGTCCGGGCTACCGGAATGATTATATCCAGATCCGCAGTACGGGGATTATCTCTGGTAGTCAGGTCGAAACTTTTATTCCAGTGTCTGTTGTCCAGACAGCCGGCATAGAGATTGCCTGCCTGAGAGAAAAATCCGAAAAACTGGAACGGGTGAAATGAAAACCGTTCCGGCGACGGCACCGTAAGCTCCCACTCCTGCAAGGGTCCGCTGAGATAGCCGATGTCGTGAGGAAGCAGAATACGGTTGTCCGGATGTTCCATGGTCACCGAGGGAAATACCACCTCATGTATCTGCCGTTCCGGACAGGCACCCGAATAGGAAAGTTTACCATGAAGAGCCTTGCCGTGAGCTTTCCAATGGCATATTACCTTGAAGCAATCACCCTGCGTCTCATGCCCCTCCCATATCTGGCGGAAGCCATCGGAAGTCTCTTCACTGCGGAATTTTTTCATTTCGCCAGGCAGAAGCTGAACAAATTCACCGCCTGATCTGTATTTCAGTTTCCAGCCTATTTTCTGTCCGCCGAAACTGAACGAACCTTTTGAATCAAAAGTCATTTTCATAAACGGAAAATCCTTTTATTTTTTGCGCTCGATAATCTCTTCGCCCAGACTGCCCAGAGTAAGTCCCTGCCATTTTTCACGCGGCTGAACCGGACAGAACCAGAGAATTATGAATGCCCCGATAGTGGAAAACGGCATGTAGAATGCAAAACTGCACTCCATGGGTTTTGTGTCCACATACCAGTTGCTGAAGCCCCACCACGCCAGCAGCATGAAGCTGAGTCCGAGGAAAGCCACGCCGACAAGCCCGGCAGTCTTGGCGGCAATACGGCTGCGGGTCTCTTTCCGGCAGTAGGGGATACAGCAGAGTACTCCGATTACCAGCGGAATAAGCACATACCAGAACGGAAGTTTGCCGCCCCATCCGAAACCGGCTGACGGGTCTTTTTCCCACATCTGCACTGCCGAGCGGGAGAGTATGTACCAGATGTTTTTGCCAAGCGTCTCACCGAAAGCGAATGCGGTATATCCCCAGATAAGAGCTGAATTGGCACGGTTGGAGAGTACGGCAAAGAGGAATGCCGGAAGTGTGGCGGCACCCAGCATGTAGAAAATCGTACCTACTTCGGTGACGCTCTGCTTGAGCCACTGACCGGAAAAGTCGATGAGCAAACCGAGACTTATGGCAAAAATGCCGATGCTGAATGTCGCCCAGCGGGAGACGGACAGCTCTTTTTCCGGAGACATGCTTTTGTTGATGAATTTGGAGTGCACCTCTTTGAGCCACACGGTAGCCATGGAGTTTATGCCGGAGTTAAGGGTACTCATAATGGCTGAGAGCATGGCAGCCATGAAGAGAGCGGAGAAGACCAGCGGCAATTTGCTTGAGACAAAGTGGGTCAGTGCAATGTCTCCGCCCCGGGCAGTAACCACCGGATCGGGATTCTGACTGTAATAGGAGTAAACCGCAAAGCCGATAAAGTAGAGAACCACGCTGGCAAAGATACCGAATACGGTGGAGAGTATCTGGGATTTGAAGCCGGATTTCCAGTCTTTGGTGGAGAGAATCTGCTGAATGGTGGCCTGATTGCTGCAAGCACTGCCTATCGGCCAAATTACCGCCTGCCAGAGCAGGACGAAAAAGAGCAAACGGGTATACGGAGTGAATTTGTAGAACTCCGGGTCACAATACTGAGGTGCGCCGTGGCCGTTTTCCCATGCGTATGATATGGCGCCCCATGCGCCGCCGTTCACATTCTGACAGAGGACATAGATAAGCACAAAGAGACCGCCGAACATGAAGAAGAACTGTATTACGTCCGTCCACACCACCGCTTTGATACCGCCGATAACAGTATAGATAAGACCGATACCGCCGATCATGACAATAGTAAACCAGCATGGCCAGCCGTAAGCACCCTCAAAGATTTTGCTTGAGGTATAAAGCACCATGCCGATATACATGGTCTGGCAGTAAAAGGCACTGACGGCCACCACTGCACGCACCGCCTTGTCGTACCGGTATTCCAGATATTCGTAAGGGGTGAAACTGCCCAGTTTGAAATAGAAGCGGACAAAGAGGAGATAATAGGGAATAGCCAGCGGCAATGTAAGAAAGATTGCCATTGACCACATGGTCCACCCCCGGGAGAAAATCTCACTGGGTATCTGGATAATGGAAATCGAACTGAACATAGCCATCATCATGGACATGCCGACTGCCACATATGGCATACTGCGTCCGCCGAGAAGATAGCCTTCCACGTTTTTGTTTTTTCCTTTCATGGAGATACCCACTGCGAGAATGAATATCATGTAGGCCGCCATGATAAGGTAACTGATCCAATGTTCCGGCATAAAAATTCCTTTTTGTTTATATTTTTTGTTATTGAACTTTTGTTATTTTAATCTCTTTCAGGAGAGCCTGACCGCCGACTGCGCCGGAGAGGTCTCCGAAAGATATTACCTGTCTTGCGCCGAAGCCGACCGGGATATTGCCCTGCTGAATGAGTTTTTTGTCCATCCACAAAGCGAAATCTCCGTTTTCCGGATTCAGTGCCGCCCGGAAAGTGTGAAATTCACCGGGTTTCAAATTCAGCTTCACACTGCCGAGTTTGGTTTTTATCCCGGCGGGGGAGATTTGCACAAAGTTTTCACGGGGAGCTGTGCCGTCTTTCGCTGCCGGACGCATAAGAAGATTGAATACCGCCTGATTGTCAGGATACCCGGCACGGTGAACGGCGCAACTCCATTCGGCAAGGAATATACCGGACATCTTCAAGCCCGGATGACCGCCGAGGAAGATTCCCTGATAACTCCGCCCCTGTTCCGGTGAGTCGTGTATCAGAAGCAGTGCGCCGTCTTTGGCAGTCATGGTATCTTTGCCGTAACTGTTTGCGTCAATGCCGGAGAGATTATTCATATTCCGGGTATTGAGGGTAAAACTCCACTCCGGCGAGGCGTCAGCCATGGGCAGTACAGTACGGGGCGGTTCTTCCGGGTAGATAATATCCAGATGAAAATTTGTCAAGCCGATACCGCTTTTGTCAATTTGAATATTTTTCCACCGGGAAACTCCTTTGCCCTTGCCGGAAATTGAGCCGATAACAAAACTGTGGTCATGCATACCCCGTACCACCTGTACATATTCGTTCAGGCGTGCTTCCGGAGCGGAGGCTTTCATTACCAGCGGCACCCGTATGCGCTCCCGGCCGTCGGCATAAAAGACCAGATGTTTCTTCTCCATGACCACACGATACCAGTGAAAATCGTCGTCGGTCTCAAAAGGTATGGACTTTTCAGCATAAAGAAAATTTATCTTTTTCGGAGTAAAGCTGATAATCTCCGCAAATCTTTTGTCTGCAATACGGAATACTGCGGCAAGGGGATTGTCGGTATGGTCCAGTTTCATCTCAAAAGTGGCTCTGAAAGGCTGGTTGCCTGCATCTGCCAGCGGGTACATGAGAGAGGCGGCACAGCCGGGAGCGGAAACGCTGTCGGTAAGCACATATGCCTCATCCTCTATTTTCTCGGCGGAGCGGAGATCGTCCACCCGCATGAATCTGCGCCACGGCGGCTGATTTTTCCCGGCAAGTATATGTGTTCCGGCAAGAACTGCGGCATGTTTTACCGCTTTCTGCGAGTTTTCCGGAGTGTAGGATATGACAAAGACATTTTTGCCGGTTTTCAGCAAATTCAGCGGAATTGAAGCAGTTTTGTCACGGCTTCCGCTAAGGGGGACAGCAGTACCGTTGACGGTCATTTTGAGATTGACTGCTTCCGTGGCAGAAAGCGAAACCGAGACTTCCGGTTTCAGTTCGGCCTTGAAGTCGTCGATAAGGTTGAACTCGAGACGGCACTCCTGTCCGGGAGGCAGCTGGAAAGGCATATCCGACATGAGAATAGGACGGCGGGCAAAACTTTCCCCGTTTATAAGATAACGGTTTATCAGGTAATCCTTCGAGGCACTGTTCGGGTAATATATTTTACTCTTGCCTTTCAAGTCGCTGATGTTTTGCGTCATCTGATTTTTCACCATGTCCGGATTGAACCAGTTGAAGAAGTATATGCCGTCGGCTCCGCAGGTCAGAGCGTCGGAAATCATGGCGAAGCGGATAGCTTGCTGCTGTTGCGGAGCAACCCGTCTGACGGCCATATTGTCCACTCCTGCGTAACATTTTACACCGTATTTGCGGACACGTCTGAAGGTATTTTCCATAAAGTCGTAGTTCATCCAGTTGTCCGCTACCAGAATATCGGCATACTTTTTGGCAAACCACGCCTCCGCATCAATACCTATTGCCTTGCAGTAGTCGAGGGCATTGGGGATACGCAAAGCTATCAGAATCGGACGTCCACGCTTTTTCCCCGTTTCTTCGGCAATGGCACGGAGATTTGCCATGAATCTGTCCATAATTTTTATCTCTTTGGCGGAGATGTTTTTTCCCCATGCCACAGATTTGAAAAGACTGGGATCACGGGTGAAGTCAAGCTCTATACCGTCGGCATCGTAATTTTCGCAAAATTCCCGGAAACACTCCGTTATACGCTTGCGGACTTCCGGTTCGCCATAGTCCACTGCGCTCCACGGAGCGGCAGGAGGACGGACAGTTATGGAGCCTGCCATGTATTCCGGGTGCTTGCGTTTAAAATCCGGAAAGACCACCGGAAGCTGACCGTTGGAGGTGATAACATCATGGATGTCATTCATACGCAGAGATATAAAAAATTCCAGTTTGTTTTTCCGGGCATAGGCCTGGGCTATTTCCAGCGGGTCGGTTCCGAGCTCATGCAGTTTTCTCACCGAGTCCACTCGGTTTTCTTTCGGTGGCTTAACAATGTCTCCGGCTTTGGTACGGTTGGTCTGGTTGCAAAACGCACTGCACAATGGGCAGTAGACGTATGTAGTGATACCTTTGGAAGCCACGTTCACACCCCAGTTTATTCTGGCATGAGCCCGTTCAATGGTCACGGGTGTATTGTCCCAGTGCCACAGGTCGCCGCCGTCATTGTTCCAGAAATACCGGGGACGGTTCAGGAGTTCAGCTCTTTGGGTTTCCCACTCATCGGCGTGAAGCATGCCGGAAAACAAGGCACAGACCGCTAAAAAAGGTACCATTCTGTCAAAGAGGTGTCTCATAGTGAAATCCTTTTTTTACTTTTCCGGTATGTATTTACCGATTCTGAAATATCGTATAACGGCTTGTCCGGCAACGGCTCCGGAGCAGTCGCCAAAGGCAATTACCTGTCTTCCGGGTGTTTTGACCGGACGGACTTTGCCCTGTTGCAATACCTTGCCGTCCATCCATAACGAGCAGTCGCCGTTCTCCGGGTTCAGTGCCATGCGGAAACGGTGAAACTCTCCGGCAGGGAACGCCATTGTCACGACCCCCAGTTTAGTGGTTATCCGGGAGGGAGCCAGCAGAAAATTGGTCTGGTATCCGGCTTTTCCGGAAGAATCGGCCGGTGCCATATTGACATTGAAAACTGCGGTATTCTTGTCTGCCGCCGCTTTCTGTACCGCCGCTTCCCACTCGGCAATGAGTATGCCGCGGCCGCAGAGCCTGGGATGTCCGCCGATAAAAATACCCTGATACTTTACCGCCGGGTCAGTATCGTCATGTATCATGTGAATACCCTGAGCGTCAGCAGTGAGCAGGTCTTTGCGGTAGCTGTTGGCATCAATGCCGGACATGGGAATTTTGCCGTCCACGGGGAGACATTCAAAGGCCCACTGCACCGGAATCTCCCCCAGTCCGACCACAGTTTCCGGCGGTTTGGAGGCAATGCCGATTTTGAAATATTTGAGAGCCGCCTGTCCGGCAATGCCGCCGGAGCAGTCGCCGATTGCCAGCATGGGCTTCTGAGCCTTTTTTGCTTTTGGCAAAGTTCCCTGCTGAATGATATTGCCGTCCATGACGAGGACAAACTCTCCGCTTTCCGGGTCAATAGCGGCACGGAATTTGTGAAACTCATTATCCGGCATAGGCTGTTTGAACAGTCCGGCAGGAGTGCTCACCCCCTGCGGAGACAGCTTTACGGCAAATGGATACCAGACCTGACCATCGTTATTTCCGGCAGAGAGAACCGCCTGAAAAACCGGCATGGCGGGATTGTCGGCAGGTTTCAGAACGGCGGCGGTCCACTCCGCCACCACGATTCCGCTGGCAGTCAAACCCGGATAGCGGGTGAAAAATATCCCCTGATAAGCAGTCTCTTTGTCCGGGTCGTCATGCATCATATGGATGGTATCGCCCTTGACTTTCAGGAGATAACTGCGGTAGCTGTTGGCGTCGATTTTGGGCATACGCAGTTTTTTTCCATCCGGACGGCACTCAAAGACCCAGCGGTCAAAGGAACTTCCAATGTTTTGCAGCGAACTGTCACTGCCGTAAAGTACAGTCAGCACAGAGCACGCTGCAACTCCTGCCATAATGGTTTTTCTGAAATCCATTTTTCACACCTTGGCAACTTCAAATAGTGAGTGTTTCTTTATCTGCATCGGCATCTCCGGCTTTTTTGTAAAACTTGAACTCACCGGTAGTATAATCCTTGGAATTGCAGGACATGATATCACGAAACTCTTTTCCTGAGTATCCTCCGACATGACCGTCTGCAAAATTCATTTGGATCTTTCCGGAATGACGCTGAACCATAGAACCGGTACCTTCGCCGGTTTTTGTAATTCCGTAATGCTGCACGTTCGTCAAATCTTTCAACGTGCAGATTTGACTGTCGGCAACCAGAAAAGTCTGCGAAGTATTGGAAATCCGTTTCGTATCTATACCTCGAATATTGTTGCTCGAAAGCATAATAAAGCTCGTTTGGAAATAGCCGTAGGCAGTGCTGGCTCCGTATACCAAATCCATTGCGCTAGCACCTCTGCTCGTACCGACAAGCGTGCCTGAATTGGAAATTCCGCCGGACGGACAGGCAAGTGTTTTGTTGTTATGTTTTACATACCCCTGTGCACAAAGAACATCTGCCCAACTTGCCGCTGCATACCTTTCATTAGTACCTTGGGCGACCATGTAGCCTGCGGTCCCTTGCAATCCGGACAGATAAGTGACAATAAATCCATTGTTGTCGTTGCTGTAAAAAGTCATCATTGACGCAACACTTTTCAAATTGCTGGTACAGTTTATGCCCCGTGCTCTCTCCCGTGCTGCATTCAATGCAGGGAGCAACATTCCGGCGAGGATGGCGATAATGGCCATCACTACGAGCAGTTCTATTAAAGTGAAATGCTTGACAGTACGGAGGTTAGATATCCGCCCAAAAAAATCCTGTTTCAGCTTCATGTTTCTCCTTTTTCTTATTTATTCCATTGGGTTTAATACCTCGCCTCTTGGGGCGACTTTTTGTTCTTTGCTTTTTCCATTTTTGCGTCCGGCTCGTTTACGAGCCGTGTAAGAGCGGGCGTAATACCCCGATGCTTTGCGTCGGGGATAGCCTGCTCTGAAGCAAAAATTTTATTGAAATACTTTGGCAAAAACTGCAATTTTTCCTGTATATTTATGCAATACTGCCCGAAAGACACTACGTCCGCTCCCAGATTGACAAACTGGTACCCCAAGTCATGCAGCTCATTCACATTCTGTATACTGCCCACGGTTCCGGCAAATTTGCCGTGTTTCAGAGCGCATTCAGCCACTTTTTTTCTGGCGGCAACCACCTCGGAACAATTCAAATCTCCGGGTTTGCCCACGCTCTGACTGAAATCTCCGGGACCGAAAAAGATAATATCAATTCCCGGCACGGAGCATATCTCCTCAATCTCGTCCATGGCTTCAATGTCCTCGATCTGAACAAGGACAAAACGGTTTTCATTGACAAACTTTATATACTCCGGAAAGGGCAGCAAACAGAATTGACCGTCCGCATTGCCTCCGTCAACGGCACGGCGTCCCACCGGATAAAATTTGGTTTGCCAGGCGATGTTTCTGGCGTCTTCGGCACTCATTACATGGGGAACCATAATACCGGCGGCGTCCAGCTCAAGAGGTTTTACAAGTTCGCTGTAACTGCCTCTCGGCACACGTACCATAAGGTCGATACCGGTACTTTTGGCCGCCAGAATCTGCCGCTCCATCAAATTGGAATCAGTCGCTATATGTTCCTGACAGACCCAGGCACAATCAAACCCGGTCAGCCCGGCAACTTCAATGACCCGTGAGCTTTCAAAATTGAATTTCATCGAATAAACGTATTCTCCGGCACGCAATTTTTCAAGCACCCTGCTTTTTACCAGTCCTTTCAAGATAATCCTCCTAAATTTGCGTAATCATGTATGATTTTGCAAAACATTCGCAAAAAAAACACATTATTCTGCATTATACAGATATATTATATATGATTTGATATAAAATATCAAGTCTTTTCAAATATTTTTTTTGAATTTTTTTTTAATAATGCTATTGTAAGACAGGGCAAAGATAGGATATGAAAAAATGACTTTGGAACAGAAACTTCAAAAGATACTCAATGACAGTGTAGCTTCCGGGGAAGAGTGCGGCTGTCAGCTTGCCGTTTACCGCCACGGAGAACAGCTTTTCAGCCTGTGCGCCGGAAATATCGGTACCGACAATGGCCGCAAGGTGGACAAAAATACTCTTTTCCCGGTATTTTCTGTGAGTAAAGGCATTGTGACAACCATGCTTCATATTCTGGCGGAAAAGGGCAAGCTTTCATACGATGACAAAGTGACAAAATTCTGGCCGGAATACGGCTGCTGCGGTAAAGAGATTACCACAGTAAAAGATGTGATGACTCATCGTGCAGGACTTTTCAATCTGCCGAAAAAACTTTCTCAGGAAGAGTGTTTTCACTGGGAGACCATAACTGCCGCCATGGCTGCGGCAGAGCCGGAAGACCGTATTGGAGGGATACACCACTACCATGCATACACTTACGGAGTACTTGCCGGAGCCATTGCGGAAAAAGCGGACGGCCGTCCATTCCGGCAGATATTGCAGGAGGAGATACTTGAACCGCTGAATATTGATACCATGTTTTTCGGTCTGCCGGCAGAGAGACACTCAAACCTTGCCATACTTGACGGCAGTGTATTCTCCGACGGCAGACTTGGCCACAACAACCCGGCAATACTGAGCGGACTGAATCCATCCAGCAACGGCTGTATGAATGCGGAAGCCATAGCAAAAGTCTATGCTTCGCTTATCGGCAGCGGCATAGACGGAGTACGGCTTCTGAGTGGAGATACTGTGGAAAAAGCGACAGTACTTATGCGTTCAGAAGATGATCCGCTGATTTTTGAGAAGTGGGATAAATTCGGACTGGGTTATGCTTTATGCGGCCCCCGTGAAAATCTCGGACGCATGTTCGGGCACGGCGGAGCCTGCGGCTCGGAGGGTTTTGCCGACAAGGAGACCGGTTACGCCATCGGCTTCACCAAAAACCGTCTGAACGCCACACATCCGGCACACCCAACCCGTAACGCCATTTCAGAAGCATTGGGGCTGCCAGAGCGTATCTGGTAAAAATCATACAAACAAAAGAGCCGATTTCAAATGTCCTGAAAACGAGCTTTGAAACGCTCATCATCAACTTGCCGCAGGGCGGTATCGGGGGGCAGGACTGCCAAGTCCTGCCCCGGCGAACGGAAGTGAACAGTAACAAAAAACTACACCGGGGAGTGGCGGCGTATGATTCTGCTTGCGTGGCCCCACCAATGGTCAGGAGCAATCCGCTTTACAGAGTAGAAAATAACAGAAAATTAAAGTTTAACGCTTTCAGCGTTATTCTGCAAATGCTGGCGTTTCTGTTATGCGATGCGATTTTGCCGGAGCTGGCCGCAACGGACGCTTGAAATTCAAGCCAGCCATGCTCCGGTCAAAATCGCAAGTAACTCAAATTACCGTTTTTTCCAGTCTCCTGACTGGATAACTTTGGCTTGATGCGGCAGTTCGTTCATTATGTATATCCACGCCTGAACTGTGGTGCCGTCCGGCAGGGGGAAGTCCATTAGCTTCCGGTCGTACATTCTGGGGTATCCCTCCAGATTGATGTGGAGTTGGTTCGCTATCTGTTTACTTTGAAATTCATGGAAGGGGAATACAAAAAGAATGTCATATTTACGGTTATTGTCCCAAATTTTGTGAAACACGAGCCAATACTTTTGAAATTGGCTCAATTAGCAAAAAAGGCGGAGCCAACCTTTGTCCGTAACAGTATATTACGGTAACCTAAAACCAAGGGAGGGCTCCGTAGTGAAAAATAGCTCGATAAGTCTGTTTCGTCAAATTCTGGATCTGGTACCCAAGCATGAATTCGAGAAAATAATCATGAAACACAACGGAAACAAGCATAAACAGACGTTTGATTGTTGGGCGCACTTTGTTTCAATGATTTTCTGCCAATTGGCACAAGCCAACAGTCTGCGGGAGATTTGCGGAGGCTTGAAAACCT
>ERZ840096.3332-NODE-3332-length-11016-cov-2.522854_pt1 | contig 11016 bp, 6 predicted proteins | sample MGYA00519878_ERZ840096 | MGnify/ENA primary metagenome ERZ840096 (study PRJEB31850, sample SAMEA3708865) | human gut metagenome | biome: human gut; feature: human-associated habitat; material: faeces | place: China | collected 2014 ...
GATTCCCGGAAGAATGGTGCAAAAGGCTCTTCCTAAATTCATTGAATCTCGGATTCTCTGTTTCCAACCTTTTTGTTATCAAAGATAAAGCCCTCAAAGGACGGGACCCGGAACAAATCAGCCTTGGGGCACGTTCCATTCCACCACAACAAACTTATTCCATGCGGTTATCACTTAATTTTTAATCCCTAAAGTCATGAAAAATATATATTTTATACTCGCGATTCTGGCTCTGTTGACACAAGGATGTAATGATTTTCTTGAACCTAAATCACAGGACAAAGTCGTTCCCAAAACGGTCTCCCAACTACGGGAACTCTTACTCGGAGAGATTATCCAAAACAAAAAAGACTACACCGAATATTTGTCCGTCATGACAGATGATTTCGCAGATCAAGACGGGAACCAGTATGAATATCGCAACCAACTATGGGGATACTACACGTGGCAACGGGAACCCGAAGAGGGAAGGGATCTGGCTACCAGAAATGACGAGGCATGGAGCGAACTATATCATGCCATTTTCACCTGCAATATTATCATCGATAAAACCCCTTCCATGCACGGTACGGATGAAGAAAAGAATCAACTACTGGCAGAGACTTATTTCCTGCGGGCCCAAGCTTATTTCGAGTTGATAAACTTGTACGGAGAACCCTACGAAAGTGCGGAGCAAGCCGAGAAAGCCCTCGGGGTCCCGATCAACGAGGAAATCACGATCATGGATAACATCTATTCCAGAGAAACTCTAGCGAAAGTGTATGCGAAAATAGAATCCGATTTGCACGAGTCAATCACACGTTTTAAAAACACGGAGTGGACCAAGAATGTTGTCCACCCAAGTCTGGACGTAGCTTACCTGTTTGCCTCCCGGCTGCATCTTTACAAAAAGGAGTACCAATCAGCCAAGAATTATGCCGACAGCGTTATTAATAACGAGAGATACCAGCTCTACGACCTACATACGGCCGGCCTGACTTCCTACTCCTATTTTATCAACAGAAATAACCCGGAGATCATGTTCTGTTACGGCATGGTCAGTTTTGATTTTATCTATAATTACTCTTCCACGTATGCAACATACCTTGTCTCCGATAAGCTCATTTCACTTTTTAGCAATGATGACTTGCGCAAAACCACATTTTGGGACAAAAACAAGAAACCACACAAATTCAGTAGCACGAATTCCCAGTCCTACGGGAATACCTACCGCCTGTCAGAAGCCTACCTGAACCGGGCCGAGGCCTTAGTTTTCTTGGGTAAGTGGGAATCAGCCATCACGGATATTAACACAATTAGGGAAAAGCGTATCAAGAACGATTACGAAATCACGGCCACCAACCGGGAGGATGCCCTGAACAAAGTTTGGGAAGAACGCAGGAGAGAACTTTGTTTCGAGAAACATCGCTGGTTCGACCTGAGAAGACAAGGAATGCCGGAACTACGACACATTTTCACGAACGGGGGAAGTCGGAAAGAGTACATTCTACCCACGGGAAGTAAATCCTATACACTACCCATCCCCAAAAAGATCAGAGAACAAAACAAGATTATCGTGAACATTGAACGCCCCGAACAGCAATAAACCTATAAAAAACAAAACCATGAAAAATATCTATATCATAACCCTATTTTTCATCCTTTTAGGATGTCATAATGAAGACAATCCAAAGGTAGAATTACAAGCCGGAAAGTACACGTTAACCGATGATCCCAACGATTACGTGCAGCATTACATTTACGACTTTTACCAGAAATATGGTGTAGTCATCCTGACCAACCCGGATTCCAGTGACTACGTTTATAACTTCAATAATCAAAACCCGATCTCATTAAAAGCCCCGGAACAGGAAAAAGAAGTCCTTAAAACTGGACTGCAATTTATTGAGGAGCAATTCTTGAATATTTATGACGACAATTTCAAAAAGAAATATTTCCCGTTCACAATTCAACTGGCCAATCGAATTGAGTTATGGATACTGGGTGATTACGATTTAGTCAACGCCTATTCAAGCTCCGGCTTTATCGCTATCGCAAACATCAATGACGATCTGACAACTCTCGAGGAAACCACCCGCAACAATTACCGGGGAGATATTAATCAAAGTCTTTGGACCGAATATTTACTGAAACGTGAGGCATGGTTCGTACCGGGAGCTTTCTACGAGGTAAGCAAGGAGTATTACGGGGACTACAGCCTGTTTGAATCGTACACGGTAGAAGAGGGAATTATCGAAGCCAGAGAATGTGGATTCATCACGTTCGATCCTTATATGTCCGAAACCGAAGACCCGGAAGATTGTCTCTTATTTATCCCAAGTCAAGAGATGGACGTACAACAATACTTCCAATTTTTATTCTCTTCGACAAAAGAAGAATTAGACGAACTCATGGAAGAATATCCCTTGGTAGAACAAAAATATTTACTGTTACAAGATGCTATCCAAAAACAACTGGATATAGACATCTTTTCTTTTTGTCTGCCTTCATAAAACAACTACTCTTTCTCCCTCCCCCCGACACAGGGGGAGGGAGAGAAAGAGTGTTGATTATCAACTGATTTACGAGTGTAGCAAAAGTCATTCATATGAACTCCCTGACGGAGGAGTTTTTTGAATAGAATCTAAAAGCTGCCAACGTCGAAGTCAACGAAAGAGGAGCCATCATCGTGGACGAACATTTGAAGACAACGACACCCCACATCCATACCATAGGAGACGTAAAAGGATTTCATCTTCACGCACCCCTCCATGAGCGAATCATTCAACAACCTTTTCAAATTTAAACTATGAATTAATCCGCTTGTTGCCACGAAGATTTAGACAAGGTAAACCAGAAGGTTGATCCTTGCCCCACTTCTGACATCACCCCGATCTGTCCCCCTAACCGGGTCACGATACTCTCACAGATGGAAAGTCCCAATCCTGTACCCTGTTGGAAAGAGTTCAATTTCACAAATCGCCCGAACACCTCTTTTAACTTGTCCGCAGGAATACCACATCCCGTGTCCGAGACATAAAAATACAACGACTCATCCTCCCGCAACCTGTATCCGACACGAATGCTCCCCTTGGCTGTAAATTTTATGGCATTCGTGATCAGATTATTCATTACTTGCATCAAACGGTTTACATCGGAACAAATCACACATTCAGGTAAACACTCCACGAACTCCACAACAACCGAATCATCTTTTAATCGCAAGCGAGCCGCCCGAATAACCTCCATCAACAATACATTTAGGTTTACCTTGGAATAAACGAACTCAAAAACACCAGCCTCGATTTTTGACAAATCCAAAATATCACCAATCAATTGCAACAACAACGTGTTATTATTCTCTATAATCTTGATATACTCCTGTCGCTCGTTCTCATCCTCTGTGTAAGCCAACACGTTAGAAAAACCGACAATCGCGTTCAACGGGGTCCGAATCTCGTGACTCATATTAGCAAGGAAAGCCGACTTCAAATGATTCGAAATTTCAGCCGCCTCTTTCGCTTTCAACAATTCCTCCTCCATCTTCTTGCGTTCATCAATCAATAAAGAGCCTCCGACCAGCAACGTGGGATGCCCTTCTCCATCTCTATCACCCACAGTCACGAAACTCTCATACTCGTTCGATCCTTCCCAAAACATAGATCGGTGCTCTTTTCGAACAATAGTAGCCCGGTCATAATATAAATCATAATACGCCTCACGCATCCCGGCCCGATCATCCGGATGAACAAGCATATCCCCATCCCTTTCCGTCATCATCCTAGAATTCTTCGTCTTGCAAAGCTTGTGAGTCACGTATGTAATGTCGTAATTAATCGTCTTGCTCAACAGATCCCATGTCCATGGGATTAGTCGTGTCGCACCCAGTACCAGTTCATACCTTCGATTCAACGCCTCCAACGAAGTTTGATGTTCCTTCATTTTCAACGAAACCAGATACTCTTCTGTCCGATCGATAAAGAACACATCCATAAAATTTTTCTCGGAACTCGGGAAAGATAATTTATCGTAATAACGAATTTTATTATTTTCTTCCGGAAAAACAAAAGAGGTGATACGCCCGGATTCTTTATCCATCATATAGTCCAAGAGTTGGTTATCCACATCAGCCTCACTCAAGCGTTTCCCCACAACCCGATCCCGGGTACAATGGAAAACTTCCTCGAAAAGATTATTAACATCACGAAATATGAAATCAACAACATTCCCCTCTTCATCAAAGATCAATTGCTTACGAATATAAATCACAGGCATATTATCAACCAGTTTTCTATATTGTGAAAGTAACTGAAATTCCCGTTGACGTTGCTGCCGTCTCTGGCACATAACATGAAAACGCATTAAACCAATCGCACCCAGCAAAATAATAAACGCCAAGCCGATAATAATATACTCCTTGTAGAGTTGATAAAAATTAGGCGGGACCTGATAAAACACTACATCTCCCGTGATGCTGTTAGGATCTACACCATGATGTTGTAAATGATGATAATTCAAATAAACTTTCGGCTCTCCCCCGATCCTTCCTTCTACATTCCGGGCTGGCACTCCGTCTAAAATTTGTCGTATCGTTTGAACCGCAACCTTTCCGAAAGTTGATGCAGAAATAAAATATCCACCAGCAAAAGCTCCGGTCTCCATATCCATCTCCGTTAACGTGAACACGGGAGCATCGACAAAACCATATATAATTTTTTGAAGATTATCAGACAGATAGTGGCTCTCGGATTGCTTTTTCCCCACGAACCAAGAGTTGTAAATAATTCCTACTTCCCTACTATATCCCATCAAAGTATCCAACAACTTCTCCGTAGATATGTCAATTGACGTCAACAAATCTAACTTCAATTCGGGAAAATCCTTCTCTAACACGCCACACACTTCCTCCCGAACCATGGCACTAATATAACGATCATCTGAAATAAGAGCTATTTTCTTGACTTCCGGTTGCAACCTCCGGATCAAATCTATTGTATTTTTGACATAGAATGGCTGTTTTATCACGGTCAAGTTATATCCCGCAGTAGCCACTTCTGTTAACACGAATTTCCCTTCTCCCAGAAAATCCTTATTGACAAAATTTTCTAAATTTCTCGGCATAGAATCCCGTGAATAACAGATTACAGTAGGTATATCCTTCCATTCCTTGTCAAATAACGGCTGACACACGAGCCACGCCGGATCCCCAATAAAAACAACCACTTTAGGTGGCTTTAAATATCGAGACAACAAATATTCCCTCTTTTCTTCCACCTCTTCGATCCTCGTCATCATTGGAATAGACAACTCTTCTGCCTCAACATGAAACCCCGGCGACGAGAATTCATCCAGAATATTTTGGTATAAATTATTCGCCCAAGCCTCATTGAAATTAATCGAGCTAAGCACCAGTATATACTCCCTCCCCCGTGTATTTTCAGCAAACCCTAGAACATACACGCCCAAGAAGAAAAATAGTGCCGTGATCCTCCTCATCATAACTTCAATTCATACATCAGCACCAAAATTACAAAAATAATAATATGTTTACCCCTCTTTTTAGTCTATTTTTTTTAATATTTTTTGATAAATATTTAAACGATGTCACAAAATCAATACAATATCTTTAATTTTCCCTCATCAAAAAACGAAGGAAAATTGAAGATATTATACAAAATAAATATTTAACGCCCTCTTCTCACCCATTTCACGGCATCTGCCACAATCATCTGCTTATTCTGCATCATTCGCATACCTCCCTCCGACTTCTCGTCAACCTCTTCCGAACCACCTCCCCGGTCATCCAATACCACCTTTGCCTCTCCTTTCTCCAAATAATACTTCCCTAAAGAGACCCATCCCATCGATTCCTCTGCCGGTTCAACTCGGATTTCATGCCCCCCTGATGAATCATACACGGTATAATATATACATATACCTTTCTTTCTCGCCTGGAAAAGCATTCCCATTTTAAAGAAATCTCCATTATAAAAATATACCTCGTATTCCCCTGCTTCTGGAATCTGAGTTGTCCATTCAGCTTTATATTTCCCTTCCCCGACACTCTTACAATAAGCATCATGAACCACGGTTCCATAAAAGCGATTATCGACCATTTCCACCCAACGCTCATAATTTCGTCTTGCTTTATCCCAGGATTTCGGTCCTCCCCGTAATAACGTGAACAACTTCTCCCCTTGAGGCTCGACCAGCCTAAAACCTTCATCCCGATTATTCACGATAATTTCTCCGGGCCGAGGTAAAAAGACCGTTGAATCTGCAGGAAAGACTCCCGTCAAGGTATCTCCTTCAAAAGGACGTATTTCATCTGTTAATACCCATCTTCCCGAAGGAATGTTCTGCACCAGCGGGGAAGTGATCATAAGGCCTCGATAATCCATTTTCACCCGGATCTCCTTACACTCGTGTCCTTGAATTAAAAAACTACGGACTTTTTCCCCTTTTATTCTTGCCGCAGAAACCACAAGCACCCCCTCCACATCACCGGGATTATACACTTTAAAACGACCATATGCAGATTTACTTTGCCTTCCCTCCCCACCTTCTTCTTCCGGCAATTCAGTCAACACAACATCTTCCAGTAGCAACACAGGCAAATGATCCCTGGTGTACCACGTCCTTAACCGCTCCTTCAAGTCCATCCCGAACTCCTTCATGAATTCCTCACAAAATAGATCTATATCAACTGTTTCAAACAAATGTTCCTGTAAAAAACGATTATAAAAACCATATAATTTCTCCTCAGACAATTCATGTTTCAAATATTCTTTCAACTCGATCGTCTTCCATTCAATAATTTCTCCTAGCAATTCAGGAGACACCCCCTCGTCCGTAAACGCCTGCATCAAACTATGATCTTTCAAATAGGCAGCGACATCCCGAACTCTCTCCGGGGCCTGCATCGCAGCCGGTAATTTATCCACGGGCATCCCGAACATCTTGATTACCTCCTGTATCGCGGGGAACTCCTCAGAACTCATGAAAAAAGTATTCCCAACAAACATCGGAGCTATTTTATATTTCCCTGATTTAAAAATCATCGCAATATCCCCCTTAAAATTATTCATAGCCACAAAATCCCACTCCTCAACAGGTGGTGGTGTGCTCTCGAAATAAAAAGCACTGGCCATCCGTTCCTGCATAAACACGATTCCCGCTTGCAGGTATTCTTCATTCTGAGCCCATCCCCGGTAACGTCTCGAATAAGAAACCGGAGTCTCCATAACGATAAACCATTTATACGGATACCGTCCCGACGGGCTGTATGCCTCCGGGTCTTCCCCCTCGATCTCTCCTCGTTTCCTCCAAACCGCATTTGCCTTTTGCTTATAATCTTCATCCATCTGGCAAACAGTTGACTCCGTCATGTATTTAATATCCCTTATCATGAATTTAAATGCCTTTTCAGGGGCCTCAAATGCCTGAAGTAAAAAATCACTACTTTTATAAAAGAAAATATCATATTGTGTCCCATCTACCTCTATCGAACGATTATCAAACTCCGCGATACTTAAACTGATTCCTTGTAAAGCATGATCATGCCGAAAGAAAGTCTTCCCCTCTAAACGCTCCGGTTCCCCTTGTGAAACCGCCATACGCCCGGCAGCATTTTCTACAGTCAAAGAATAACGTGTAAAATCCACTTGTCGATCAAACAACGAAGACAAATGGATCGGTGCCACACTTTGAGGATACCACAAACACTCCGGTTGCAACAACGTCACCTCTTCACCCACGAAAGCCTGCCGATTCCCGAAACGGAAAATACCAACACTATTCGCTTCCGTGTCATAAAACTCCTTATCTGGCAAATCCAGGTAACATACTCCCTCATTTATACCCCCTTCATATTCCATCTCAATCACTAACGTATCTCCCGGCTGTATTATCCGATTGATCTCGACCACTTGTTCGTCACGAGAATATCGGGTTTCCTGCCCTTCACAAGTCAATCGTGAAATCGTCAATGATGGATTCAGATACAAAATAATCGAAGGTATTTCCTTGCCCGTTTTATTACAAATTTCCATTCGACTGGAAGCCTCCATTCCTTTTACCTTCTCTTTAAAATGAATATCATGTTCCAGTATATGCACCTTTACCTTATCCTCACTTCGCACATACGCCTGCCTAAACGCCTCCCGCTGTTTTCCACCTTTGACAAAATACCCTTCATAACTCACCCCGGCAAAAACAGCAATTACCAGTAACCCGGTTCCTGCCAATCGCAAAATATTTTTCCTTTCCGATTCTCCTGTCAAACGTTCCACGTAAAAAATAGAAAAGCACAATAACGCCCCACCCAAACCCAAGAACACCAATCGTTGTAATAGAAACAACCCTAAATTTGTACTCCCGACTTCAACAGAAAATATAGCGGGAATCGTCCTCGCCAATGGATCCAGCAACCCATGTAATCCTCCCGTACTCCCAACCATACCGGCAATAAGCATCAACAATAACAAAATCGCCAATCCCTGCGATTTAATCCAATGTACCACAAACATGGATATTCCCAAAAAGAAAACTAAACCCGGTAATGTCAAGGTAAAAAAATAGAATACATACATGCTTACCTCAACACTCCCCTTTGGAGTAAACAAGTGAACCATCAAAGTCACCAGCATGGAAATAATATTTAAAACAACCACCATTCCAGCAAGGCCTAGAACTCGCCCCCACTGTAACTCCCCATTTGTGCAAGGCCGGGTCCATAACGGCTCCATGGTTGTCACTCGTGCTCGTTTCTCCATCTCAGCCACGAAAAACACGATCAAAAGTGCTTGTAAACCATTAAAAAGATAGGCATTCATATAAGGGATGCAGGACGGCAACGCTCTCAAATACCACAAATTCCGTCCGGAAGTCAATCCATATTCCATTGCACTGTCAACACTACCAATTAAAAACTGGAAACTCGAAATTCCCACCACTCCCAAGACTGCAAAAATCAGAAACACCCAACTCCGTCGTAGTAGTCTGGCCTCGTAACGAGCAACCATTATTATTCTCTTAATACTCATGATTAAATATTTTAATTTAAACCATTTATTTAAAGAAAAGAAGCAAGATCATTTTATTAATTTTAAGACTATTTTCCCAGAAAGAGTCTTTCAAAGCCTCATCCGCCTCCATACACCAAGGCAAAACAAAAAAGAAATCCTCTGGATAATATGAACGATTACTCATCTGCCTGAATTGTTCATGAATATTTACATCATTACTTAAATCAATGAAAGCCTGTTTAGCATCCAACAACTCAGGCAAAGGCCCGAAAATATCCGATACATATTCTACTTGCAGATTACATACACTATACATGAGCGTTGGAGGAAGATCCTCAAACTGTATATTCTTTGAAACACGCTGACAAGTTTCACAGAAAAAGGCTTCTTTCTCTATTAATCTATTTTTCCCTGGTTCTTTTCTTGACGGAGCATTAGTGAATGGCCATTTCTCCAACGGCACATCTTTCCAAACAGATTCCAATACACAACTTTTAATAAAACATTCCCCTTTATCATCATAGCTAAATTCCACTACAGCACGTGAATCCAACGGAACCTCTTTCAAATACATCTCTTTCCATCCCCGCTGGCCACAACAATAATACTCTACTTGATTAATGTCAATCTTTTTTAATTCACATGTTTTACGATCAAGAACCAAAATCCCTGCACAATAGAACGGTATTTTATGTGGGTAACATGAATCTCTTGTTTCAAATTGAAATGTCAAAGTTTCACCATTAACACTCAATTGCTGGAACTCATAATTAACCAAATCACCGAATAATGGCCCCCACCATTCTAAAGCACGCATAAATCCGAAAATTTTACGATTCCCTGACACGTAATAATATTCATCATATTTCTCGAATAATGGACACAAAGAATCGATGCCATTTTCTGCAAAAGGGATACTACGGGCAGAATAACGAGGAACGAAAGAATACATTCCTGTATAAATATTGCCATCCTTACGACAATTACCAACTTTCACAAAACACCCATATTCCCTCTGATACTCAACAGCTTTTCCCCGGCATTCTGTAATTTTTTCATATTGTCCATTTCCATAAAATTGTAATATGTCTGCAGACGCCCGTTTTTTCTTAATATTCTCTGACGTCCTTTTCAATATCTTTTCAAAAGATGTCTTACTCATCCCAGGCAAAAGTCCGGTTTCATTCCCTCCTGCTTGTACACAATTTACAATACAAAGAAACAATCCAACGAGTATAATCCAGTAATAATTATTTATCTTCATATCTATTCTATTTCATTTTACCTCCTCCTCATCCCCTAACGGATTCCGCCATCCGGTAAAAAAACAAAGCAACATCATTTCCCTAATTTTATTAAAATTTGCTACAACACCTTCTCCTCTAGTCAATATACTACTCCAACGCCAAGGAGAGGCAAGCAAATAATCCACCGGATAATAGGCACGATTGCTCAATCGTTTAAATTGCTTCTCAATATCCATATATTGATTTAAATCTTGAAATGCCTGTTTAGAATCCAACAATTCCGGTAAGCGAGAAAATATGTGGGCATTGTACTCTCCTTGTGGATTATAAGATCCTATTCCCATAGCAAAAATAAATGCTGAATTCCGTCCTTCTGCCGGAACCTCATAATAAGAATTACAGGCAAATGCCTCTTTTTCTATCAATTTATTCTTCAGCGGCTCAATTCTAGAGGGTAATGTTCCGTAACGTCCTTTTTCTGTTTTACTACTTTTCCAAGTTGTTTCCATCGTACAGCTCTCTACACAATACTCCCCTTCTGCCCAATATTTAAACTTCAACTCAGCCTGTGAAGAGAAAAATATCTCTTTCATAATTTTCCTAGCCCAACGGGGCTGATTAAAGGGGCTTCAAATGTCCCGGAAGACTTTCTGAAATCTAAAAGCGTTTCAGAAAGCCTTTGTTGCGGCTGGTGGTCAAGAACTGCAACAGTGCCGGATTGTTTGCCATGGCGGTCAAATAATTCGGTATCTTAGGAAGCTTAG
>ERZ840096.3336-NODE-3336-length-11004-cov-3.272993_pt1 | contig 11004 bp, 11 predicted proteins | sample MGYA00519878_ERZ840096 | MGnify/ENA primary metagenome ERZ840096 (study PRJEB31850, sample SAMEA3708865) | human gut metagenome | biome: human gut; feature: human-associated habitat; material: faeces | place: China | collected 2014 ...
GGGGGAAGGGAGGGAGAAACGTTCTCTAGAAAGTTTCTCCCTCCCTTCCCCCGATTCGTCTTACTCTTCCATCTGAAAATCAACGCGAATTTTATACAGCTTCGTGGCGGGCAGATTCAGGATCGGAATGCCCGTCTTGGCGGTAATGTCGTCAAGCATGGCGCACACGGCCTCCCACGAGGGGCCGATTGCGGAAAACCAGACGTTGTAGGCATGGCGGCGCAAATAGTTGTGCGTCACGCCCACATGCCGGTTCACTTCGGCTATGAATGCATCCAGCTTGTCCTCCGGAACCTTGGCCGCGCACAGCGTGGAGCGGAAACCGAGTTTGGCCGACTGGAAGTTGGCCCCCAGACGCCGGATAAGCCGGGACTTGCGCAGGGCGTTCACGCGATCAAGCGCTTCCTGCTCCGTGATGCCGAGACGCTCCGCAATGATGGCGTAAGGCCGGGACTCCAGCGGAAAATCCGTCTGGATGATGTCCAGAATGCGCTTGTCCATCGTGTCGAGAGTCATTTCCGTCATTCCGCCTCCTTCGCTTTGCGGGGCTGGTACGTGCACAGAGGCTCCTCACCCATGTAGTCGCCGTCCATGCTCCACGCGCGGGCGCGGCAGCCGCCGCATACCTTATGGAACTCGCAGACGCCGCACTTGCCCTTATACTCGGACTGATCGCGGAACTGGAGGAACGGCTTGGACTTACGCCAGATTTCCGGGAACGGCGTCGTGCGGACGTTGCCGCAGTCGAGCGTCAGATACCCGCACGGCTGAACCTGCCCCACATGGCTGATGAAGCAGAACCCCGTGCCGCCGAGACAGCCGCGCGTCATGGCATCCATGCCGAACGTGGCGGGCGTTACGGAGACGCCTTCCTCGCGGGCGCGCTGGCGCATAATGCGGTAGTAGTGCGGCGCACAGGTAGCCTTAAGGTGCATGGAGGTCGTCTTGCGGAAGTCATAGAACCAGTGCAGCACGTCCTCGTATTCCTGCGCCGTGATCACCTGATCCGCAAGCTCGGCGGCCCGGCCCATCGGCACCAGCAGGAAGATATGCCACGCCGCCGCGCCGATGCGCTCGCAGAGTTCGAATATCTTCTTAAAATCATGCAGGTTATCCCGAGTGACCGTAGTGTTGATCTGAAACTCCACGCCCTCGGCCTTGAGACACTCGATGCCGCGCATGGTGGCGTCGAACGCGCCGGGCACACAGCGGAACGCATCGTGTTTCTCGGCGTTGTAGCCGTCGATGGAGATCGAACAGCGCTGCACGCCCGCTTCCTTGATCTTACGGGCGTTTTCCGGCGTGATGAGCGTCCCGTTGGGGGACATCACGCAGCGCAGGCCCTTGGAACCCGCATAGGCGATCAGCTCGTATACATCGGGGCGGATCATGGGATCGCCGCCGGTGAAGATGATGATCGGGTTGCCCACGCTCGGGAAGGTATCGATCAGCGCCTTGGCTTCTTCCGTGGACAGCTCGCCCGGATAGGGTTCCGGATGCGCCTCGGCCCGGCAATGTTTGCAGGCAAGGTTACAGGAGCGGGTCACTTCCCACGCGATAAGGCGGCACAGCGGGGAACCGTCCTCAAGCGCGCGCGGACCGGCGGGCATACCGCCCGGATGCCCGGTGTGGCCGCCGGGATGTCCGGTGCCGGGACGGGAATCTTCCCGCCCCATGCCGCATGGCGGCTCATGGCAATTCATCAGCGCACCCATCCTTTCTTGAGGGCTTCTTCGGCGTAGTAGGTCAGGATGAGCTTGGCCCCGGCGCGGCGGATGCCGATCAGCGACTCCAGAACAATCCTCTCTTCATCGATCCAGCCGTTGATGGCGGCGGCCTTGATCATGGAGTACTCGCCGCTCACCTGATAGGCGGCGACAGGCACGTCGAAGTTGTCGCGCACCATGCGGATGACGTCCAGATAGGGACCGGCGGGCTTCACCATGACGATGTCCGCGCCCTCGTCGATGTCGGCGGCGGCTTCGCGCAAGCCTTCCATCGCGTTGGCGGGGTCCATCTGATAGGTCTTGCGGTCGCCGTGATGCGGGGCGGACTCCGCCGCGTCGCGGAACGGGCCGTAGAACGCGGAGGCGTACTTCACCGCATAGGACATGATCGGCGTATTCACATACCCCGCCTTGTCCAGCGTTTCGCGGATAGCCAGAATGCGGCCGTCCATCATGTCGGAAGGCGCCACCATGTCCGCACCGGCCTCGACATGGCTGAGGGCGGTCTTGGCAAGCAGTTCCAACGTGGGATCGTTCACCACTTCGCCGCAGGTGTCGCCTTCCTTCAGGATGCCGCAATGACCGTGCGAAGTGTATTCGCACAGACACACGTCGGTCACAACCTGCAGATCCGGCCACTTCGCCTTAAGCATACGGATGGCGCGCTGCACGATGCCGTTCGGGGCATAGGCTTCGCTGGCGATGGCGTCCTTGTGCTTGGGGATGCCGAACAGCATGAGAGAACGCAGCCCCGCGTCCACGGCTTCGCCCACGGTCTTCTCAAGCTGCTTGAGAGAAAGCTGGTACTGGCCCGGCATGGACGGGATTTCCTTCTTGAAATCCTCATCCGTGGTATCCACCACAAAATACAGCATCATAAGGTCAGCGGCGGACAGCTGCGTCTCACGCACCATTTCACGGATCACGGGATTGCGGCGCAGACGGCGCCCACGATAAAATTCATTCATAACACATTGTCCTTTTTATGATAACAGGCAAGAACATCACTGTTCCTGCCTCCAGAGAGTCACCGCTTCCCATCCTTGCGGCCCGAGCCTCCCCGCCCTCCAAACAGTCCGCAAAAGCGCGGGGAAAGGTGCCCTCTCCCCGCGCCCATCCCTTATTCAGGGCGGCGGATTTCGTCGTCGGTCAGGTAACAGGCGGGATCCTGGGCCCATTCGTCGCCGTAATAGGCTTCGGCACGGGAGCGGAAGTTGCCGCCGCAGATGTTCAGGAAGCGGCAGGAGGCGCAGCGTCCCTTCACATAGGCCTTCTTGTTCTTCATCTTGTGGAGCAGTTCGATGTTCGGATCGTCCCAGATTTCGGAGAACGGGCGTTCGAGCACGTTGCCGAAGGTATGGTTGCGCCAGAACTGGTCGGCATGGACTTTGCCGTCCCACGAGATACAGCCGATGCCGCGGCCGGAGCTGTTGCCCTCGTTGTACTGGAGAAGCTGGAACACTTCCTCGGCGCGCTTGGGATCTTCCTTCAACATGCGCATCCAGACATAGGGACCGTCGGCGTGGTTGTCCACGGTGAGGACTTCCTTCGGCATCCCGGCGTCGAACAGGGCGCGGGTTTCGTCCATGATCAGATCGACCACGGAACGGGTTTCCGCGTGGTTGAGGTCTTCCTTGATCATTTCGGAGCCGCGGCCGGAGTATACGAGGTGGTAGAAACAGATGCGCGGCACTTCGAGTTCGCGCAGCAGCTTGAAGACTTTGGGGATTTCAACCACGTTGCGCTTATTGATGGTGAAGCGCAGGCCGACCTTGAGGCCCTCGGCCTTGCAGTTTTCGAGGCCCTCAAGCGCCTTCTTGAAGGAGTTCGGCACACCGCGGAACTTGTCGTGGATTTCTTCGGCGCCGTCCAGCGAGATGCCCACATAGGACAGGTTGATCGCCTTGAGTTCGCGGGCCTTTTCCTTGGTGATCAGGGTGCCGTTGGTCGAGATGACCGCGCGCATCCCCTTTTCGGTGGCGTAGCTGGCGAGTTCCGGCAAATCCTGACGGACCAGCGGTTCGCCGCCGGAGAACAGCATGACCGGAGCTCCGTATGCGGCAAGATCGGAGATGATGGCCTTGCCCTGTTCCGTGGAGATTTCATCCTTGCCGTCAGGATCGACGGCCTGAGCGTAACAGTGCACGCACTTGAGGTTGCAGCGGCGGGTCATGTTCCAGACCACCACCGGCTTCTTGTCTTCGGAGAACTGAAGCAGGTGGGAAGGGAGCTGGCTGGAATGCCGGCCGTAGCGCAGAGCGTCGGAAGGCTCCACCTGCCCGCAGTACAATTTGGAAATGCCGATCATGAGGACTCCTTGAGATAGTTCGCAAAAATCATCTAGAAAGAAACGCCCCTTGCGGGGGTGTCTGTCAGCCTTTCGTGTCGCGCCATGCGTGGTCCACACGTCACAGTACGCGGTAATGCAAAGAAATACTATTGCTCGCCATATGGGTCAAGGGCCTTATCAGGAAGGGAACGCCGGTGGAAGGGAGGGGAAAGCTTTCTGGAGAAGGGGGGAGCCCCCACGTTTTCCCCTCCCTTCCACCGGACCCCCTTCCCTCCCTCTTCAAAGACTTTTGACTTTATCGAATCCTTCATCACGGTTTTACAGAAAAGAACGGCTTATTGGTGCTGCCCAATAAGCCGTTCTTTTCTTAGGGACTCCTACCGTGCTACCTCCCCGCCCCTCCCAATCTTCATCTGCTTCCCCGTACGACTTCCTCGGCGGAAGGGCGCAGGAGCTTGTCGAGCTGGGCATAGGCCTCTTCGGGAGCCTGACCGCGCTTGGCGGCGATGGAGGCGAGATTGTCCACGGCGTCGCAGGGGCGGAGATAGAGCGGATCGAGATCCTTGTGCCCCCATGCTCCGTCAGGCAGGGCGAGGGTCAGATCGAGCAATGCCTGCGCTGTGGGATGGGTAAGGGCGGGCAGAAAGAGGGGCGCGGAATCGCCGAAGAGTCCCTCCAGCTGGGGCAGATTGCGGGCTATGCCGCTGCCGAGCATGATGTCGGGGCGCTCTCCGCCGCAGGCCGCCGGGATTTCCCACATGGCAGGCTCGTCCACGGGGGATGGCAGGGCGGAACCGGGGGCGCACAGAAAATCCTGCCCGTGCACAAGGCCCCGCCGGGCGTGTGTGATCACGCGGATGCGCGTTTCGCGGGCGGGAAAGAGGAGGCCGAAGGGCACGGAGCCCGCGAGGGCTTGGAGCGCATTGAGCGGCGCAACGGCGGCTCCGGTAGCCCGGCGGAAGGCGGCGGCGGTCGTCAGCGCGAGCCGGAGGCCGGTAAAGCTCCCCGGACCGGCTACGCAGGCGATCCGGGAGATGTCCGAAGGCATGATGCCAAGGCGCTGGAAGGCGTCCGCCAGTGCGGGCGTCAACAGTTCGGTCCCCTTGGAGGGGGCGCTCCATTCCTGCGCGCACGCGAGGGAGCCTTCCTGCTCCAGCACAAACTGGATGCGGCCCTCGGAGGCGTTCATGATCAGCGTGGTATTCATGAGAACAGCCTTGTCAAATCATTCCATGTGGCGAGGATCATCAGCCCGAGCAGCAGCGCCATACCCACCTTCGCGGACCATTCGCGCGCCGTGGCGCTGACGGGGCGCCCCATGATCATTTCAAGCGTAAAGAAGACGATGTGCCCGCCGTCGAGGATCGGGATGGGCAGCAGGTTGAGGATGCCGAGGTTGACGCTGATGAGCGCCGCGAGCAGCAGTACGGCGGAAAGGCCCTGTTCGGCCTGCTGGCCGACCATCTGGGCGATGAGGATGGGGCCGCCCACGTTGTCCAGCGGAACCACGCGCTGCGCGAGCTTGACGAAGCTCTCACAGGTGAAGGCGATCATGTCCCACGTCTGCCTGAATCCGGCTCCGATGGCTTCAACGGGGCCGAGGGGCAGGTGCCCGGTCGCGGTGGAGGCCCGGATGCCGATGAGCCACGCGGGTTTTTCCTCGCCGAAGATATTGGCGCGGGTCTTGGCTTCGGGGGTGAGGCTCAACGTGACTTCCGAACCGCCGCGCGACAGCACGATGGTTACCGGTTTGCCGTTTCCGGCTCCGATGCCTTCCGCGACGGCGTTCCAGTTTTCGATGGGCTTGCCGTCGATGGACAGCACTCGGTCGCCGGGCAGGATGCCGGCCGTGGCGGCGGGAGTCCCGGGGGTGACGTCGCCGACCTCGGGAAGCAGATAGGTCTGGCCCTGCGCCCATGCGATGCCGCAATAAATGATCAGCGCCAGCACGAAATTGGCGACCGGACCGGCCAGGACGACCAGAAGGCGGTGCCACGCGGGGCGGCCGGAGTACAATTCCTCGGGGGCGAACAATACGCCGTCGATTTCTTTACCTTTGGGATCGGGCTGTTCGGCTTCGTCCTCTTCCCCGGCAAGGGCCACGTAGCCGCCGAGGGGGATCAGAGAGAGGCAATAGTCGGTTTTGCCGCGCCGGAGCTTGAGGAGTTTGGGGCCGAACCCCAGCGAGAAGGTGCGCACGCCGATACGGAACAGGCGGGCGACGGCGAAATGGCCGAGTTCATGAAAAAAGATGAGGCCGCCAAGGACAAGCAGCACGGCGAGGGCGCTTTCCCAGTGCGAGAGTATGTTGAGCAGAAAGTCCATTTACACCTTCTCTATCCACAGGCCGACGCGGAGCCGGGTTTCGTGGTCAAGGGTTTCGATGGCTTCGAGCGAAGCCGGATCGGGGGCCGAACACTCGTCCAGCGCCCGGCCGATGATGTCGGGAATGTCCATGAAGCCGATGCGGCCGGACAAAAACGCCTCGACCGCGACCTCGTTGGCCGCGTTGAGCGCAACGGGCAGGGCGGAACCTTTGCCGATAGTCCGGCAGGCGAGTTCAAGGCACGGAAAGGAATGTAAGTCCGGCTCCTCGAAGGTCAAGGCGCCGGAACGGGCAAGATCCAGAGGCGGAACGCCCGCGTCGAGGCAGAGCGGCCATGCGAGGCAGTAGGCGATGGGCATACGCATGTCCGGGGTTCCCGCCTGCGCCATGAGGGAGCCGTCTTCGAACTCCACCAGCGAGTGCACCAGCGACTGCGGATGGACCAGTACGCCGATGCGTTCCAGCGGCAGGCCGTAGAGGTGATGGGCTTCGATGATCTCCAGCCCTTTGTTCATCATCGACGCCGAGTCGATGGTGATTTTCGCGCCCATGCTCCAGTTGGGGTGCTTGAGCGCCTGCGCGGGCGTCACCGTGGCGAGGAAGTCCCGCTTCTTGCCACGGAAAGGGCCTCCTGAGGCCGTGAGGATGATCCGCCTGACCGTTTCGGGGTTGCGCCCCCGCAGGCCCTGAAACACGGCGTTGTGCTCGGAATCCACGGGCAGGATGACCGCCCCGGTCCGTGCGCAGGTTTCCCGGAGCATCCCACCGGCGAGCACGAGGGATTCCTTGTTGGCGAGGCAGATGACCTTTCCCGCTTCGGCGGCGGCCATTGTCGCCCGCAGTCCGGCGGCGCCCATTTGCGCGGAAAGGATCGTGGATGCCTCGGGCAAGGAGGCCAGTTCCGCGTACCCTTGCGGACCCACGAGTATCTCGGGTTCATAGCCGGATGGAAGAGCGGCGAGCAGGGCTTTGCGTCCCTCTTCGGTCTGGATGCCCAGATACGGAGGACGCCAGCGGAGGGCCTGTTCGATCAGGCGTTCGACATTCCGTCCCCCGGCCAGCGCCACGACCTGAAACAGATCGGGATGCTTTTCGATGATGCGCAGCGTATTGACGCCGATGGAGCCCGTGCTGCCCAAGAGGACGACAGGGCGGGGGAAGCTGTTTTCCCATTCGGACGAAGGAAGTTCTGTGATATAGCGGATCATGTGTTTCCCGGTGCGAAAAAGGGAAGTCCTGAAACTTCCCCGGTATTGGCGTTTCGGCGGCGGTGCGTGCCGAGACGTTCAGTGTTTCCCTGCCCCTGCGGACAGGGATGCAATAAGCGCGAAAGCCTTTTGCAAGGAAAGGTTGGGCTCCGTGCCGGCGGGCTTGAGGAAGGGAGGGAAAACGTTCATGGAGAGAGCTTTCCCTTCCTTTCTCAAGCTTTCCTGCAGTGCAATCCGTTTTAGAAGAATGTCATGAGGGCCCTGGCACACTCGTAGGTCGGGATCACGAACAGCAGGCTGTCCACACGATCGAGGACCCCACCGTGGCCGGGCAGGACGTTGCCTGAATCCTTGACCGAACGGGAACGCTTGAGCGCCGATTCAAAGAAATCGCCAAGCTGGGCCATGACGCCGAGCACGAGGCCGAGCAGGGCGTAGTCGCTGATGCCAGTCGCGGGCACGCCGAACGCGAGGCCAAAACAGACCGCCACGACCACGCTGGCGGCGAGCCCGGCGGCGCTGCCTTCGACGCTCTTCTTGGGACTGACTTTGGGCCAGATTTTGTGCTTGCCGAAGCGCATACCGAAGAAATAGGCCACCGTGTCCGAACCCGCCGCCGTACAGATGAGCAGCAGTTGCTCGTGAATGGAGAAATTCAGGGCGGGCATGATCAGCATGGGAACGTACAGCAGCCCCCCGGCGAGCACCGCGACCCGCGTAAAGCGGTACTTGTCGTCGTGCGACCAGCAGAACAGGAACATGCAGGCGAGGATCAGCGTGGACAGGGCGAGGGTCATGACGACCATTTCGGGGCGCATCCATGCGGCGGTGATGAGCAGGCCGCCGAGCGCAAGGCCGAGGATACGCCCGCCGATGTTGGCCTTGAACGGCCAGAACATGGCGTAGAATTCCCACAGGCCGACGAGCGTAAACAGGAGCAGCAGGCCGAAAAGGTACGGCCCGGAAAGGTAGAGGGCGGTTCCGAGGACGCTCACAAGCACGGCGCCGGTGATGATCCTCGGAAAATGTTTTGAGGCGATGATCATTGAATCTGCTCCTGCGTCAGCCCAAAACGGCGATTGCGGCCCGCATATTCGACGAGAGCCCTGTGCAGGGCTTCGGGCGTGAAGTCGGGCCAATAGGTGGACGTGAAATAGAGTTCGCTGTAGGCGCTCTGGAAGGTCAGGTAGTTGCTGATACGCTGCTCGCCGCTGGTGCGGATGATGAGGTCAGGGTCCGGCTGCCCCGCGGAATACAGGCATGAGCGGAACGCCTCTTCCGTCACCGCTTCCGGCTTGACGCCCTGTTGCATGAGCAGGCGCGCGGCCCGGAGGATTTCTTCCCGCCCCGAATAGTTGAGGGCAAGATTGACGATCATGTCGGAACACTTCGCCGTGCGGTTCATGGCATGGCGCAGGGCCGTACGCGCGGGAAGCGGCAGGCCGTCGAGCTCGCCGAATACGCGCAGGCTGATGCCGTTGCGCTCCATGGAGGGGAGTTCTTCGCCAAGGAAGCTGACCAGCAGCTGGAAGAGCAGGCTGACTTCATCCTTGGGGCGGCCCCAGTTTTCCTGAGAGAAGGTGTAGAGCGTCAAGTGGCGGATGCCGAGCGTGCGGCACTCGGTCACGATGGCTTTGGCGGCGCGGACGCCGGCCTTATGGCCTTCGCTGCGGGACAGGCCGCGTTCCTGCGCCCAGCGGCCGTTGCCGTCCATGATGATGGCAATGTGGGCCGGGAGCGAGGCGGCGGGAATCGGAAGCGGGGAAGGTTCGGACATGGACGTCAGATAACCTCAGCGTAACAACGTAAAAAGACCGAAGGGAAAACGGAAGCGGCGCTCTCCAACCCCTCAATGGTATGCGGCTGTCAGGCCTTTCAGGTTTGAAATGGCCTAAGGCCGGATGTCCCGGCACGCCGCGCGGTGAGAATTCCACCGAAAACGGCATGTTCCGGCAGGGCGAACCTTTGAAACGGATACTCTTTCAAAGGAAATCTGTCTGAACAGAGTCTTCCCTGCCTTTCGAGGAGAACCAATCCGCCGCTCCCCATCAGCCGAAAATCCTAGGAGAATGGGAGGCAGGGGCCGGGAAGGGGAGAAGGGAACCTTTTTCATATGGTCTCCTCCCCTTCCCGCTCTTACCTCTTACAGATCCATGATTTCCTTTTCCTTGGCCGCACACTTTTCGTCGACTTTGGCCACGTACTTGTCCGTCAGCTTCTGGACGTCGTCGGTGGCCTTCTTGAGTTCGTCCTCGGAGATGGCCTTGTCCTTTTCCAGCTTCTTGAGCTGGTCGTTGGCGTCGCGGCGGACGTTGCGGACGGCGACCTTGGCTTCCTCGCCGGACTTGCGGGCGAGCTTGCCGAGTTCCTTGCGGCGGTCTTCGGTCAACGGCGGGATGGAGATGCGGATGATCTTGCCGTCGTTCACAGGGGTCAGGCCGAGGTCGGACTTGAGGATGGCCTTTTCCACGCTGGCGAACGCGCCGCGATCCCAGGGCTGGATGGTGATGGTGCGGCTATCCGGTATGGCGACGGACGCGAGCTGGCTGATGGGCGTGGGCGTGCCGTAGTAATCAACCTTGATGTTGTCCACAAGGCCGGTGGAGGCGCGGCCGGTGCGGAGGCGGCTGAAGTCGCGATCCAGCGCGCCGAGAGCCTTGTCCATGCGATCTTCGGAATCCAGCAAGACGCTTTCTTTATCCATAACGTTTAATCTCCTTCGACGGTGGTGCCGGGGTTCTCGCCCGTGACCACCTTTTTGATGCTGCCGTTGAACATGTTGCACACGATGATCGGGACCTGGTTTTCCTGGGCCAGCGTGATGGCCGTGGAATCCATGACCTTGAGATGCCGCCGCAAGGTTTCCTCATAGCTGAGGTGCTTGAACATCACGGCGTCGTCGTGCTTCATGGGGTCCTTGTCATAAACGCCATCCACCATGGTGGCCTTAAAGATGACGTCCGCTTCAATTTCCGCCGCACGCAGCGCAGAAGCGGTATCGGTAGAGAAAAACGGATTTCCGGTGCCGCACCCGAAGATGACTACTCTGCCCTTTTCCAGATGACGCACCGCCCGATTTCTAATATACGGCTCTGCAACCGCCTGCATTGCAATAGCGGTCTGTACTCTGACATCAACGCCTAAGCCCTCCAGAACATCTGCCACAGCCAATGCATTCATCGTTGTGCCGAGCATGCCGATGTGATCCGCTCTGGTCCGATCCATCGCCCCGCTGGAGCGTCCTCTCCAAAAATTCCCGCCGCCGACAACAATAGCGATTTCCACGCCGAGCGCTGCCGCGTCCCGGATACTTTTACAAATATCGGTGATGACGTCATAATTAAGACCGAATTTTTTTTCTCCCGCCAACGCCTCACCGCTCAATTTCAGCAATATTCTTTTATACTTGGTTTGCATCTGGTTCCCAATCCTTTCTGAAGACCGGCTTTTTCC
>ERZ840096.3341-NODE-3341-length-10999-cov-3.597770_pt1 | contig 10999 bp, 12 predicted proteins | sample MGYA00519878_ERZ840096 | MGnify/ENA primary metagenome ERZ840096 (study PRJEB31850, sample SAMEA3708865) | human gut metagenome | biome: human gut; feature: human-associated habitat; material: faeces | place: China | collected 2014 ...
GCAGACGCAATTTCCTATCGTGACCGATAGGCTTTTGATTACGCACGCATTACGCTCTTTGAGTGCGTAATACATGCATAATATGATGATGGAATGAAATTACGCACTTGACACGAGTGTGAATAAGGCTTAAATTACGCACGAATTAAGAATGAATAAGGAGGGACTCCCATGAATCAAACGAAAGCCGCAAGAATGCATCCCGGAGCGTTCAGAAGCTGCCTGATTCCGTTCACGGATCAGATTCTGGACTGGTGGTATGACGACCTTTTGACTGCCGCCGAAATCCAACGCCGACTGAAAGCGGAAGGCTTAGATGTTGCTCGAACCACGGTCATGCGCTTCATCAAAGTCCGCGAACAGCGAGCCGCAAAGCGGAAACGTCCTGCAGCATTGAGAAAGAAAAACACGATTTCAGCGGAACATCCTGTGATTCCACCACCATCCCAAACTCAATCATCCAGTCTTGGAATAGCGGCACTCCCCGCATCTGAACCGACAAAAAATATTCCTCCTGCACAACAGAGAAAACAGCAGGCTGGAAATCGGCTCTTTCAAATACTGAAAAACACGTCTGCACAGGAACTCGGACGAATGGCGGATGAGGCAGAAGAACAGAAACGTAAAGCATAAATTGTTATCGACAGTTCCATTGTTCTCTAATTTTTCTAAACGTTATTACCTACATTCACTTTATCCATATACCATGAAGATGGCTACGTTACGCTTAGTAATACATCACAGCTTTATGTGAAATTCAGGTGCACCTTTATACTCTGAAAAGAAATTTCAGAATAATTCACGAATTGTCACTTCTCAAAATACATGGGGCAAAAAAGAGAACCGTGCGTTTTGTATGTTATCCCCTGTTGTTGTTCCTGCGTCTACTTTGATAATTCACCTAACGAATAAAAGAAACATTTTTTTACAATAAATATTAATATTTATCTATTATATAGTTTGCAATGTTACCTACAGAAAGTAAAGTACAGTACAGTATAATCCTATAGGATATCAATGTTTCAAAAGCAAACAAAAACAATCGGAGGAGTAAATGAAAAATCAAGTAGTCCGCAAGTTCTGCGTAATCGCGGGAACCCTGCTCGGCATCATGGCAGAGGTTTATGGAACTCCGCAAGAAGAAACAAAAGACTTTGCTCAAAAAATGATAATGTCCCAAATTTTGTGATGGGACGTGTTGTTTGACAAGGTTGCATCTGCCTTTTATTTTGAGTAACTCAAAATCTCAACGTAAAGGAAAAGGCAGATGCAAGGTAAAATTAGCATGGATTTGTCATTTTGTCAATCAGAGGAAGGATTTTCTCTGGATGAACTTGTTGTAAAACTGGCTGATGTGTATGAACGCAAGGCATTCGGGGAGCTACTGAAGATGATCTTGCAGATGATCCAGGAGATTCTGATGTATCGTATTTTTCATGGAAAAATCGATGCAATGAAGTGTTGTCCTGCCGGTCATCTTCGCCTCAACGGTAGCTTCGAACGGCGTATTCGTACCAGTCTTGGAGAATTCAAAATGACGTTCTGGCGTGTGAGTTGTTCTGCGTGCGAAAAAACCTTTTCGCCCTTGCAACGATTCATTCACTTGGGGCGTTACCAGACGAAAACCATTGAACTTGAAAAGTTGATTGTATCATGCAAAAATCGAGAAGGATGAATTTATATCCATAAAGAATGATGACGGGGAAGAATTAAAAGTTCCTCTGGCTATTCTTCTGTTTATGGAAAAGTGCCCTCATACTTTATTCAGTGATTTAGCAAGCATTGTTTCTCCGTCTCAGGAACTTGAGATTGGAGTGAATGTTTATGGAAAAATTGAGAAAGCAAAAATCACAGAGGCTACTCGCAGAATTTTTTACGTGGAAGATGACGATAAAGAAGATGTCCTTCCTGAGTTGAAAGATGGCGATAAAGTAACACTTACCGGTGTTGTAACGCGTGCAAACGAATCGGCGCAATCTATTGGTTTCCCACATCTTGATCATGTGATTACCTGTAAGCCAGAAACAGGAAAATGTCTTGCTGATTTCAAGAATGCATTGATTTCACAGAATCATAAATATCTGTACGTTCCGCAAATGAAATTGACCGGTATTGTTGAGCGTATAACGCCATCGGGAGAAAATAAAGATCGGGTTCGTATTTTCTTCTCAAATTTGGAACCGGAAGATGCGCCGGAAGAGTCTGAACCATATACGCCGTACCTGCTCCCGAAAGAGGAATTACCCGAAGAATGAATGCAGAACAGCATATCCCAATCTTTGTAGGTTCAACCTATCAAGACCTGAAAGAATATCGAGCAAAAGTTAAAGACACCTTGACTCGAATGGAGACTTTTGTCCACGGTACAGCCCCGACTTCAAGTCCAGCCCGGAGCGGTCGGAGCTGCGCGAACGCATCCGCAACTACCATCGGCTGCTGCGCGACAAGCTCGGGCACGACCTGCCGCTCTACGTCACCGAAATCGGCTGGCCGACTCCGCCGCAGGGGCCGATGGCCAACACTGAACACCAGCAGGCCGCCTACATGGCGCGTGCCGCGCTCATCATGTTCGCCGAAGACATCAAGGCGGTCATGCCCTACTGCATGGGCCAGCCGGAGAAGAATCCCGCCGAAAAGGAGCACTTTTTCGGTTTCGTCCGGCGCGACCTCACCCCGAAACCGGTGCTGGCCGCCTATGCGGCCGCTGCCCGGCTGCTGGAAGGGAGCGATTACCTCGGCGACCTCGATATCGGCAGCGATATCGGCGCGATGCTCTTCCGCCTTCCGGACGGGCGGCGCATGGCGGCGCTCTACACCGACGGCCCCGAGCAAAGAATCCTCTTCCGCCCCGATTGCGACCGGCTGACTCGAACCGACATCGTCGGCAATTCCGAAGAGCTTGAAGTCCGCAACGGGAAGCTCCCGCTCACGTTGACCGAAGATCCTGTCTACCTGATCGGGTTGGGCCCCGCCGTGGAAGGGAAGCTGACCCGCGACGGCGGCAAGTGGAGCGGAGTCATTCGCCGGGGCAAACGCGAATGCCGCTTCGCCGCCGACCCGGCCGCCGCCTTCGACGCGCCGGGCGTGCAGTGGCACGAGATGAACGCGACGGGAATCGACAAGAGCAAATTCCTCGTCCGCTGGGCGGCGGCGTGGAACCGGCAATTCCTGCTGCTCGATTTCCGCATCACCGACGACGAGCCCGGCTGGAATCCCGGCGACGGCGCCGATGTCTGGAAGGGCGACGCGATCGAACTCTTCATCAGCGCCCGCCCGGACCGGGTGGTGCCCGGCTTCCTCAAGGAGTTCGACTACCAGCTCCTCTTCACCCCCTTCGCGAAAAACAGCCGCAAAGAGGTTGCCGTCTACGGCATGTGCGGCGATAATTCGCTCCGCGGCAAACCGATTCCGGGAGTGAAGGCGGTGTATCGCGTGGAGAAAGACGGCTGGAGTGCCCGGCTGGCGATTCCGTTCGCCGCCCTCGGCCTGCCGGACGGTCCACAGGATAAAATCGGGCTGGAAATCGCGGTGGACAATCGCGGCAAAGAGCAGCCGCGGTTTCAGGTCAACTCCAACGACTGCAGCGTACGGCCCCGGCATCAAAACCAACCTCTTCGGCACCGCCATGCCGGTCGCCGGAGAACTGCCGGACGGCACCGTCTGGTTCGTCGGCAGCGACATGACCCGGCAGAACGCCTACATCACCTGGTCGAAGGACGGCCGGATTTTCGACCGTACCAAACTCCTGATGCACATCAGTTACAAAGCGGTCCCGGGGATCAGCAAACCGGCGGTCGGCGGCGCACAGTATTTCCAGACGATCACCCGGAACGGCAACATCTATCTGGTCTACAGCATCGCGAAGGAGAAGATCGGGATCTGCCGGATTCCGGCGGAGGTGCTGAAATGAAACTCTGTGTCGCATTCCTGTTCTGCTTCGCCGCGCTACTGCTGCCCGGCGGAGAACTCCCGAACCGCGAGGCGCTGTTCGCCCTCCCCGGCTGGACTCCCGCACCGGGCTTTGAACCGAACGGAAACGAGAACATCCGCGGCATTTTCTATGACGGGCTGCCCTACCGGGGCAAGCCGACCCGCGTTTTCGCCTGGTACGGAACTCCCGCGAAGACCGAAGGGAAGTGCCCGGCGATCATCCTCGTGCACGGTGGCGGCGGAACCGCGTTCCGCTACTGGGCGCGGCTCTGGGTGGAGCGCGGCTATGCGGTGCTCGCCATGGACACCACCGGCGGAGTCCCCCGCAACAACGGGGAATCCGGCAGCGACAACAGCGTCCATCATCCCGAAGGCGGCCCCGGACTCGGCCGGGTGTTCCGCGACACCGGGCTGCCGCCGCAGGAGCAGTGGCCGTACCACGCGATCGGAGCGGTGATTCGCGCCAACACCCTGCTGCGGAGTTTCCCGGAGATCGACCCGGAGCGAATCGGCGTCACCGGCATCTCCTGGGGCGCAGTGGTCGGCGAGACCGCCGTCAGCCTCGACAGCCGTTTCAAGTTCGCCGCGATGGTCTACGGCTGCGGATTCCTCGGGCGCAACTCATCGTGGAAGGAAACCGAATTCGCCAAAATGCCGCCGGAACTGGTCGAACGCTGGGTCCGGCTCTGGGACCCCTCGTCTTACCTGGCGGGAGACAAGGTGCCGATCCTCTTCTGCAACGGCGTATCGGACAGGCACTTCCGGCCCGATTCCTGGTGGAGCACCTGCCGTCTGGTCAAGCCGGAACTCCGTCACACCGCGCTCCGGGTGGGGATGGGCCATGCGCATCCGCCGAGCGGAGACCAGCCGGAGGTGGCCGCCTTCGCCGACGCGGCGGTCAGGGGCGGGATGCTCTCCTTGCCGATCCTTCGGCGGGAAGCCGCTTCCGCGCATCGTCTCGCAGACGCCGGAAAGCGTGGTCTACGATGCGCCGATCCCGCTGAAACGGGCGGAGCTCAACTGCACCGAAGACACCGGCGACTGGACCAGGCGACGCTGGAAGATCGTCCCGGCCCGGATCGATCGCGAGAAGCGGACCGTCACCGCGGAAATTCCACCGGCGGCCACAGCGTGGTACTTCAACATCATCGACGAACGCGGCTGCATCGCCAGCGGCGAAATCGAAGAGAAGAAGTGATCCGCTCATGGCAGGTCCGCCCACGATGACACTCGCTGAAATCACAGTTCGTAATTGCAGGATGGAAATGTGGGTGTGGGGAAAACACGTTCTCCCCATTCACAAAAACCGGCGCGACAGATTCTGAAATTTCTTCTCCCGCCGGTTAGATTCCTTCTTTTGACAGGTTGGACGGACGGACTTCGGGCTCGACCGATCGAAGGTAATCGACGGACCGGCGGACGCCTTCCAGCTGCGAATACGTTTTTGCCTCATATTCCACATTGATCCACCCCGTATAACCGCTTTCCCGGATCGCCCGCAGCATCGGAGGATAGTCGAAATCGCCCTCCCCGATCGCCGCCGCCTGATACCAGCGTCCGTCCAGCCCGCGCCAGAATCCCGGCGCCTCGTCGGTGCGACAATGGAAATCCTTGAAATGCATATGGACCGTCCAAGGCAGCGTCCGGCGGAACGATTCGACCGGATCTCCGCCCGTCCACGCGTTGCCGACGTCAAAGGTCAGCCGGAGACCCGGCACCGCGTCGTGAAACAGCAGAAAATCCTCCGGCGTCACGCACGGGCTCAGCGCTCCCGGAAAATTTTCAATCGTCGGCGTCAGGTCACGTATGCGGCACTCTTCGGCAGCCTGCGACACCACCTCCAGCCAGCGGTTCTGATTTTCCCTTCGGTCGGTTACGCCCTCCAGCGGCAGCGTCGGGATGAGGATCTTGTCCGCACCGCAGAGCACGGCCCGATCCAATTCCCGCTGAAGCTCCTCCTCTCCATCGGGTTGGCGATAAACCAGGCGCTGAAGGAAGGCGATATAGCAGACGACCTTCAACCCGGCGTCTTCGGAGATCTTTTTCAGATCCTCCGGAGAACACACGCCGAACCCGTTGCCGAACCATGTGCCGGTCCAGTCAATTCCCTTCATGCCGAGCTTCACCGTTTCCGCCGCCACCGCCTCCGGTTTCAGCTCCGAGAGACACAAGGACATCATACTGTAATTCAGCATCTATCACTCCGAATGTTTGGTAATTTGAACGGAGTCAGCCCTGATCAGCGGATTCGTTCAAAATACTTCTCATGTCAATAACGGCTTTTCTTCCACTCCCTTCCGGAAGCGGCAGTCGGCGATTTCCAGCCGATCGCAGCCGGTGGCGCGGACATCCTGCCGCCAGCCGGAAGCGTCAAGCTCCCAATCGATTGCGACGTTCCGGAATTCGATACCGGAGGCATTCTCCAATTCGAAGGCGGCGGCGGTCGAGGAACATCCCCAGTGGCCGTGTTCGTCGCGGTCCGGGGCCGGACCCTTGCCGCCGTAACGCAGCCGGAGGTCGCGGAATGTGATTCCTTCGAGCTTTCCCTCCGGATTCCCGGTCAGGTAGGAGGAGCGTTCCGCCGTTCCCGAAATATTGGAGAACGAGAGGTCGCCAATCCGCCGCGCACAAGGCGGATTCAACGTCCTTTGATTGTCCAGCTTGATGCAGAACGGGCGGCGCGCGTAGAGCTGCAACCCGTTGAAATCGAGATCCGAAACCGTGACGCCACGGTCCCGCTCCCAATACCGCGAGGCCACGCAAATTCCGGTCCTGGAATCCGAGATGGAGATGTTGCTGAATGTGCAGCGCCGAATCTCCCCATTGCCGACCCCGACCCGGATGGCGTTGGCGAAGTCGCTGGAGAACACGCAGTTGCTCACCGTGATGTATTCACAAATCCGGGGCTTTTTGAGCGGTTCGAAATCGGCGCGCAGCGTCAGCGAGTCGTCCGCGGTCAGGATGATGCAACCGCTCACCGTCACGTGGCGACAGCAATCAAGGTCGATGCCGTCGTTGTTGATCACCCGCGGAGAGCCGTAAATACGCACACCGGAAATTGTTACACGTTCACATCCGTGCAAAAAGCAGTGCCAGTAGGACGCATTGGTCAGCTCGACGTCGCGAATCCGAACATCCGTGCATTCACAGAGATAGATCATCTGGCCCGGCCGCTCCGGATGCCGCTTGAAGAAGGGCGGCGTGACGCCGAACGTCGGGTCCGGTTCATTCATCCAGGCGGAAAAGTTGCCGTCGATCCGCCCCTCCCCGGCGATGGTGATCTCCTGCTGTTCCACCGCCACAATCAGGTGACGGCCGCTGACCAGCTCATCGCGGAGCACCCGGTTCTGCGGGCAGAAATCATCGGCGTTGTAGTCGGAGAGGTCGGGATTGGCCTGAATGACCGCCCCGGCGTCGAGCAGAATTCCACCGCGACTCCTAAGGTAAATTGTTCCGGTCCGATAAGTTCCGGGCGGAAAGTAAACGATTCCACCCGCGTCAAGTGCGCGCTGGATCGCCCGGGTATCGACGGCGACCCCGTCTCCGGCGGCGCCGAACTCCTTCACATTGGCATACATAGACGGATCTTCCCTCATTTAATGACCAAGCAGTGCATCGATAATATACGCGTCGAGGGCCTCATAGTCACGCTCGTTGCGCAAATTTTCGACGGTTTCCTCGCTGAGCGAACGGCTGATTTCCAGGAGCCGCAGGAAAACCCGGCGACTGTTGGCAAGATGGCGAAGGGCCGCCCCGTCCTTCTGGGTCCGCATCGCCTTGACATCGAGCCCCACCCACTCCCCGCCGCAGCCGAAACCGTGACGGTCGAGAATCCGCACCTGGTTGAAGGCGCGGCGCAGATCGACCGACGCAAAGCTCTTGTCCTGGTCGAATTTCAGCCCGTTCTGGTCGTTGAGATGCACGCTCCAGAGTTTTTTGTGGGCGAGCGCATACCCCATTTCATCGGAGGGGTCGAGACCGGCGAGGATGGCGTGGGCGCTCTCGATCAGGCAGCCCACCCGCTCCGGAGCCGAGGTCAGCAGCCCCAGCCCGATTGCGTGGCCGATGGTCGGAATGTAGGTGTGATCCATCGGCTCGTTGGGTTTCGACTCGATCATGACACGAATTTCCGGATCGTAATCGAGCATGGCCTGAATCGCGCCGGCAATGCGTTCCACCGCGACAACGGAATCCTTGGCCTCGCGGATATAGGTGCCTTCGCGAGCCAGCCATAACACGATATTACGAGTCCCGAGCGCGCGGGCGATATCGACGCAGCGCAAGCTCCGTTCCAGCGCGTAGCGACGGCATTCCGAATCGTTCGATGTATAGCCGCCGTCGATGGTGCGCGGGTCCATCCACAACCGCGGAGCGACGAATTCGGCGGTCAAGCCGTGATCGTCAAGCACTTTTTTCAACACTCCGGCCCGTTTCTCGATCTGCTCCGGCGTCAGTCCGTCAAGGTCAGGAACCGCATCGTCATCATGGAATTGCACCCCTTCAAACCCGAGTTTCCCGTACAGTTCGAGCTTGGAAGAAAAATCGATGGTGTTGCGCACCTTCGGCCCGAACGGGTCCTCGCCTTCGTGAATGTTCCACGGACCAAATGAAAACCTGAAGATTCCCGGCATTTCCCATTTCCTCCCATCGGTTGAGTTTCTGCATTAATTATAGCGCATCCGGGAGTCCGGGACCTTGACAAAATGACGATTTAATAGTACGATATTACGAAACAGGAGAGAATGACGCATGAATCCCGTGACCGCCGACCGCAAGGACTTTTTCCCGGAAGGGCGCTACCCCATCACCGTGAGGAACATCCGCGGCGACGGGGCGGAACAGCATGAACACGACATGACCGACATCCGGCACAAGCACAATTTCGCCGAGCTGGTCATCGTCACCGACGGCTGCGGCGTCCAGTGGATCGACGGCGAACAATACCGTGTGGCCGCCGGCGACATCTTCCTCATCCGGGGAAACACCGAACACTGTTTTCTCGAACGAAGCGGGCTGTCGCTCTCGAACATCATGTTCGACGACGTCTCGCTCGAACATCATCTGAAAAGCATGCGCGCCCTGCCGGGATACAACGCACTGTTCCTGTTCGAGCCGGCCTACCGCAAATATCACCGCTTCGGGAGCCACTTGCATATCTCCGCGGAGGCCCTGCTCCCCGTCGTCAATCTGCTGCACGCGATGAGCACGGAACTCCAACGCGGACTCCCCGGCTGCGACCTGCTGCTGCTGGCGAAGACCATCGAGATCTTCGTACGCATCTCCCGCGAATACGCGAAATGCCCCAACCCCGTGGTGCGGAGTCTCAACCGGCTCGGCGAAGTGATCAGCCGCCTGGAAAAGGAGTACCGCGAAGAGTGGACCATCGCCGCCATCGCCCGGATCGCCAACATGGCCCCGAGCACGCTGATTCCGGTCTTCAAACGGGCCACCGGTCACACGCCCATCGATTACCTGATCCGCATCCGGGCGCTCAAAGCCGCCGAACTGCTGCGGCAGAGCGACCGGCCCGTCACCGAAATCGCACTGCAGACCGGGTTCTCCGACTCCAACTACTTCTCCCGTCAATTCCGCAGGATCTATCAGCTTTCCCCCCGGGATTACCGCCGCCGTTTCCTGTGACGGGGCAGTCATTCCTGAAACGGCCAGTCGTGGTCAGTCGATGGACCCGTCTTTCCATCGAAGCGACGGGGTGAAGCATCGGCGGATTCCCGGCGTTTCGGGATGTTCGATCAGCCCGACCAGGGCTTCGCAGGCGCGCCGGATCTCTTCCTCCGGCGTGAGGTCGAGGATTCCCGTTGCCGGAACGGCATCGCCGCAGGACGCCGCCATCGCGGGATAGTCGGTGATCACCGGACCGCAAATTCCGGTCTCCGCGACAGCCGCGGCCAGCTCGGGATACTCCGAACCGAAGCAAAACAGCCCTTCCGGCTTCGCCGACTCGTCACAAAGCTCTCCGGCTTTGCTCCTCACCGGCAAAACCGGAATCTCTCCCCGATCCCCTCGGCATAAAGTGCCACTTATTTCCTCACAACTCCTTATTGTTCTTTTGTGGTCGAGTTGGTTCGGAGCTATATACGCAACCGAATCCACACTCATTTAACCTCGGAAAGGATGAAAAATGGATGCTCAAACGCAACAAAGCGAAGTCCGCGCCCAGCTGCTCAATCTTCAGCATTTGGCGATGTCGGAACTCACCGAAAAATGGAAACTCTTGTTTCACAAGAACCCGCCGGAATATGGAGAAGTCTTTATGCGCCGCCGTCTGGCACACCGCATTCAAGAACTGGCCTACGGTGGATTGAGCGACGCCGCTCAAAAGAAGATGCCTCTTCACCAGAATTTATGGGGATAATATGCTCAGTTTGAGCGTAATTTTTCTGACAGTCAAAATGAAGTGACGGATATTTCCGTCATTTCGCGGTAAAATGACGGATGATTTTCGTGATGCATATTATGAGGGTTTGGATGAAAAAAAACATTTTTTCTTCCAAACAGGCAAAAGCCGTATTTACATCAGGTTCTGGCGGCTGTCAAACGGCAAACGGAATAAAAGCGACCAACGGGAGCGGTTATGCCGGATTGCCGCTTGACTGACGGCGGGTTCTGATGTATCTCGCACCGATTTACCCACAAATTCTCGTGAAGACCCAAGAAGATGAACAGCGTCAACGGCAAAATCCGCCGGACGCATTCCGGCCTCCGTGTCGGCATGGTGATCGTGCGAACCTGGCGCGACTCCAAATATGAGGTGCGCGTCTGCAAAGACGGCTTCGAATGGAACGGGCAGCTATTCAACTCGCTCTCGGCGACGGCGCGCGCCATCACCGGAGTCAATCGCAACGGATATGAATTCTTCGGAATCAAGGACAAAATATGACAGAAATCCAAACGCAGGTACGGTGCGCCGTCTATACGAGAAAAAGCACCGATGAGGGACTGGACATGCAATTCAATTCGCTGGACGCTCAACCCGAAGCGGGAGAAGCGTTTATCGTAGAATGTTAATTGGAGATTTCAAGTGAATTGTCAAGGCGGCAGGAGAGCGTGT
>ERZ840096.3343-NODE-3343-length-10998-cov-2.674769_pt1 | contig 10998 bp, 8 predicted proteins | sample MGYA00519878_ERZ840096 | MGnify/ENA primary metagenome ERZ840096 (study PRJEB31850, sample SAMEA3708865) | human gut metagenome | biome: human gut; feature: human-associated habitat; material: faeces | place: China | collected 2014 ...
ATTACGTGATCCACCAGCAGGACGTCGAATCGGTGGTGAATGCCTTGTGGGCCGGCGGTGCCGATGCGTTGATGATTATGGATCAGCGGGTGCTGTTCAATTCGGCGGTCATCTGTTCCGGCAACGTGCTGTCGTTGCACGGTAAGAAATACTCGCCGCCGTTCACCATTTCCGCGATTGGTGACCCTCAAAGACCTCGCGCAGCGTTGAACGACTCCGAAGCCATTACCATTCTTAAGCAATATGTGACCGCGTTTGGCATTGGCTACAAGGTGGAGAATGCCGAGGACCTTCAGTTCCCCGCTACCGCCGCCTTGCTGCAGCAGTTGAAATATGCCACGGTCGATACGTCAAAGACCACAGATGAGGAGCAGACTCAGCAATGAGACACGGCAGGCACAACAGCGGCGTACCGGCACCCATTGATCTCGCGTCCGTGTCGGACGTACAGCCCTTCCCCGAGGACGATGCCGCACGAATGGCGGCAGACCCGGCCAACGCCAGTAGAGCAAGGTCCCGTCGTGCCGCAGTACGCGGCGCGTCTTCGCCCCAGCGGAGCCCGGTCTGGCAGGCACTCGGCATCTGCGCCGAACTGCTGATTACCGCTGCCGTGATTTGCGCCCTGTACATCGTCTGGCAGATGTGGTGGACCGGTGTCGAGGCGGAGCGACCCCAGCAACAACGGGGGAACGGTCACCATCGCCAAAGCCCAGGAGGGCGATGCGCCGGTACAGCCGAAAGACGCGAAATATGGCGACTTGATTGCGCAGATCTACATTCCGCGCTTCGGCTCCCAATGGCACCGCAACATCGTGGAAGGCACCACGCTCGAGCAGCTCAATCGCCACGGTCTGGGCCATTACGACACCACCCAGATGCCGGGGCAGGTCGGCAACTTCGCCGTCGCCGGCCACCGCAACGGCTACGGGCAGCCGTTGGGCGATGTGGACAAGTTGCAGGAAGGCGATCCCATCATCGTTCGTACCAAGGATTACTGGTACGTCTACCACTACACCCGGTACGAGATTGTACTGCCCACGGACGTGCATGTGATCGCCCCCAATCCGGAAGACTCCACTGCCAATCCCACCAAACGCATGATCACACTGACCACCTGTGAGCCGAAATACTCCATCCCCACCCATCGATGGATCAGCTATGGTGAGTTGGCGTACTGGGCCAAAGTGTCCGACGGTGTGCCCAAAGAGCTGGCTACTACTGATTCGTCCGGTGCAGTGATGTTCTCCACCACCGAAACCCCCTCGATCGCTTCCCGCATTGGCTCGCTGGACAAGGTGGTATTCGGCGCGCTGGTAGTGTGGCTGGTTCTGTTCATTGCCGCTGCGGGGGCATGGCGCTGGCCGGTGCTGCGCGAGATTCGCGCGGGTGAGCGTCGCCGTCCGGATGCCAGCATCTATGGCGGACTGTTGCGTCTGCAGCCCGGCGTGGCACCGATTCGATGGTTGCTGCTGGCTCTGCTGCTGTTCGCAGCCGCCGCGGCGCTGTTCCAGTGGGGATTCCCTTGGGCCGCCGCCAATATCCCATTCCTACAGCAGATGTCGAACTTCGTGGCAGCGAGCTGACGGCATCCTAGTACTATGGCTTGCAGTACACGTCCCTCAAGGAGAGCCCTATGACCGATTCCGCGCATATTTTGGTGGTGGATAACTACGATTCCTTCGTCTACACGATCGTAGGCTATCTGCAAACCCTTGGCGCCACTGTTGATGTGGTGCGTAACGACGCTATCGACCCAGCCGTGCCGGGTGTACTGGACGGTTACGATGGCGTGCTGATTTCTCCCGGCCCTGGTGCTCCGGCCGAATCCGGTGCCAGTGAGGATATGATTCGCCTGTGCGCGGCCAGCGGCGTGCCGATGTTTGGTGTGTGCCTGGGCTTGCAGGCGCTCGCTGAGGTGTACGGCTGCACTGTGGACCATGCGCCCACCATCATGCATGGCAAGACCAGCTTGGTGGAACATATCGATGACGAGATTTTCGAGGGCGTGGCCAACCCCATGACCGCCACCCGCTACCATTCGTTGGCCGTCGAGCCCGATTCGGTGCCGGATACGCTGGTGGTTACCGCGTGGACGCAAGGCGACCACATTATTCAGGGCGTGCGTGTCAAGGGCAAGCCGATGTACGCCGTGCAATTCCATCCCGAATCCGTGATGACCCAGGACGGCTACCGTCTGCTGGCCAACTGGCTTAAGGTCTGCGGCCAAGACAACGCCGTGGCCAAGTCCGCCGGCCTCCAGCCCAAAGTTACGAAGTAGCTTTTCCGCGCGGCGATACTCTCCCCGGAATGTGTCGCTAGAACGAGGCTTGCGTACTGGTTTTGCGACGCTTCCCGGGATTGTTGCGCTGGGATAGCTCTTTATACAGCAAAGGGGAGGGGCGCAGAAGCCCTTCCCCTTTGTGTTGCGTGTATGTGTTGCGCTATTTGCGTTGCATATGCGCAACACATACACGCCCGGCGCTTACTTGCTACTCACCGGTTCACTCACCGGTTCCGCCCCCGTTGCCAGTACCGTTGCCACCGTCTCCGGTACCGGTACCGCCGCCAGTGCTGCCGGCCTTCGTGGTAATGGTGACGGTCGATCCCGCATCTACCTGGCTGCCAGCGCCAGGATTGATGCTGACTACCACAGCGGTGCTGCCGGTTGGACCATTGGCCTGAGCCTTGAGGCCCACGGCCTTGAGCATGAGTTCGGCGGTGACGTAGTCAGTGCCAGCGGTGATATTCGGCACAGCGACCTTCTCCTTGCCCGTGGACACCCAAATGGTGATGAACCCGCCCTGTGCGATGGAAGAGCCCGAATCAGGGCTTACACGGGTAATCAGACCGGCCTCCACCGTATCGGAGCTCTCCTGCTCCACAGTGAAGCTGAACTTGCCCTCATACTGCTGTAGCACGCTGTCCTTCGACTGACCGACCAAATTGCTCGGTACGGTGGTCATGCCGGAAGAAACATATATGGTGATGGTGGTGCCCTTGGGAACCGACTGACCGGCGGCAGGATCGGTTTTCGTCACCATATCCTTGGCGATGTCGGCGCTGTCTTCGGTTTTGACGGCGGCGTTCACCTTGAACCCGGCGCTTTCCAGAATGCTGCGCGCCTCTTCCTGGCTGCGTTCCTTGACATCCGGAACCTGAGTGGACTGCGGGCCTGCGGAGAACCACACCTTCACGGCAGATCCCTTGGCCACCTTGGAGCCGGCGTCCGGGCTCATCTTGGTGCAGGTGCCTTCCGGCTCGGTGGAGTCGGTGTCTTGCTTTTCGGTCATCTTCAAACCCGATGCCTTGAGTTTGAGCTCGATGCTGTCCTTGGATGTGGAAGCGTTGCACACCTCAGGGATGGTGACGGTGTCTTCCGAGGACTTGTTGCCGGAGCCGTTCATGGCGAACACGATGCCCACAATGACAAGCACTGCAACAATCGCTGCGATCACCGAACCGATGATGATCTTCTTGCGCTTCTTGGCCTTGGCCGCCGCCGCACGCTGCTGCGCACGGGACTGCAACGCCGCTGAGTTGGCACCATTGGCCGGTGGAATCTGCTCGAACTGACCGGTCACCGGGTTGAATGCTTGGGTGGGTTGCTGATGCGGTTCCACCGGCGTGGTGGGCAAATCACGTTCGGCTTCCTTGCGGGCCTTCATATTCGACAGGTCCGTCAACGGGTTGAACGCGGCCGCCACCGGCACGCCGCCGTTCATGTAGGTCAGGATGTCGGTCTTGAATTCGGAGGCCGTGGCATAGCGATTCTGGCGGTCCTTGGCCATGGCCTTGGCGCAGATCGAATCCCACATCTTCGGCAGCCCCGGCACCACGGCGGATGGCGGCGTGGCGACTTCGGAAACATGCTGGTAGGCGATGGCCACGGCGGAATCGCCGGTAAACGGCGGGCGGCCGGTGAGCATCTCGTAGAGCACGCAGCCGGCGGAATACAGGTCGGAACGCATGTCGACGGTCTCGCCGCGCGCCTGCTCGGGAGAAAGGTACTGTGCGGTGCCCACCACGCCCTGCGACTGGGTCATGGTGGCTGCGGAATCGTCCAGAGCGCGGGCGATGCCGAAGTCCATGACCTTGACCACGCCCTGCTCGGAAATCATGATGTTGCCGGGCTTGATATCGCGGTGGATAATGCCCATGCGATGCGAATAGTCGAGCGCGTTAAGCACGCCCAACATCACCTGTTCGCAGTCGCGCTGGCTGAGTGCGCCGTTGACCTTGATGATGTCGCGCAGGGTCTGGCCCTTGACGTATTCCATGACGATGTATGGCAGACGCTCGGCATCGCCGCTTTCGGAAGAAACCAGTTCTTCTCCCGAATCGTAGATGTTCACGATGTTCGGGTTGTTCATCTGGGCCACGGCGTGTGCTTCGCGGCGGAAACGGGCCAGGAAGATGTCGTCGTTGGCCAGATCGGCGCGCATGATTTTCACGGCCACGGTACGGCCCAGACGGGTGTCAAGAGCCACGTGGACCTCGGCCATGCCGCCACGACCGATGAGCTGGCCAAGCTGGTAGCGTCCGCCGGCCAATGCGGTGGGCATACTGGTGCTCATTGCTTATTCCCTCCCAATCTTGAGGCCGGGGCCTCCAAAACAATGCGTGGCGTGCTGGTCACTCGGCGCGGCAGTCGATTGCCGGACGTGGCCATGGCGGTGTCGGCCATTTCGGTCTGCTGATCCAGCAGACGGCGTTCGATGCGTGCCAGCGTACGGGACACCACCAGCGCGTCTTTCGGGCGATCCAACGGGTCCTTGGCCAGCATTGACATGACAAATTCGCGTAACTGGACGTCCACCGAGTCCGGCAGCGGAGGCACGGGATTGTTCACGTGCGCTGCGGCGATATCGACCGGAGTGGTGCCGGTGAACGGACGATGCCCGGCAAGGCCCTCGTACGCCACTACGCCCAGTGAATAGATGTCCGATTGCGGCGTGGCCTGCTGGCCCTGCGCCTGCTCGGGGGAGATGTATTGTGCGGTGCCCACCACCATGCCGTCCTGGGTGATCTGGCCCTGACCCGTGGAGTAGCTCACACCGAAATCGGTGATTTTCACTTCGCCGGTGTCGGAAACCATGATGTTGGCCGGCTTGACGTCACGATGAATCACGCCGTGCGAGTGGGCCACGAACAGGCCTCGCGCGGTCTGAATCAGGATGGGCAGCAGTTCGATGGGATCCATCGCGCCCTTGCTGTGGAACAGGTCCGCCAACGATTTCGAGGGGACGTATTCCATAATCAGAAAGCCGATGCCGTCATGCTCGTAGTATTCGAACAACGCAGCGATATTCGGATGCGCCAGATTGGCGGAATTATGGGCTTCGGCACGCAGACGGCGTAGCTTGGCCTCGGCGTTGGTCATGTCCGAGCGCAGCGCCTTGATGGCCACTTCACGGCCGAGCTGAATATCGTAGCCTTTCCAGACCTCGCCCATACCGCCTTGCGCAAGACGCGAATCAAGACGATATCGGCGGTGAATAAGCTGTCCTTCGATAAGTTTCACTGCTGCAAAGCCTCCTGCATCATCGCGCGCATGATCGGGCCAGCGGCGAGCGAACCGTATACATCTGTGTTATGCACCAACACCGCGACGGCGATTTGCGGATCGTCCGCCGGCGCGAAACCGATCACCCAGCCGTCGATGGCAGAGTTGTCGGTACCGATTTGTGCGGTACCGGTTTTGGCCGCCACCTTGATGCCGTCGATGGCCAGCTGCGGATTGGCCTCGGACACCACGCTTTCCATCATCGTGGTGAGCTTGTCTGCGGAATCCTTGCTGAACGCATTGGCCATGGTCTGCGGCTTGGTCTGCGAAAGCACGGTGAGATCGGCGGCGCGCACACGATCGACCAGCGTGGGCTGCATCAGTTTGCCGTTGTTGGCGATTGCCTGCGCGACCATCGCCATCTGCAACGGCGTGGCCGTGGTGTCGCCTTGGCCGATGGACGCCAGCGCAAGCTTGTCGTCGGTCGGATCAGAGGGGAATGTGGACGCGGTGGCCGTCATCGGGGTGCCCGTGGATTCGGTGCCGTCAATGGTGATGGTGCTGCCGAAACCAAGCTTGGTGGCCATGTCCGAAACCTTGCTCGCGCCGAGTTTCACGCCAAGCTGGGCGAACGCGGTATTGGACGACCATGCGACGGCCTCTTGCAGGGAGATCTGCCCGTTGACGCCATCGGCCTGTGCCTCGGCGTTCGGCAACTGTGTGGCGGTTCCCGGCAAGGTATAGCTGGCGCCCGCAGGAATCTTCGTGTCCGTCTGATAATCGCCGGTTTCCAGCGCAGCCGAGGCGACGATGGTCTTGAACGTGGACCCTGGTGGGTACAGCTGCGAGGTGGCGCGGTTGATTAGAGGGCTATTTTGGCCCGCAGAAAGTTCGTTGTAGGCCTGAGACGCGGCTTTGGTGTCATGGGTCGCCAGTTTGTTCGGATCATAACTGGGCGTGCTCACCATGGCGAGGATACGGCCGGTGTTGACTTCGATGGCCACCGCCGCACCATCGCGCGTACCGAGCTGATCGTAGGCAACCTGCTGCAGCTTGGGGTCGATGGAGGTTTCGATGGACGCGCCCTGATTCGTAGTGCCGGTGAGCATGGCCTTGGCCCGCTGCCAGATCAATGAATCGGCCTCACCGTTGAGCAGCATGCTGCGGGAGGCTTCCAGGCCGCGATCGGCGGTCTGGTTGATGGAGAAGAAGCCGGTGACCGGAGCATACAGAGGACCGTTGGAATAGGTGCGCAGGTATTTGAACGCGTCGTTGACCGGTTCGGATTTGGCCATGACCGTGCCGTCCGAGGCCAGAATGGCACCGCGGTAGGCACCGAGCTGGTGGTACAGCGAACGGGCGTTGCGCGGATCGTTGTTCAGCGCGTTGGCCCGTACCGCCATGATGATGGTGGACGACAGGCCGAGAATCACGAACAGCGCTACCACGGCGGTGAAAAGCTGACGAAGATATTTGTTCATACGCGAGTGCCTCCGTTAACGGGAGGAAGCGGGGGAATCGTGCCGGTAGGCGTGTACGGTTCATCGGCTTCGGCATACGACGGAGTGGTGGTATCCACGATGGGGTCGTCAAACGATTCCGACTCGGACTGCGAGGCTGAACGATCGGCTCAGTGGCGCGGGCCCGGGCCTCAAGTTCCTTGTTGCGCAGCACGGCCAAAGCCTCGTACTGGAACGTATCCGAGGTCAGCTCCGGCTCGGGCGCATTGGCCGAATTCGAGATGATGATGAGCAGGGTCGCGAGAATATAGTTGGCGATCAGACTGGAGCCACCGGCCGCCATATAGGGCAGGGTCAGACCGGTCAGAGGAATCACCAGCGTGATGCCGCCGACCACGGTGAACACCTGGAAGGCCATGGTGAACACCAGTCCGGAAGCGAGCAGCTTGCCGAAGCCATCCTTGATTTTCATGGCGGTGATAAAGCCGGAGGCAATGATGAGCAGGTAGAGCATCAAAATGGCCAGGACGCCCATCAGACCGAGTTCCTCGCCCAGAGAGGCGTAGATGAAATCGGAGTTCGCAAACGTAACGAGCGAAGGATGGCCTTGGCCGAGACCGGTGCCGAGCATGCCGCCTGATGCCAGGCCGAAAATGCCGGTGACCAGCTGCCAGGAGCCGCCGGGGGTCTTGTTGTATTGCTCGTTGCTGAACGGGTGCAGCCAGGCATCGACTCGCTGACCCACGTGGCTGAACATGCCTGCGGCCAGCACGGCACCCGCGGCGAACGCGATCAGACCGATGATGATCCAGCTTTTACGGCCGGTGGCCGTGTACAGCATGGCCACGAACATGGCGAAGAACATAAGCGAGGTGCCCAGATCATGCTGCATGATGAGCACGCCCATCGAGGCGATCCACACCACGATGATCGGGCCGAGATCCTTGATACGCGGCAGCTGCAGACCGAGCATCTTCTTACCGCCCACGGCCAGCTGGTCGCGATGGTCGAACAGGTAGGCGGCGAAGAAGAACGCAAGGAACAGCTTGGCGAACTCGCCCGGCTGGAACTGGCCCAGTCCCGGAATCCTGATCCAAATGCGCGCGCCGTTCACTTCCTGACCGACAAACGGCAGCATCGGGGCGAGCAGCAGCACCAAGCCCACCACCATCGACACGTAGGAGAAGCGCCGCAGCACGCGGTAGTCCTTCAGGAAGATGATGAGCAGCGCGGAAAGCACGATGGCGATGCACAGCCAGATCAGCTGACGTTGGGCAACCGCCCAACCTTCGCTCTGGTCAATGCGAGCTATCATGGTCACGCCGGTGGCGGTCAGCAGTAGCACGCAAGGCAGAATCGACTGGCTGGCGTACGGCTGGAAGCGCACAATCAGCCCCCACAGCACCAGAAACAGCACTACGGCCAATGCCAGCATGCCGGCGTATTGCATAGGGAATTCGCCGGCGGTGCGCTGGAACATCTGGATGAACGCCAACGCACTGATTGCCATGGCAATCAGCAACAAAGAAATCTGACGTAGACGGGTAACGATCATTGAGAATCTCCCGTGGCCGCGTTGTCGGCCGCTCCGATACCGGATTTATCCGAGGAATCGGATGAGCTTGACGAACCGGACTTGTCTGACGAGGAGCCGGACTGGCTGGACGAATCCTCGGTGCTGTCCTTGGAATCGCTCTGGGAGCTGTCTTTGGAACTGTCCGGGGAATTGGACGCCTCGGCCTTCTTGGCGGCGTCGGCTTCCTGCTGCTTGGCCAGTTTGCGCATTTCGGTGCGGATAATACCCACATGCGACTGCGCTTCGTCCAACGAACCGACTGTGATGCCTTGGCTCAGCTGGTCACGCCATGTCTGAGGCAGGTCCGCGGTGGCGATATTGGTGGTCTGCACTTCGTGCGAAAGCTCAAGTCCAAAGAGATTGGTCGGCACGCCACGATAAATGGCCACGGTGCCGTTGCTATCTCCCACGTAGTAGTGCGTCTGGCTCCACGTGTACGCGCCCCAGCCAGCGCCGGCCAATGCCAGCACGGCAAGAATGCAGGTAATAATCACCGCAAGCTTATTGCGGCGCTTCTTGGTGCGCGTGGCCTTCTTCTGCTCGACCTGCTCATCGCGGATGGCTTTGGCCACATCCGGGTCGTTGGGGTCGGCGGACAGGCGCCCATCCGGCTTTTGCACCACCGGAATCTCACCGGTATCGGGATTGGCTCGTTCACCGGTCTCCTCGCGGACGGTGGACGGCTGCACCACGCGTGTGGACGACGGTTTGGCCGTGGTTTGCGCGGTCTCCGCCTCGTGCGCGCTGGCGGGCTGAATCAATGCTGCGGCGCGCTGGGCGGGGGAATCATCCTCACGCAGTGCGGGCGCGGTAGCCACCGGCTCGTTGACGATGTCGGCAATCGGCTCAAGATTACGGCTGGCGGCACCGCCGACCAACGGCGTTTGGTGCGGCAGGTCGAACGCATCGGCATCCAACGCCAACGTGGCATCCGCAATAACGGCCGTGACATTATCGGTGCTGCCCGCCCGCAGTGCCATCTGCACCAGACGCTGCGCGCATTCGCCCTGATCGGACAGCGTGGTCATCGTCTCTTCGATGGTGGAATCTTCCAGCACACCGCACAGGCCGTCCGAGCACAGTAGCCAACGGTCGGCGGGGTGGGCTCGGCGAACCGAAATATCCGGGCGCGGGTCAATGTCAAAGTCGCCAAGCACGCGCATCACGACGTTGCGCTGCGGGTGGTTCTTGGCTTCGGACGGGGTGATACGACCGGTGTTGATGAGGTGCTGCACGTAGCTGTGGTCGCACGTGATGCGGCTCAGGCGTCCGTCGCGCAGCAGGTAGGCGCGCGAATCGCCGATATGGGCGATGACCCAGTAGCCGGCCACCAATGCCACTGCGGTAACGGTGGTGCCCATGCCGGCAAGCTTGCGTTCGCGCTTGGCCTTGCCGACGATGGCGTCATGCGCGGCCATAACGGAGGTTTCCATCATGCGGGAGATCGTCTCGACGTTGCCACCGGTGTCATCCTGCTCGATGTGGGCCAGCGACCGGATGGCGATGGAGGATGCCGTATCGCCGCCGGCGTGACCGCCCATGCCGTCGCACATGGCGATGAGATGCTCGCCGGCGAAGGAGGAATCCTGATTGTTCGCGCGCACGGTGCCCACATCGGACACCGTGGTGGAATACAGGAACAGCGGTTGTGAAGCGGCGGATTTTGGCATGCGGCTACCTCAGTTCGAAGGTGGTGGCGCCGATGCGCACAGGAATACGAGCGGGCAGAATGGTGGGGCGGTTGATGCGCTGCTGGTTGACCACGGTGCCATTGGTGGAGTTCAGGTCTTCAATGGCCCACTGCCCGGAGCGCGTGTCACGGTAGACACGGGCATGGTGGGAAGACACGAATTCGTCATCGAGCAGGCGGCGCGGCCAAGCGTGATGTCGGCTTCGGCCAGCGGCACGGAGCTGCCGGCAAGCGGACCATCGATGATGACCAACAGGGTAGGCTGCGCCGAGGCGGCGGACGACGCGGAAGCGCTGGGCTGGCGATGCGGGCGCGGCGCAGCTGCCTGCGGCGTTTCGGCCTTGGCCTTATGCACTTCACGCTCACGGCGACGACGCGCGCGCGAAGGTCGCGGACTGAACGTCTCGATGTCCTTGCGCAGCGAACGTACGGCCAGCCAGATGAATATCCACAGCAGGATCAGGAATCCATACTTGAGCAGGGCGAATGTCAGTTCGGTCATAAGTGGACGACTTTCGGGCGTGTGCTCGACTACTCCTGGGCTTGGGCGGAGGCCCAGTACAGGATGCGGGTACGGCCGATGGTGATGGTGTTGCCATCGAGCAGCGTGGCGGCGGGCACTTGGTGGCCCTCCACGTACGTGCCGTTGGTCGAACCCAGGTCGCGGGCGATCACGCCGTTATCCGTGATGTCGATTTCCAGGTGCTTGCGGGAGATGCCCGGATCGTCGATGACGATATCGCAACCGGAACCGCGGCCGATTACCGTC
>ERZ840096.3345-NODE-3345-length-10991-cov-8.792612_pt1 | contig 10991 bp, 7 predicted proteins | sample MGYA00519878_ERZ840096 | MGnify/ENA primary metagenome ERZ840096 (study PRJEB31850, sample SAMEA3708865) | human gut metagenome | biome: human gut; feature: human-associated habitat; material: faeces | place: China | collected 2014 ...
CTGCCGCACCTCGCTCGCCGTATCGGCACTTAGAATTATGCGGTATTGCCTTAAATGAAAGGGATGGCACTACCATGACCAATGAAGTTTTGAATACCATGAAAACCCGCCGCAGCTGCCGCTGCTACCTGGACAAGATGCCGGAGCCGGAAGCACTGAACGCCGTGCTGGAAGCCGGCACCTGGGCCCCCACCGGCATGGGCCGCCAGAGCCCGGTGATTGTCTGCATACAGAACAAGGCCGACCGCGATACTTTGAGCAAGATGAACGCCGCCGTGATGGGCGGCAATGGCGACCCGTTCTATGGTGCGCCCTGCGTTGCCGTTGTGCTGGTGGATAAAACCATCCCCACCTGCGTGGAGGACGGCAGCCTGGTGATGGGCAACATGCTGAACGCCGCCGAGAGCGTGGGGCTTTCCGCCTGCTGGATCCACCGCGCAAAGGAAATGTTTGAAACCGCCGAGGGCCAGGCCCTGCTGAAAAAGTGGGGTGTGCCCAATGCCGAAAACCTGCGCGGCGTGGGCAACTGCATCCTGGGTTATGCTGCCGAGGGCGGCAAAAAGGCCCCTGCCCCGCGCAAAGAAAACTATGTGGTGCTTGTAAAGTGATGCAGAACGAGAAAAAGCTGGTTGTTTTGTTTCCCGGCTTTGGCTACGGGCCGGACAAACCGCTGCTGTATTATGCCGCCAAGGTTGCCCGCCGGCAGGGGTTGGAATGCATGGTGGTGCAGTACAGCCAGCTGTTCCCCCACGAGGAAACGCCGCAGGCCAGCGCCGCCAAAAGCTACCCCGGCGCCGCGCAGGACGCCATGACGCAGATTCCCGCCGGGTATGACCGGTACATCTGCATTGCCAAGAGCTTTGGCACGATGGTGGCCGCCGGTTGGGTAAAGGCCCACCCGGAATACCATGTGACCCTGCTGCAATTAACGCCCCTTGCGTGGGAGTATGCCCCGCTTTACGCCGGGATGCCCGCCTGGCACGCCACCGGCACTGCGGACCCGTTGGGCGGTGCCGCGCTGCGCCGTGCTTTGGAGCAGAACCCCGCCATCACTACCTATTTTGTGGAGGGCGGCAACCATTCACTGGACACACCGGAGGATTACACCATTGGCCTTGAGGCGCTGAAAGACATTGTGAGAAAGTATGAAGAAGCGATGAGGTAAGTTAGGCGGGAGGAGTTTTCGTTTTTAATTAGAAATTAGAAATGAGAAATTAGCAATTAGGAATTGGAGATAAGGCAGGGCCCGGTGCATAGTTTAAGATGCACCGGGCCTTGTGTTTGTTTTGGAAAGAATAATTAAAAAAGAATAATGGCCACATTTTTCGTGATGTGCCGCGATTCTATTCGATTGGTTCGTCACGCATTACAAAGTGCTCTGTAGGGAACGGTCTATCTCCGGCCTAAGAGCTGCATTCGGCGGTTGGCCTCCGAAACGCGCCTGCGGGCGCTGTGACCGTTCCGGGGCCATGTTGTATATCCCACAATGGGATTTGGCGTAAGGCCCACCCGGGACGTCGAGGACGCCGTTCCCTGCAAATATATTTTCAACTTATCGCCAAAATTATTTCTTATACTATTATTAAAGTTTCTGCTTCCTTCTTTTCAAAGAAGGAACAAAATTTCCCGTAGTCCCCTCACTCCACCTTCAAAATCGTCACGCTGACAGGGGCGAGTTCGATGGCATTGTGGTGGGTGGGGCCGAAGGGTTCGGCGGCGGCGTGGGTACCATCGCACAGGTAACGCCAGCTCCCGGCAGGCAGGGCCGCCCACTGGCGGGTGCGCTCCGGGTTGTAATAAACCGCCAGCCGCCCCGGCAAGCTTTCGCCCCGGCGCTCCGGCACAAAGCCGATCAGCCACCCCGGCAGGGACAGAATGCAGGGTTCTGCGTCCCCCGCCATGCCGGAAAGCTCCGGATACGCCTTGCGGATCTCCAGCAGTCCATGATAATACTGCACCAGCTCATCCAGCTGGGCGGCGCGCGTCCAATCCAGGCGGTTCAGCTCCAGCGGGCCGCGGTAGGTGTTGTGGTCGCCATGCTTGGTGCGGGCAAACTCTTCGCCCCCCTGCATGAACGGCAGACCCTGGCAGGTCAGGTAAATACCCGCCGCCATGCGGTTCTGGGCCAGCAGATCGGCATCCGGCGCGGCATAATCCCCGCGGCGGGCCACGCATTTCAGCTTATCCCACAGGGTATAGTTATCATGGGCCGAAACATACTGCACCACCTGGCCCGGCGCCTGGGGCATAAAATCCGCCTGGCCGCCGCGCCACGCCGGGATAGAATGCAGCACTTGATACCCACAGTGCATATCGCCGTTGATGTAGCCTGCGCTGCCCGCATTGAACACCCCGCCCTTGATGGCATCGCGGGTGTTATCGCAGAAAAATCCAATGCGGCTGTCCAGCAGGCCCGCCGCCTGTTTGTTGGCGGGGATCGCGCCGTGTTCCATGCGGGTGCTGCCGCCCTGCCACGGTTCACCGTACATGAGGATATCTTCGCCGCCGGGCAGAGCATCCAGTGCGGCGCGGATCGCGTTCATCGTGTCCACATCGTGCAGAGCCATCAGGTCAAAGCGGAACCCGTCAATATGGTACTCTTTGGCCCAGTACACACAGGAATCCACCAGATACTTGCGCACCATCGTGCGCTCGCTGGCAAGGTCACATCCGCAGCCGGAGCCGTTGGTCATGCTTCCGTTTTCCCACCGGCGGTTCCAGTAGCCGGGCACCGTGCGTTCCAGCCAGCTGTTGGAATAATAGGTGTGGTTGTACACCACATCCATCACCACGCCCAGCCCTGCGCTGTGCAGGGCCTGCACCATGGCGCGGCATTCCCGCACGCGCACCTCGCCGTGGAACGCATCGGTGGCATAGCTGCCCTCCGGCAGGTTATAATTCAGCGGGTCATACCCCCAGTTGTAGTCCTCGCCGCTCACTTCGTCCACCGTGGCAAAGTCAAAAATAGGCTGCAGCTGCACATGGGTCACACCCAGCCGCTTGAGGTAGTTCAGCCCGGTGGGGTGTACGCCGTCCCCGTTCAGGGTGGTGCCGTCCACCGTAAAGCCCATAAACTTACCGCGGTAAGCCTGCGGCACGCCACTGGCCGGGTCGGCGGTAAAATCCGCCACATGCACCTCCCACACGCTGCGGGCATGGGCGGGGATAGCCGGGCGTTCATCCTTCTGCCAGCCGTCCGGCACGACGGCGCCCTGGTTCAGCACCATGCTGCGGGTGCCCCCTGCCCCGGCTGCGTGGGCGTAGGGGTCCGCTGTAACGGTGGAGGTTCCATCCGGGAACTGCAGCTCATACTGGTAATACTGCCCGGCCAGGTCACCCGCCAGTTCCAGGTACCAGGTGCCGCCCTCACTGCGCTGCATGGCCAGGGTGCCAAGGTCGGCAGCTTCCGGCTCTGCGTCCGTGCCCGTAGCAAAGCGGTGCAGCGCCGCGCTGCACGCCGTGGGGGCCCACAGGCGGAATGCCGTAGCGCTGCTGCGCCACACTGCACCAAGGTCATTCCCGGCATAAACCGGCAGCTGGGATGCCTGTGTTTCGTTCATGGGGATTCCTCCTACTGATATACCACAAAAAAGGCACAGCCTTTGCGGCTATGCCCAAAATGCTTACGCTATAATTTTAACAGGTCTGGCCCGCCAGTGCAAGGCTGAAATCAGCCGCGGTTTTCCATCGGCAGGTAATCTCTGGTTGCCATAACACTTTTGTACGCGGGGCGAATGATTTTATCCACATTGACCAGCTCTTCCATGCGGTGGGCGCTCCAACCGACCACACGAGCCACAGCGAACATGGGGGTATACAGTTCCACGGGGATGCCCAGCATGTTGTAGACAAAGCCGGAATAGAAGTCCACGTTGGTGGAAACGCCTTTATAGATATGGCGCTTTTCGGCAATCACCTGCGGGGCCAGGCGCTCCACCGTGTTGTAAAAGTCAAAGTCCGTCTTGCGGCCCTTGGCCATGGCCAGCTGCTGCACAAAGCTCTTGAACACCACCGCGCGCGGGTCCGACAGAGAGTAGACCGCATGGCCCATGCCGTACACAAGGCCCTTATGGTCAAAGGCCTCTTTATCTACAATTTTGCCGATGTAGGCGCGCATTTCGTCCTCATCGGTCACATCGGAAACATGGGCACGGATATCGTCCATCATCTCCATGACCTTGATGTTCGCGCCGCCGTGCTTGGGGCCCTTCAGGCTGGAAAGCGCCGCTGCAATGACCGAGTAGGTATCCGCCCCCGAAGAAGTGACCACGCGGGTGGTGAAAGTGGAGTTATTGCCGCCGCCGTGCTCCATGTGCAGCAGAAGAGCAATATCCAGAACATGGGCTTCCAGCGGGGTATACTGCTGGTCGGGGCGCAGCATCTGCAGCAGGTTTTCTGCCGCCGAAAGCTCCGGCCGCGGGCGGTGGATGTACATGCTGCCGTCATTCAGGTAGTAATTATAGGCATGGTAGCCATACACCGCCAGCATGGGGAAGACGCTGATCAGCTTGATGCACTGCTCCATCTGGGTCTGCAGGCTGTTATCCCCCACCGAATCATCATAAGAAGCCAGGGTCAGCACGCTGCGGGTCAGGCTGTTCATCAGATCCTTGCTGGGGGCTTTCATGATAACGTCCCGCACAAAGTTGCTGGGCAGGGCACGGCATTTGGTCAGGCAGTCGGTAAATTCATGCAGCTGCTGTTCATTGGGCAGATCGCCAAGCAGCAGCAGGTAGGCAACTTCCTCAAAGCCATAGCGCTTGCCGCGCAAACCACGGATCAGGTCATACACGTTATACCCGCGGTACCACAGCTTGCCATCGCAGGGGGTTTTAACGCCGTCACGCATTTCAAACGCATCAATGCGGGAAATATTGGTAATCCCAGCCAGCACACCGTTGCCGTCCTTATCGCGCAGGCCGCGCTTTACACCGAACTCATCAAACAGGTTCGGATCAATGGCATCGTTATGCACACACAGTTCTGTAAACAGCTTGGCTTCTTTTTCGATTGCCGCATACTCACCCATGGTTTGTCCTCCTTTTACTTTTGAGACTTATCGCTGCATTATACAGTGTATTAGATTATTATACACCGTGTTCAACGTCAAAAGGTGAAAAAAGCGTTAATTTTAATTGGTGAAATCATGTCGAACGGCAACAAAAAGCCGCAAATGTACTAAAATAAAGAACATTCACGGCCATCTTAAAGCAATGTATAAATATCAGAATAATTATTCGTCGGAGACCTCGGAACCTGGTAGTTGCCCGTGGGCGACGGTGTGAAGTTCCGGGACATACCGGGCGCTGGCACCCCATCGGCATAGCCGCCGGGGCCTCACTCCGCATCATCCCGAAACTTCCCCCGCCGCCCTTGGTTCAGCTCAAATTCCTAATTTCTCATTTCTAATCCCTAATTGAGATAACTCCTAACTTACGCTTGCAGTGCCTGCAATGCCGCCATCAGCGGGGGGATCAGCTGCTTTTTGCGGCTGACAACCCCGGGCAGCACAGCTTTGCCGTCCTTGGTTTCCACATGGAATGCGCTGCGCACAATTTCTTCCGCCTGCTGGCCGCAGAACAGCAGGTCTGTGGCCTGGGCACGCATATCGGTGCACATAAAGAACACCATGGGCACACCGGCCTGGGCCAGTGCTTCCGGCAAAAATGGCGTGATGAGCGCTTCTGCCGCCGAGCGGGAGTTGGAGGTCATGTAAATAGCCTGGCCAACGCCGAACTTGGCATCGCCGCGGCTGAATACCTTAAAGTCAGAGAAGAACACATCGTCCGCCGTGCGGCCCGTCAGGTCGGCGCCGGCTTCAAACATCTGCTCCGCATAGGTGGGGATCTCCTCGCCCGCGATCCTGGCCAGCTTTTCGGCAATGTGCTGGTCAAGCGGTGTGGAGGTAGGCGAACGGAACATCAGCGTGTCCGACAGAATAGCGGAAAGCAGCAGGCCTGCAATCTGGGGTGGGATCTCTATACCGTGCTCTTCATACATGCGGCTGATGATAGTAGCGGTGCAGCCAACCGGCTCGTTGCGGAAATACACCGGCCCGGCAGTTTCCAGTGCACCAAGACGGTGATGGTCGATGATCTCCAGAATCTCCGCCTGCTCCAGACCATCCACAGCCTGACCGCGCTCGTTGTGGTCCACCATAATGACCTGCTTGCGGTGCACGTTCAACAAATTACGGCGGCTGATGACACCGCAATATTTTCCATTGGCATCCAGGATGGGAAAATAGCGGTGGCGCACATTGGCCATGACCTTGCGGGCGTCTTCCACTGCAGTATTCACGCTGAATTCCAACAGGTTCTTGCTGCGCATAAAGTGGCGCACCGGGGCGGCGGTGGAAATCAGGCGGGCGGCGGCGTACGTATCAAACGGGGTGGTAATGACAATGCATCCTTTTTCCTGTGCGCGGGCCAAAATAGTACGCGGCACAGCAGAGCCGCAGCAGACAACAATGGCACCGGCGCCACAGTCAATGGCGCACATCTGCACTTCGTACCGGTTGGACACCAGCACAATATCGCCGGGGTTCACGGCACCATCCATAATTTCCGGGCTGGTGCCAATAAAAATGCGGCCGGAGGTAATGCAGGCATCGGGGTCGCCCAGCAGCATTTCGCCTTCCAGGGTGCTGAGCACGTTTTTGTAGCTCGTCTTGGATTTTGCCAGAACCTCAGTATCAAATAGGTCCATATTGGCATTGGCAATGTCCTTAACGGTGATCAGGCCCAGCAGTTCTTTATCTTCGTCAATGGCGCACAAGGTATCGATCTCGGTGTCGCGCATCATGCTCCATGCGGCACGGATGCTCATTTCCTTATCAATGCCGGGCTGCTCGCGGATGTCGATGTCCTTCACCTGGGGGCTGACGTCGGTACACAAGCGCGGCGGCTCCACCCCAAAATGCTTGAGCACAAAGGCGGTTTCGCGGTTGATCTGCCCGGCACGGCGGGCTTCGTACACAGCATCCCCCAGCTGGTTTTTCAGGTAGGTATAGGCCAGCGCAGAGCAGATAGAGTCTGTATCCGGGTTGCGGTGACCAATGATGTTGACCTTACGGCGTGTCTTTGGCATAGTTCTTCCCTTTCCCAATCAATGCAAGGGGTATATGCAGCGGCCTTTCCCCTCTTTTGGGTTATTTACCGCAAACCATGTTGTTGGTAGAATAACCAGAAAACCGCGCAATTCCCCACGATTATTTTTAATTATACCATAAGAAAAAACAATTTGCGATTCTTGACAATTTCATCATGGTGCCGTACAATATAGTATAAGTGTGCTGCAGTTGGGATGTTAGCCCCTGCCGCAGCCTATGTTCGTGCATCAAACCCCAGATTTTGAAAGTATAAAGAGGTATCGTAGGTTATGATCCAAGAAAATCTTCGCAATATTGCCATTATCGCCCACGTTGACCATGGCAAGACCACCCTCGTGGATCAGATGCTGAAGCAGTCCGGCGCATTCCGCTCCAATCAGCAGGTTGCTGAGCGCGTGATGGACTCCGGCGCCATCGAGCGTGAACGCGGCATCACCATCCTGGCAAAGAACTGCTCCTGCGTCTATGAAGGCGTCAAGATCAACATTGTTGACACCCCGGGCCACGCCGACTTTGGCGGCGAGGTAGAACGCGTGCTGAAAATGGTCAACGGCGTTCTGCTGCTGGTTGACGCAGCCGAAGGCTGCATGCCCCAGACCCGTTTTGTTCTGCAGAAAGCTTTGCAGCAAAATCTGTCCCTGGTCATTGCCGTCAACAAGATTGACCGTCCCGACGCCCGCATTAAGGAAGTTATTGACGAAATCCTGGAGCTGCTGATGGACCTGGGCGCTACCGACGAGCAGCTGGACAGCCCGATGGTGTTCTGCTCCGGTCGTAACGGCACCGCCAGCTATGATTGGATCCACCCCGAAAACGGCACCGACCTGAAGCCGCTGTTTGATACCATCCTGAAGTACGTTACCCCGCCGGAGGGTGAACCCGAAGCCCCGATGCAGATGCTGGTTTCCAGCGTGGACTACAACGACTTTGTGGGCCGCATGGGCGTTGGCCGCGTGCAGAACGGTATCATCAAGGTTGGCCAGGCTGTTCAGGTTTGCGACTGGCACAACCCCGACCTGCACATGACCGGCCGCATCACCAAGCTGTTTGACTTTAAGGCAAACGGCCGCGAGCCCATTGAGCAGGCCGCTGCCGGTGATATTGTTGCCTTTGCCGGTCTGCCCGATATTTCCATCGGCAACACCGTGTGCGACCCCAGCAAGGTTGAGCCGCTGCCCTTTGTTAAGATCAACGATCCTACCGTTGAGATGACCTTCTCCGTCAACGATTCCCCGTTTGCCGGCAAGGAAGGCAAGTACGTCACCAGCCGCCAAATCCGTGACCGCCTGCAGCGCGAGCTGCTGAAGGACGTTGCCCTGCGTGTGGAAGATTCCGCCACCAACGATTCCTTCCGCGTAATGGGCCGTGGCGAAATGCACCTGTCCATCCTGATTGAGACCATGCGCCGCGAAGGTTACGAGCTGCAGGTCAGCCCCCCGCATGTTCTGACCCATGAGGAGAACGGCAAGACCATGGAGCCCATGGAGCGCGTTGTGATTGACGTGCCGGAAACCTATCAGGGCAACGTTATGACCGCTCTGGGCGCCCGCAAGGCCATCCTGATGAACATGCAGATGATGAACAACCGTTCCCGTCTGGAGTTCCGTATGCCCAGCCGCGGCTTGTTTGGCTACCGCAGCCAGTTCCTGACCGACACCCACGGCGAAGGCATCATGAACACCATTTTTGATGGTTACGAAGAATGGTGCGGCCCCATTGCCACCCGTTCCACCGGCTCCCTGATCAGCTTTGATACCGGCGATGCCGTCACTTACGGTCTGTTCAACGCCCAGCAGCGCGGCACCCTGATTGTGACCGCAGGCGAAAAGGTTTACGAGGGCGAAGTTGTTGGCTACACCCCGACCGGTGAGGACATCACCGTCAACGTGTGCAAGACCAAGCACCTGACCAACACCCGTGCATCCGGCAGTGACGATGCTCTGCGCCTGATCCCCGTGACCAAGTTCAGCCTGGAAGGCTGCCTGGAATTCCTGGCGCCGGACGAGCTGCTGGAAGTTACTCCGGAGAACCTGCGCATCCGCAAGCGCATCCTGGACCACGACCTGCGCATGAAGGCCACCAGCAAAAAGAACAAGGGTTGATTTTAAGTTTGCCTTTCCAGCCTTTTTGAAAAAAGGCTTTGGCGAAAAACTTTAATCGGCTTCGCATAGAATAATAAAGATCCCGGCATGATTTTGGAATGAAAATCGTGCCGGGATCTTTGGTTTTATTATATTATATTGGGATGTGTATGCCCGCCGCCCAAAATAAGCAACGCATTCTTTCAAATGTTCCTCACCGGACAAACACTCCGGGGCAATGCAAGCATCGTCCCCTGCAAATATTTTTTAGGGCAATACCGCATAATTCTAAGTGCCGATACGGCGAGCGAGGTGCGGCAGATGCCAAGCCAAAAGCGCAGATAATACTGGATTGTCTTATCGAGCATTTTGGCAACGCAGATGCCGTGCCGCAGCTACCGGAGCGGTGCTTAAGCCACAAGGCGGGAATTGTGCGGTGTTGCCTTAGGTGCACAGCAAACCATTTATGATTTTTCGTGGCGGGATAAGGGCATCCCCCTGACAGCATTTTATAGGCCGGCAGGGTCTTACAAAGCGTGCCGTAATTATACCTTCACCTCGCACCGTTCCGGGATCTGGAAATGTGCAAAATAGGTTTCCTCTTTGGGGATCCATCTGGTTTTGAAATCTTCCAGCTTTTCCGGGGCGCGCGCGGCAAGGCGGCGCAGCTGCTCGGCAGGCTCCACATCCACAAAGGCGTGCAAGGCGCAGTAATTCCACAGGTCCGGGTGACAGGAGTAGGAACCTTCCAACAAAATGATCGGCGTTTGGGGCAGCGGTACAGTGCCGGGGACAAGCGCCATCGTGCGGCAGTCAAACAGGCGGTAGCTCCCCTGCTGCCCGGCGCGCAGGGGTTCCAGCACCTCGGCAATCAGGCGTTCGCGGTCCAGGTTGCCGCCGGGCTCCGCCATGCGCTGGGGGGTGCGCTGGATCGGCTGCAAAAAGAAGTCATCCAAGTGCACCACACCCCAGCCGTATTGCCGGGCCATCTGGGCGGCAATGGTGGTTTTGCCCGCGGCGCAGCGGCCATCCAATGCAACCAGCAGCGGGCCGTCGGCTGGTTTGGGCAGAGCTTTGGCTGCCTGGGCCAGCGCTGCGGCGGCCTGGGCAGCAGTTTGCTGTTTGCCCCCGCGCGGCGGCACAGTGCAATGGTAGGCAATGCGGGAAGTTCCATCCGCCAGTGTAATATTGCCGCAGCGCACAAAGCCATTTTTCTCCAGCAGGTGCTGCATTACTTTGTTGTCCGCGTGGGTATCGGCGCGCAGGGGCAGGCCGCGGGCCGCGCACCAGGCAAAGCAGATTGCCGCCGCCCCATGCACCCGCCCGGCCGATGCCATGCGGTGGATGGTGGCATAGGGAGCATCATCCGGCCAGCCACCATCATAGATTTCGGCATAAGTCGGTTCCGGGCCGGGAATGTAACAGAACGTTGCCTCCGGGCGGGCATTACCCTCCAGAACATAGCAGACGCCGCGGGCGATCTGCTGCTGCATCAGCTCTGCGCCGGGGTAGGTAGCGGGCCACTGGGTGGGGTTGCCGGTCTGTGCCATAAAAGCGCGGGCATGGGCAAATATTTCAAGCAGCGCGGGCAAATCACCCGGCTGCGCGGGACGGATGTTCATGCAAAAATGCTCCTTTTGTTTGGTTCCCTCATTATAGCCTATCCCCCGGTTTGGGGCAAGTGGCAGCGTATAGAACGCACCCCCGCCGCGGAGTTGTGCATCCACGGCGGGGGTGTGAATTCTATGGCAATACCGCATAATTCTAAGTGCCGATACGGCGAGCGAGGTACGGCAGAT
>ERZ840096.3351-NODE-3351-length-10965-cov-3.269111_pt1 | contig 10965 bp, 9 predicted proteins | sample MGYA00519878_ERZ840096 | MGnify/ENA primary metagenome ERZ840096 (study PRJEB31850, sample SAMEA3708865) | human gut metagenome | biome: human gut; feature: human-associated habitat; material: faeces | place: China | collected 2014 ...
TATCATGGTATACGACATTCTGGATTTAGGAAAACAGTTAAAGACCATGGGACTTCTGGTAATCACTGATGCAATGTTGAACCGGGTAACGGAGAACTGGAAACAGGGAAAGCGAACCCATATTTTCTTAGACGAGTTTCATGTAGTATTTGAAAATGAGTATTCCGGAGCATTTTTTAACTCTGCATGGCGAAGATTTCGTAAGCGTAATGCATTCCCGACAGCAATCACTCAGAACGTGGAATATCTGTTAGATTCTGTTCTTGCAAGTACGATGATTTCCAACAGTGAGTATATCGTGATGCTTAATCAGGCAGAGCCGGACAGAGCAAAGTTGGCGACACTTCTGAATATCTCCGCAGAACAGATGGGATATATCACAAATGCAGATGCCGGTTGTGGTCTGGTGAAATACGGAAGTTCGCTTGTACCGTTCGTCAATAGATTCCCAACCAATACAAGGTTGTATAAACTGATGACCACAAAGCCGGGAGAGGACAGTATCAACCGGGGAAGAATGTAAAACTAAAAATATTTTGAATAATGAAAAGCAACGCACTGGAAATCGTCACAATTTGTGGCGTTTTTTTAGTGCCGGAAAAGGAGGCAACTATGTCAGAAATCAGATTTTCATCAAAGGAACACGAAAAGTTTTTTTATCAGATGTTAGCAAAATGCGGAAAGCACGACAGTTATTACAGTTCATTTTTTTATTGTGTGGGAATTTCTGAAGATACCAGAAATCATGTTGACCGCATGTTTGATTTTAAAGAGCGTTTGATTAAACCGGGAGCACTGCATGAAGGGTGGCAGACAGGCGGTTCGGCACGATTGACCAGACTGGCTTTCAACTTGTGGAATGGATATGTGGAGAAGGGAGAAGAAAGTCTGTCTACCCCATATGAGATGTTCGATTGTGGTTATGCACCATATTTCTATGAAGCAATCTGCATAAAGTACCCGGAATACTGTCGGGAGTTGCCACAGGTGAGCAAAAAAGAAAACAATCATGAACGCTAGATAAAAATTCAAATGGAGGAAAGCGATGGATCGTAAGATAAAAACACGCCAAGTCCATAAGGATATTAAAATATTAGATAAGACAGCTACGGTGACAGACCATGTTAAGCAGTCTTATGTCAGAACAAAAGAAAATGTCATGCAATCAACGGAAAAATCCAGTGATAGAGAGAATAATCCGGTAGGTTATGCAGAAGATGCGGCCAGCGAGTATGCTGACCACATTTTTCACGAAACAGGGCATCAGGTACGCAGACAGGCAGGAAAGATTATTGAACGGAAGAAAGAGAAAGCTTCTGTTTCTTCGGCAGGCGAAGAAACTGTTTACCAGCCGAAAGAACAAATGCGACCAGTACCGCCTTCAGGCGGAGAAAAGGCACAGGAGCAGGGAAAAGAACTTGCTGTCAAAAAAATCAAGACCATTGAACGGGATAAAAGAACCATCAAGACAGGGAGAACTTCGGAACAGGTTGTAAAGAATACCGGAAAAGGTACCATCAAGACTTCTGGGAAAGCGGTCAAGACTGCAGAACAAACAGCAAGGACCAGTATCAAAACATCGGAGCAGACAGCAAATGCTTCTGTCCAAGCAATGCATTATTCCATGAAAAAGGCAGAAAAAGCAGTGCAGACAGTAAGACAGACAGCACGAGATACCAAGATTGCAGTGAAAAAGACAGCAAAAGCGGTAACACATGCGATAAAAGCGTTGATTGAAGCCACAAAAGCAATACTGAGTGCATTGACTGCAGGTGGTTGGATTGCGGTTATGATTTTGATTATCGTCATTTTATTTGGTGGTTTTCTATGCATGACAGGTGGGGATAATTCCAGTACGGTTTCTTCGGTTAGTGCAGAAGTAGAAGCATATGAACCACTAATCCGACAGTATGCAAATCAATATGGCATTGGAGAGTATGTGGAACTAATCAAAGCCATTATGATGCAGGAATCAGGCGGGAGAGGACTTGACCCGATGCAGTGTTCAGAAGGAAGCTTTAATACAAAATATCCCAGACAGCCAAATGGAATCACAGATCCAGAGTATTCGATTTCTTGTGGTGTGCAGGAAATAAAAAGCTGTCTGGAACGTGCAGGAGTAAAAAATCCTCTGGATATGGAAAATATTAAACTGGCATTGCAAAGCTACAATTATGGAAATGGATATCTGGAATGGGCGAAAGCTAGAGGTGGATATACCCTTGCCAATGCAGCAGAATTTTCTGATATGATGGCACAGAGAATGGGGTGGAGCAGTTATGGGGACAAGCAGTATGTACCACATGTGCTTCAGTATAAAGGTAGGTTCCGTGACGGAAGTTATACCCCGGCGGCAGGAGATATTATTTTCTTTGATTGGGGAAACAATGGAACGATTGACCACGTTGGAATTGTGGAGAGTGTCAGCGGTGGAACAGTGAATACCATTGAAGGAAACAGTGGAGATAAGGTGGCAAGACGGAGTTATAGTATTGGAAGCAGTAACATCTATGGATACGGTGTTCCGGCATATTAAAAGGCAGGAGAAAGAATATGATAGTCTAATATTGAATCCGTTGTATACAATTCCTAAAAATAGACTTGACTTCTAAATATTACAGGTGTAAGATTTTTGGGCTGATAGTGGCTATAACAGTAATTGCTGTTTCAGGAGGTATTTTATTAAAAAGGACTATAACGGAATCACCAGAAAATACACTTGTGGAATATATGAACCATATTGAAAAAAAGGAATATGAAGTAATGTATACTATGATAGATTCAGATGAAAAAGTTTATTTGACAAAAGAAGAATACATACAACGAAATTCTAAGATATACGAAGGAATAGAGGTCAGTGACATTAAAATCAGTCATATAGCTGTGAAAGAGAAAAAAGCAGATACAGTTACGCTTTCGTATGAAACATCATGTAATACAATTGCCGGAACAATACAATTTGACAATATGGCGGAACTGAAGAAGACGAAACAGGGATATAAATTAGTATGGCAGGATAGCCTGATTTTTCCAGATTTAGAGAGTGATGATAAAATAAGTGTTACTACATCAAAAGCGGAGAGAGGAGAAATATTAGACCGAGATGGTAAAATGCTTGCAGGAAAAGGAGTAGCAACATCAGTTGGCATTATACCGGGAAAGCTGGAAGACAGGAATGTATCTATTGAAAAAATAGCGGAGTTATTAGAGATAGATGTAGAAACAATAAATAACAAACTCACAGCAAAGTGGGTAAAAGAAGATTCTTTTGTACCAATTGAAACTATTCCGAAAGTAGAAGAAATAGATTTAATGAAAATACAGCCAGAAGAAAAGACACTTGAGGAGCAGGATTGTCAGAATAAACTTTTGGAAATTCCAGGGGTTATGCTATCAGATGTGGAAGTTAGAACCTATGAGTTAGGGGAAGCAGCAGCTCATTTAATTGGTTATGTACAGTCTGTAACAGCAGAAGATTTGGAAAATCATCCAGGGGAAGGATATTCAGCTGAAAGTGTAATCGGAAGATCTGGGGTGGAAAAGTTATACGAAAAGCAATTAAAAGGAAAAGATGGTTGTGATATAAAGATTTTGGATAGTGATGGGGAAGTAAAAGAGGTTCTTGCAAGTATTTTTAAAGAAGATGGTATGGATATAAGATTAACGATAGATTCCGATTTGCAAAAATCATTATACGAGCAGTTTAAAGAAGATCCGGGGTGTTCTGTCGCAATGAATCCTTATACGGGAGAAGTATTGGCTTTGGTAAGTACCCCATCTTATGATAATAATGAATTTATACGGGGCTTATCATCAGAGAAATGGACATCATTAAACGAAGATGAAAAGAAGCCATTATATAATCGTTTTCGTCAAGTATGGTGTCCTGGCTCAACATTTAAACCAGTTGTGGCAGGAATTGGGTTGAAAACGGAAAGCATAGATCCAAAAGAAGATTTTGGAAATGAAGGTTTGGCATGGCAGAAAGATTCGTCTTGGGGATCTTATCAAGTGACAACACTTCATGAATATGAACCGGTTATTATGAAAAATGCAATTATCTATTCTGATAATATTTATTTTGCAAAGGCTGCTCTTAAAATTGGTAGTGAGAATTTTATGAATACTTTAAATGAAATAGGATTTAATCAGAATATGCCGTTTGAGATTGCGATGCAGGAATCAACATATTCCAATACAGATAAAATAGAAACAGAAATACAATTGGCAGATAGTGGTTATGGGCAAGGGCAGATTCTTGTAAATCCATTACATCTGGCAAGTATTTATACTTCATTTTTAAATGAAGGGAATATGATAAAACCGTATTTGAAATACAAAGAAGAAGCATCCGGTGAAACATGGATAGAAAATGCGTTTAGCAAAGAAAATGTAGAAGAAATTATGCAAGGGGTGGAAGGTGTTGTAAATGATCCGGAAGGAACCGGATATGCTGCACATCGTGACGATATTTTGCTGGCTGGAAAAACAGGGACAGCCGAGTTGAAGGCAACGAAAGAAGATACTTCTGGCAAAGAAATCGGGTGGTTTTCGGTGTTTACGGCAGATAAAAGCGTGGACAAACCAATTCTTCTTATCAGTATGGTTGAGAATGTGAAAGGAATCGGTGGAAGTGGTTATGTTGTTAAAAAGGATGCAACCGTATTGGAGGAATATTTTGAAAAATAAAAAAATTTTTATGGGGAATTATTACATATGTAAGATATTTGCGATGATATTGATAGTTCTTATTGTTTTTACAGGGTGCGGACAAAATCGAATTACGGAAAAAGAAGAAAAGAAAGAAACCGTAGAATCTGAAATGAATGCAGAAGCAAAAAAAGCAGCGCAAACTTTTCGGTCTGTTTATATGAAGGAGAAGTCGGAGTTAAATACATTAAAGGCGAAAAGAAAAATTATCAATTGTCTGGAAGAAAAAGGATATGCGGCAGTAGATTGTGATAATCAGATTGATATGGTCAATCGTGAAAAAGTAGAAGATTTTTGCAAAGCAGCAGAGAAAGAAGAACAGGCAGCAGTAGATATTGTTGTTGTATTTGATGAAGGGGAAATTATACAATATCATTTAGAGTCAATGAATGGAAAGATAAATGTTCGATTATGTCAGGTTAAATGGAAGGATAATAGCCCACAGGCTAATTATTATGATGAATATGAAGCATATGAGTGGAAATATACAGAAAAAGGATACTTGTTTCTGGAGGAATATCACCCACCGGGATTTGATGGAGCACCGGGTGAAACTGGATTCAGAGTGCAGCCATTAGATAAAACATGCCGAGAATTGAATCGAAAATATGTTATGCCGTTGGGGTATGCACTTAATAATCTGTTGATTACAAATTGGGATAACCAGAATTATACGGAACTTGATTTTTATGATCTTTATGAAAAAATGTATTATATGAAATATGGAAAGCAAGTTCCATATGAAGCAAATTATGGTGGAGCAGAATATGAAGTTCCAGAAGATGAGTTTGAAGAGGTTATAAAGACCTATTTACCATTTAGTAATACTGAGATTGAAAAGGGAACTTTTTATAACTCTGATAATAGAACTTTTAGATACAGACCGCGAGGGTTATATGATTGTGAATTCCCATATGAGCCATATCCGGAAGTTATCTCATATGAAAAATTACAAGATGGAACATTAAAACTTACGATAGAAGCAGTATGGGAAATCAGAATGTTAGATCAGGCAATCACCAGTGAATTGATGATAAAACCTATGGAAGACGGAAGTTTCCAGTATTTATCAAATAAGGTAATCAAGTCAGATCAAAATGCAAATGCAGGGTGGTATATGCCAAGGTTAACAGAAGAAGAGTGGGAAGAGAATTACAGTAATAATTAGGGGGCAATATGAAAAGAAAAAGTATTTTGTTAGTACTTTGTATAGGAATGATTCTGACTTCCTGTGAAAGTAAGATATCGTTAAACAGCACAGATGTAAAAAATGAGAAGAATCAAAAAAACACTACCATGGAAAATCCGGATAAGGGATATAATCTACCAATCGATGAAGACAAGAAAAAGGAAGCTGTGAACGATTGTGAAGAAATTATGGGCATTATCCGAGATATTTATTCTGAATATAATGGAATACAAGAAGCAGATCAGAATACTGCTGAGCAAATGATGAATCGGATGAAAGAAATTATCAAACAAAATGGAAATCCGGTCATTGGTTCCGATCATTATTCTGTTATGGATAATTATCAGAAGATGGAACAATTTTTAAAATCTGCAGAACAAGAAGAAAAAGGAAGTGTAATTTTATATGAAGCAGATACAGATGGTGGAATTACCAGAAAAGAATATAGTTATGATGGAAAAGAAATGAGTGTGATGTCCGCAAAAATGATCTGGAGTGAGGATACAGAGCCTGTACTTACATACATATCGCTATCAAAAATAAAAGAATGGGCATATACTGAAAATGGGAATTTCTGTTATGAATTATGCGTACCTGAACCACCGGAAGTGACAGAGATTGTAGATGGAAGTTGTATTATCCGGGTAAAGCCTTTGAGTGAGGAGTGTCGGGAATATTCAAAAAAATATGTGAGTACGTTCGGCTATCAGGGAAACAATCTGTTATGTTCAAACTGGAATGCGGAGGATATGCAGGGGTTGGATTATAATGGACTTTATGAATATTTTTATCAAATGAAATATGGAGAAAAATTTACTGCAGAAAAAGAGGTTGTGGGAATTCCAGCAGAAGAGTTCGAAAATGTAATTATGACATATCTTCCTGTTACAAAAGAAGAATTGAAAGAATGGGCGGTCTACGATGAACAAAGTAATATGTTTATCTGGGAACGATTGGGATGTGGTAATTATTCACCAACACATTTTGGCTTGTCTTTACCGGAAGTAACAGAAGTCAGGCACAATGAAGATGGAACCATTGTTTTGACAATTCATGCAGTATGTGATTCTGTTGTATGTAATGATGCTGTTATTACACACGAACTTACGATGAAAATTCAGGATGATGGAACGATTCAGTATGTTGGAAACAGGATTTTAGATAATGGTATTGATAATATACCGAGGTATCAGTACCGGTTAGGTAATTTGCAGAATTGATCAGTAGAGAAGAATGAAATAAAGAGAACTGATAACAGGAAATTATGCTATCAGTTCTCTTTATTTATTTCCAAATACCAAGATTAGAAAGTACAGATTCTGTTATTTCGGTAGCCTGACTTCCAGTTGCACCAGAAGAGGATTGAATATTTGTTGCGAAGTAGTAAGTATTATTCGCTGTTTCAATGTATCCGATAAACCAGCCATTGACATCTTTACCATTGACACGCCCGGTTCCTGTTTTCCCGTAAAGAGAACCGGAAGAAGTAGTGGAAAGCAGCAGGGCTTTTTTTACTGCCTGGATATTTTTACTGTCAAAATGAAAATTATTTTGATAGAAATCCTGTAACAATTCCACCTGTTCTATGGGTGATATCTTCAGAGAGAAATCTGTCCAATAGAGATTTAGATTTGTTCCAGTATTTTGATTCCCATAGTTTATTGTCTGTAAAAATGTTCTTACGGCTTCAAAACCTGCCTGTGAATCAATTGCCTGAAAATACCAGTTTACGGAATTATGTATAGCCGAGGTTAAATCTTGATCGGCTTCCCATGAATTAAAAGGATATGGTTCTCCATTCCATGTGAAAGTGGAATGTTCTGGTGTAATAATTCCAGATTCCAAGCCAAGTAATGCATCATATATTTTATAAGTCGAATTCGGTGATACACGTGTGGAAGCATGCTCCATATTATAAATATTCCATCTATCAGCAGACTGATCATATAAAACAAAACTTCCGGTGTAGTCCCCAAAATTGGAAGAAAGATTTAGCTGAGTAATATTCTTTTCGGTTGTGTCAAAATGATAGCCAGTCTGATCAGAAGCATAAACAGAAAGTATGGGAATGCATCCAATGATGATAGTAGAGACGAATATGCATATAAGATATCCACGAATTTTTTGTTTAAAAGTAGGTTGGTGGAATGATGCAATATTTAAAATGCGTCCTTTTAACTGTTTTATATTTCCACTGATTCCCATAGTAAGAGGGAATGGAGACAGAGCTATTGTTTCGGCAAAGTTAATCAGTGTATTTCCATATGACTTGTATTCTGTTTCTTTCAATAATTGTAATACAGCACTGTCGCAGGCAAGTTCCCGTTCCTGTCGTATTCTTTTTAGAAAATACCAGATTAGGGGATTGAACCAGTAGAAAACATTTACTGTATTTATCAAATATCCAATTAGAATATCTTTATGCTTGTAGTGCTGCAGTTCATGAAGAAGCATATATCGAATATCAGTTGAGCTTATAGTTCCAGCGTTAAAATCTGAAATCAAGTGAATTGGAAGATAAATGCGAGGATGCAGGAAACCAGCCAAAACAGGAGATTTCAAAAATGCTGTACTATAAATCGGAATGGTATGCTTGCTGTTCACTTCGTTTAAACATTCTATATAAAGAGCGTTTAGTTCTTCATTTTGAAGAGGTAAAGCAGAACTATGTAAGGCTTTTACTTGTTTTACTGAGCGGTAGAGAAGAAAAAACATTATGAATATACCGATACTCCAGAAAAATACAAGTAATGTGTGAATAAAAGTTGGTATTTGGGTGCTGACAGAGACAGCAAAATCATTTATTTTATCCAAATTATAACCATTACCAGAAAGAAAAGTGGTTTGAATGTCACCATTGGTACTTGAACTGGCTGTCAGCAAATGGCTCCACGATATAGAAGATGGGGCAGAGCTTATTGGTAAAAAGGGAACAATTAGAACGGCAAGAAATATAATCGAAAGATTATATTGCATACGTGCGGATAATTGCCTTTGCAATAAATTTTTTAATCCCAGTAAACTACCTAAAAAAATACAAATGATGGCATTACACAGTAAAAATCGAAAACTAAAATATATCAAAATATGCTCCTCCCATGGTTAATGATTGGAAAGAAGATTCCGTAAGCTGGCAATGTCTTCTTCAGACAATTTATCATCCTCAATGTAAGAGGCAAGCATAGAAGTGATATTACCATTATAATATCGCTTTAAAAAAGAATTACTTTCCTGCCGAATATATTCGTCTTCCTTGACCAATGGAGTATAGACAAAAACCCGGCTTTGTTTTTCATAGGTTAGTGCTTTTTTAGAAACGAGACGTTTAATCAATGTCTGAATTGTTTTAGGACTCCAACTGGAAATTTGTGTTAATTTTTCAGTAATTTCATTGGTGCTGATTGGTGCGTATTTCCAAACGATTTTCATAACTTCAAATTCAGCTTCTGAAATTTGAGGCAGATTGCTCATGTGATATCCCTCCAAATCTTACATTTGTAATAAAAATATTATATATCTTAAAAGGTTAGTCTGTCAACGAAATAAAAACTTGACTTTAAATCTTACAGACGTAATAATAGATAAAAATTACACTTGTAAGATTTGAAATGCGAAAGGTTTTTATAAAAATGGGAAGGGTAGTTGTTGTAACATTTGATGAAAATGAGGAAGAAAAAGCTATTTTTAGAGCCTATACTTTGAGGGGCAGGGTGTTTGTACCTTACCCCTCGGTTTTGCATATTGTGCCATTACGGTGCTATTTTCTTATCTTTATCATAAGTTCATCAACAGCTTCCGTGTATTTTGCTTGTGCTATCAGCTTGTTCCTCAAAGAGAGAAATAAGGAACCTCCGATTTTATTTTATAAAGTCTTTAATTTTTTGCAGATTGGCATTGCCGTCTTTTGCTCCAAGCTCATACACCGCTTGCAGTTTGTCGGGATTTTTCTCAATTCTCCCGATTTCAATAGGGCTTGACGGACGAATCACCATAGCTTTTCCACCGGCTTCCCATTTTCTCAATTCTTCCACGGCACGATTATAGTTATTGTGACGCTGTAATAATCTCTCCGCAATTTTGGGGTATTTTCGTCCGTACAACTTAACTAAGACCGGAGACATTGGTTTCTTTCGGTATTCCATATCACGAGTAAGAATTACAATCAGCTTGTCACAATCTTGACCGGCAAGCCATTCAAAAGGAATACTGTCAGCAATTCCTCCGTCAAGGTATTTCTTGTCACCGATTGCCACAGGCTTTGAAACAAAGGGCATAGAGCCGGACGCTCTTAAAGTGTCCATCTGTTCAAATACGCTGTGTATTTGTATGTATTCCGGGTTTCCGGTAGCAACATTTGTAACCACAGCATAAAAAGGAACATTGGACTTTTTGTACGCTTCATCATCAAAGGGGTCAAGGGTTTTCGGAACATCTTCGTAGGCATATTTTGTGCTGACAATATTACCCTCACGAAGCAAGGGGTGAAATCCCATATAGTTTTTGTCTTTGTTAAACCTCTTGTTATAGCGGATTACTCTGCCTTTTTGTCCTGACAGATAGTTTACACCGAACAATGCTCCGGCGGAAACACCGACCACGGAATCCATCTTGATGTCATTATCAAGAAATGTGTCTAAGACACCGGCGGTGAACATTCCACGCATAGCACCGCCTTCTAATACCAATCCGATTTTCATAATGGTTTCCTCACATATTTTGATTATTGTTTTGGTTGCTCTTTATTAAGTTGGGCGGTAAGCAAAACGATTTCCTCCGGCGTTTCGGGCATACCCTGACGCATCCATTCGTCAACCCATCCCCAAATCATTCCGGCTATCATTGACTTTGCATATCTTTCCAAATTGTTATTCGCTTCCTCGAGCTTGACTGAAACTCGGAGTGCTTCGAGAATCATATTGGATAAGCCCTGATTGTAAAGAAGCAGATAAAAGTCCTTGTGCTTATAGTAATGTCGCAATAGGCTTTCGGAAAAATAGGTTGGGTCATTTTTACCCTCATAATCCTTTTCCCACTCCTGTATCAGTTGCAGGAGTTGTTTTTTTATT
>ERZ840096.3360-NODE-3360-length-10947-cov-3.664983_pt1 | contig 10947 bp, 10 predicted proteins | sample MGYA00519878_ERZ840096 | MGnify/ENA primary metagenome ERZ840096 (study PRJEB31850, sample SAMEA3708865) | human gut metagenome | biome: human gut; feature: human-associated habitat; material: faeces | place: China | collected 2014 ...
CAACATAATTGTTCCCAGCACCCCATGTTTCAATATGTACCGGATACAAAGAAGTATTGGTATTTTAATATATTTAACAAATGTACTATCAATCTTATCTATTTTCAACAATTCTTCTTTTACAGGATGAACTCCTTCTGAAAAATACAAAACATTTTCTTCGTCAAATATCTGAGATATCCTTTTGAATTGCTCTATATAATATTCAACTTCTCCAGTAGGAATTATTGGTTTCAATTTGCCATCGTTATCTCGTACATTATTCTGCAATTCATACGCTGCGGAATCAATAATATTCCCTAAAATTCCATCAAGACATACATTTTCAAAACATCTTGTTTTTTTCTGTTCTATTAAGGTTGTTTAACACCTCTCTACCTGCTGTCATCATCTTACAAGAATTAGTCGATACCATTACAAGATTTTTTGAATACAAATCAGCTAACGTTACATCTAACAACTTTCGTTTCAATCCTAATATCTGAGCTATCTCATCAATTTGATAGACACCTACATCAATAAGCTGAAGTACTTTTTCTTCAACAAGACTAATTGGCATAATGGTTCTCTTGGTTACAAGCAATGACGTCTCATATATTGGTACATATACTAAATCAGAAAAAAGATAATCATATCCTTCATTTACTGGTATAATGTGTTGGAACAAATCTTCCATTATTTTTTTCAAAATAGATTTTCCCCCTTACATGAAATAATCTTGCAATGGGCACTGCTTTGTAAGCCTGATGCTCAGCATTCCGGTCTGGAACCATGATAAAAGGCTTTATTTCGTTTTCATCACGTAAACCATGACTCAAACCAAAATTAAAATGACAGGTAACATTAATATCATCAAATTAATTTTCCTTCGACAAACTATTTCATGGAATGCCTGGGATAGAGGCACCAACCTCGTCATGTCAAACTGAGAATCAAGACTCCATGGGATTTATGCGTATTTTTGTTATTGAGCAGCTATTACATAATTCAGCTCCATGCACAATATATTTCATTCCTCTTTTTAAATGCCTCCGTTCCACCTTCCATAATATTAACTATGTCACTGTGTGTCTCCTCTGAATCAATTGTTCCGCACTTTAGCTTAATAGACTCATCATCATTATGTTGTACTGTTATTACTCTTTCAGCATCTCCTAAAACAGGAATATTTGCATTGTGTGTTGCAAATATAAATTGCATATCTTCTTTTTCCTTTTTTATAGTTTGAATAAGTTCTTCATAAATTACTTGATTATCTAAATCGTCTTCAGGTTGATCAACTATTATTACATCACTGTCATGTTGAGTTAAAATAAACAATATCAACGCTGATGCTCTTTGCCCAAGAGAATGCTTGCTTAATAGTTTTCCATGATAAGTTATATTAATCTTATCGGGTGTATCTTCAATAACCATCTCTTTATAGTTATCCGCAATTTTTGTAGCGACTTTCGCATATATAACATCCGTACAATATTTTTTTATCTGCTCACCATCATGTAAATAATATTCTTCAACAATTGCAGCTAAATCAGAAAAAGTATTACTCATCTCCGTATACTTTACTTCAGACAATCCCGTTCCTTTAAAAAACGCAATTAATTTATCTTTAAAAACATCTTTATCACCTTTAAATTCAATATTTACTGCCAATTGATCTTGCTGCTGATTAATTTCATTAGTTGCATCTTGATAAGCAATAAATGTTTTTCTTAAATTCTCGTTACGAACATCAAATCCCTTTTGAATAGATGTACATATACTCTCTTTTGTCTTTAAACATTCTTTTAATTTTTCAATTTCTTCATTATTTGCTGCCAACTTCTTTTTATTTGCAACATAACTATCTGCATCTAATTGTTCATCATTTATCTCTCGCTTAATCTCAGCAAATTCATCTTTTAAGGAATCCATCTTTTGCATTAATTCAGCTTTAACAGAATAAATTCCCTCCAGTGATTTTTTTAAGAGTTCTATATTTTGTTTTACTGAATCGATTCCAGCATTTGCCTGCATAATAAATGGAGCTAATTTCCCAAAAATTTCACTATTATATTGTGAAACATAACTTTGAAACAAAATAAGTTCCCTTCCATCTTTTGAACAGGCTTCCTCCAACGACTGAATCATTTCTTTAACCCATTCAGAAATTGTATCTATCTTTATCAAATCAGAATTACATGAAGTCTGCTTTTTTAATTTTTCATCCAATCCCTTTTCTTGATATATTTTCAACTTATGTTCTATTGCTGCATTCTCCGTACTTAAATCTGCAATTTTATCTGGTATATCGCTCAATGTCCTCAGCTTATCAATATCATCAATTAATTGCTTTTGTATAGCATCATTTTCTTTTTTCATATCAGGTACTTTATCACCTATTATTTTATTAAGAAGATCATATTCATAACCTTTACGAGTTAGTGCTAAATCCTTTTGTCCAAAATATAACGAATTTTTAAGAACAGATTCTATTGGAATATTTAATGTATTACCCTCAGCATCATACAATGAGCTTCTTTCTCCATATATTCTTTTCAATAAATATTTTTTATTAAACTTATCAACTATCTCTAATTCAATTTGTCCACCTGAACCAAGAACTGCTTTTACCAATTCATTTTTATATTTTTCATCTTGTGCAGGTTCTTTATTCAAAGCATAACGAAGGACCTCCAACACTGAGGATTTTCCACTTCCTCTAATTCCAATCAATGTATTAAGCTCATGTGAAGGTGAAAAAATTTGATTATCCAGCTTTCCACCAACACATTTCATTTTATTAATATATCCGTGGCTTATAACAGGTTTTTCATCAAAAACTCGATTCTTATAATCCATAAGAGCATATTTTACAGCTCCATAGGATGCTTCACCAATCTTAATATATTTCTTTTTCTCCCCTTTTCCTATCTCATCTATCGTTTTAGGATCTGAGCCTTCAAGGAATGCAATATCATATCCCATCCAATCATGCACTTTTTTAATCTTATCTCTAGTACGCACCTTTTGAAATCCCAATACTCTTCTTTTGAAAGCTACATCAGAAGATAGCTTTTCAATTAGTGAACCTCCACATTCCTCCCAGAATCCCTTTTTCTGTTCAACATGTGCACACACAATAAAATAGTCCTTGTTCTGCTTGTCCAATTCATGAATGACAGTTAACATATCATTTTCTGTACAAGTATTTTCATTTCCCGGATCATCAATTCCCAAGAACATTGAACCTACCATTCTTGAAATATGGTCTACTCCATTAGATATCCACTCAGTTGGATTAAATACTACTAACATATGTACTGAACTTGCGCCTTCTTTTACGGATAGCTCTACTCCTGGCAAAATGAATATACCGCTTTTATTTGCAGCTTTTTTTAATGCTTTATATTGTTCATAATCAAATTTATTATGGTTAGTTATAACTCCAACCCCAATACCTTCAGACTTTAATTTATCAACATAGTTTGAAATAAATTTATCGTCCTCACCATCATATTTAAATTCCTTATCACTCACTGTATGCAAGTGACAATCAAACCTTAAAATCTCCGATCCATTATCAAACATTTTTCTGCCCTTCCTTACCTTAATAATATTTTTAGCCTTGACATACCTGACTGTTTTATATCTTGTATAGCTCATGTATTTCTAAGTATTTTATGTTCATATACTATTTAAGAGTCTACATATAATCTTTTATATCAGAAATTATTATTAGTCTTCTGTTTCATTTCCGATATCTTCATCATCAATCAACACCATATATTCATCATATGTGATTTCTCTTAAAATTCGAAGATTATAATCCTCAATTATGCCTTCTCCCAAAAATTTAAATGCAAATTGTGCCATTAAAAATATTACAAATACTGCTAAAAATGCTTTCCACGGAAATGTGTTGATACTAACCTCGTCATTTGCCCACAGCGTCGTAAAAACACCTAAAACAAATGTGCATAACATTGTAACAGCGTACTCTATTTCAACTAAAATTTCTCTTGAAAGAGTCTTAGCTACATATTTTGCTGACATCAACTCATTATTAATCAACCACGTTTTTGCCAATTCAAATTCACCTTTATTTATTTTATTCCCAGGATCTTGAAACCCCGCTTTTTTGATTACTTTATTAATTTTGCATGCAATTTCTTTATATTGTTTTTTCTTCTTTTCTATACTCTGCTTTTTTATTTTTCTTAGTTTTTTCATAAAAACCATCCATACTCCTATTGTGGGTATAATTTATATTAATTATTTTCTTCTATACTTACAGGCCCAATAAGCATATTAACATTTCAATTTATTATATAACCAATTTCATGCTTGTCCATCCGAAATACCATATGCCTCCTTAACCAGCTCTTCTATGACTTCATATTTTTTATTCATAATCTTTGTAATTGTTATTAATGCCATACTTAAAATTGCAATAATCAATATAGCAAATCCTATTAATATTATCCAAATACATATCTTAATATGTATAAGTTTAATAATGATTAAACTCAGAATTACCACCACTCCAACTATAATTCCCATGCTTAAGGTTATAAATTTTATAGATTTTAAGATATTTTCTTTTAATTTGTATGATTTTTTTAAACATTGTTTATATATCTCTAAAATATCCTCTTTTTCTTTTTGACTAATATTATTCTTTCGTTCATCTGACATTGTTTGTTCACCTTCTTTAATATTTCAATTTTTATCGCGCGAATCATTTGGTACTATTATACCACGCGTATCCATCTATAAAACTTATATATCATTTGTACTTTTTATTATATTTTGTTGGTTTATGTTGTATTTTGTCATATCCTAATGTACAATAAAAACATATGGAGGATTGAATATATATGGAAAACCAACGTGAATTAACAGTTTTACTTATTGAAGATGATCAATTTGCCTGTGAAGAAATTAGAAATTATATAGATCAGCTTGATGATATGCATCTTTTAGGAATAACTGATGACTCTAATAAAGCCCTTGATATGGTTCAATATTGTATTCCGGATGCGATTATTTTAGATTTAGAATTACATGAAGGTGGAGGAAATGGTCTATTTTTCTTATCAAAGTTACATGATTTGGGATTATAAAAGCTGCCTTACATTCTTATCACCACACAAAATACAAGTAATGTTACTCTCGAAGCAGCACGACAGCTTGGAGCCGATTTTATAATAACGAAATATGAAAGAGATTATTCAGCTCAAAAACCTGTAGAATTACTGCGTATGATGCGGAATGCCATCCAAAGACATTCCACACCAGACACAACCGTTCCCACACTCTCCCCTGCCGAGCAGAATCGCAAGCTTACCATCCGTATTCATCGTGAACTGGATGCTATTGGTATAAGCCCCAAGGCAATCGGTTATGAATATTTAACCGAAGCAATTATTATTGCGACTAATGAACCGGTACCCAATCTTTCACGAGCAATAGCCAGTAAACATGCCGGCAAAACGCCTGCAAGTGTTGAAAGAGCAATGCAAAATGCTATAAACAGAGCCTGGTCAAATGGTAATCCTGAGGATCTAGCCCGCAATTACACGGCAGTAATCAATTATGAGCGTGGTGTTCCTACATTAACTGAATTTATTTACCATTATGCAAATAGATTCCGAAATGAGCTTTAAGATTAGAGTCTTGCAATAATTGACCATAACTCTAATATTCTGTCTATTGTTTTAAGCATAATCAGTACGCCTCCCTTCTATATAAGGAGGTTACTAAACTTAATCATTTTTTATTATTTTATTAGTACAGTTGTTTTTTATTGGAAAGAGTAGTATATATGCAATTAGCAATTTTTAAAAACATGATCATATTTTTCACAAGCTTCTATTTTATGGATAAATTAAATAAATTGTCCAGCTATTTTATATTTAATTGCATAAAGTATATATTCGTTTCGCTTATTCTCTCTTTAACTATGTACTTTTTCAAAGCTCGCTTTCCGTACATATCATACTTTGTGCCGGTTGCTTGCTTTACAGCTTTTACATGCTTTAACAAAAAGAAATGGTCATTATCAACGATTTGTATATCACTATCCTCATACGTTATTAATCTGCTGTTTTTCAATGTAGTATCCCTAGTTTTATGCTCGTTATTTGTCGTTTTTTTGAATATGTCATTTACACATGTACCCGGAATTACTATTACAATTTGTGCATTATACCCATTAATACTCATGTGCATATTAAAGATAAAACCAGTGTATCAAAGTATATCTGCATTAATATTCAACGGAATGGTAAACTGCAACACTGTCATTTGCTTAATATCATTAGGAACAATGACTTTCGAGCAGGTGTCTCCATATCACCAATACACAACACGAAGGTTCAGAGCTGCCATTATTCCAATTTGTCTAATCATTATCCTATACTGGTGGAGAGCACAAATTTCTAAAAACTATAGGGAAAAGCTGCGCCTTCTAGAAATACAGGCTTTACGCACTTCCAAGTCAGAAGATAAAGCCTATATAGCTAAGCTTGAGGAAGAAAATAAGAGACTAGGTGCTATCGTTCATAAAGATAATAGAATCGTAAATGCTATGTCCGACTCGGTATGCACTTATCTTATGGCAACTGAAAAATCGGATATTAATACCCTGCGTTTAAAGGGCTTATCTTTGTCTGATGAAATAAACTCAATCAAGACATATAGGCAGGAGCTTTTAAATCAATGTGTACCAAATATAACCTCTATTCCGCAAACAGGATATTCCGGTATTGATGCAATTATTTCTTTTATGACAAAAGAAGCTGCCGCTGATAACATTAATTTGAAATTCAATTTTGATGGTACATTTTTTAATTCAATATATTCCACCGCAAATGAATTGGATCTTGTTCACCTTTTTTCAGATCTATTGGAAAATGCAATAATAGCAACTAAATATGCCCATGGCAGCTCTATTGAATTATCTCTTCAAATGCTAAAAGAAACTCCAACCATCTCTGTTTCAGATAGTGGAATTCCTTTCGAAATTGATACATATATGAAGTTTGGTATTTCCGAAGCTTCTACTCATACAAATGAAGGTGGTACCGGTATCGGTTTACTGGATACCTGGACATTCAAAAAGAAATATCATGTCTCACTGATCATAGAAGAATTAGATAATAACATTTATAGCAAAAGACTTTCGTTTTTATTTGATGGTAAAAATCGATACCTAATTATATCAAGCAGATATCAACAAATACGTTCCTATCAAACTAGGTCTGATTTGCTTGTTATAAGCAGTTCTGAAAATAATGCTACTTATCTCGCACTTTCTCGATAAGCACAGTATAATGGTCTATAGCTGGACAATCAAGATGTCAAGTAATGGACAAAATAAGGAATCACAAACATAAACATCCTGTTAAATTATGGGTATTCGTTATACATTATTTCAATTTCGTTGCAGGGATGTTACAACATATATCATATCTTGGTGCTAGAATATAACCATAGACACGAAATGTTGAACAAGCTATACTTATAGAAAAAGGAGTTCAACATAATGGCTAAAAATCAAAAATCATACACCCCTGAGTTTAAACAGCAGATTGTTGATCTGCATTGTAAAGCTGGCAAAGGTGTAACTGAACTAAGTAACGAATATAGCATTCCAAAAGGCACAGTCTCTACATGGATTAAAAATCTTGCTCCAGTAATTACTACAGAGGAAGAGACTATTTCTTTAAAGGAATACAAGGCTCTTCAGAAAAAAATGAAAGACCTTGAAATTGAGAATGGACAAGATAAGGAATCATAAACACTAAAAATGAAATGGACAATATTGTTTTTTATTACAATAATTTACATTTGCCATTCAATAAAATCATGTTATAATATTTGTAGTCAACTTGTGACGGATTAAAGCTGGGTTCCCGAATGGGAGTAGGCATCTAAGAGCTTAGAATTCCTTTGCTCCTGGGGTTGACTATTTTGAGAGGAAATACAATTATTAATGAAATATCTTTCAACTCAAAGCAATAATAGTAATTCGTCTTGGTGATATTATTTGCCCGACACCATTCATCTACAGACATGCCATTTGGACGATTCCGGCATTCCTGACCCATTGTAGCCTATTCACGAATGCGACAGCTGCGTGCTACTTGTGATGTTTGAGATTTCATAAATTTAACCCTCCTGACTGTCTAAAAAGTTTAGGCTAAACTTTTTGGACTGGTATAAAATGTTAAGTCTATTTTCTCAAAAATCATAAAGCATTCTATATACTGACTATGAAGCGTTTACTTTTGACAAACTATTTTTTATCTGAAAGTGATATTAAAAAAATGCTAAGTCATCGGTTTTAAACCGGTGGCTTAGCACCATTTTTGCATTTTAACTCTCAAAGTCAGGTACTCGATTGTTATTTTCACTCATAATTAGCGTTTGTCAATATTTCTGTGTCATATTTCACAAATTTCGACATTTTTTATAAACATACTGTTAAATTATGGAGATTCATTATACATTATTTCAGTTTTGTTGCAGGGATGTTACAACAATATATATCAGGTATCATCCTTACATCTTGTTTTAAAGCTTTGCTGATTTCCATTTTCTCTTATCCTATCGAGCCATTCATACACATACTGTTTATTATAATTTTTTTTCTCCAGTGAGCGACCTATTAACGCATATTCATTTTCCAGTGATGTGTCAAATAACCCCTTATCATCTGTATTTATAGATGCATGTATTTGTGGACACTTATCCAGCAATTCTTCATTCCAGGTTAATCCCATATTATAAAATTTAGTAATAGGATGTTCTTCATATGTATCAAGTGTACTTATTTTAAAATTAGAACTTGGATTTGTTTCAATACATATTCCATATTTTGCAACTTTGCGCTGCATAGCTTGCTGAATTTTTTTCATACATGTTATATACATCGCATTCACTTTTTTATGTAATGTTTTTTCTCCATTTATCCTCACCTGTGTTGAATAATGGTATAAGTACACCAATTTGGATATCGTCATGTTATCTCTTATGATATTTCCTTCCTGTATCTCCATATTCACATAATACCATTTAAATATTACCGGCGATACATATTTTCCCGTAATATATACGCTTGGATCATCACCTCGAAGTTTCCAGCTTTCATAATATAAATTAATTGAACGTTCAATCCCCCTTGTATACGGCACATTCTCGAACATATTGGCGTACATTTTATCAAATTCCGATTCCAGATAGCCTTTAACAGCCTCACAGTCTGCAATTTCAAATTCAACAAGTTTATTGTATATCCAGGCTATATTATCCAAATATTCCTGATACGACAGCCACACTTCATTATTTTTTTTCTGATACCAATCCCCAGCACTGTAGCATGTCCCAATCTATCACCATTTCCCATATTCAGAAATAATATAGCCTCATCAATCGCCCTAAGTCCATCTGCTACATCTTTCCACTCTTCTCCCACATGATACGTCATCCTAAGCTGCTGCATACTGCTAATATGCTGGCGAAGCTTCCGATATACTGTTCCAAACACTTCCGGCCTACATATTAATTCATTTGAGCATGCATCAATTCCAAGTACTCTACCAGCTTGTTCCGGATACAATTCTCTAAATAAAACTATTTCTTCTGATACTTCTTCTAATATTTCTCTATACTGGGAATGACGACACTCTATAAATGGAAGTCTATACTTTATATCAGTCTTTTTATATCCTTTCTTCGGAAAATGAAACACATAATATGTATCAGCACATATACTATCGCCTAGATATTCCTTTATGCATTCATCACACGTCTCTATATATTCCATATTCTGCCCTGCAGTTTTCTTAGGCGTTATTCTAATCTCTAATGAACGTAAATTTCTTGTATAAAAACTTTCACCCACAGCATGTTTTATCATATTCAAAACATCAGCTTGTTTATTAAAAAATTCATTTTTTCTTTTACTGTAATATGAGAAATTGTCAAATCCCACCTTTTGATTTACCTGAATCAATTCAAATCTAAATTGCGCTTTTATTACCAGATATGTATAAAACCAATTCATCAGCCTATCCGGTATCTTTACACCATTAATGTAACCTCTAAGCATCCTGTACATCAAATAACGTTCACCTGCAAATGACGAATTTATATCATTATTTATCAGTCCTATGCAGGCGTAATCATCAATAAATGTCCCATTTGGCAAAATAGCATTCAGCTTTTTTCCATCAATTCTCATCTCCAGTTCTTTATAATAAAAGAATCCATCCTTCTCATTATCTAACACTTTTTGAATTTCCTGACAATGGTCTAATAAACATTCTATGTTTGTTCCCTGCTCTAATTTTCGTATATATAAATTAAGGTAATATCTTATTATTGCTGCTTGAAACCTCATTCTAATAAAAGATTTTTTCTCTTCCACACCCGAATATCTTTTTTCAGCTGACATATAATGTTTATCCATTTTCATCAATGCATTTACATATTCCTCATCCTCAAAATCATTCATCAGTTTAATCCATATAAGCTTAAATGTAGGTGATGAGCCAAACAAATGGTAATGATTATCCGAAAGTCCTCTTTCCATTACCTTATTTAATTGCATATTATCATGTCCTATAACCGGATTCCAAGCAAAATTATTCCATTCTCTTCCATCAAGCTTCGACTTTTGTGCCAAAAATGCACATACCATCAAATCTTCCCCTACGTTTTCCACCAATTTATGCCATTCAAGTATACTATCATATCTACACACCGGTAAATTATCTCTAATTATTAGATATTTTGATGCTACACTTAATAACGCATTGAATACATTCAATCCATTTTCGGCAGAATATTCATCATATGATTACTTCCTATTAGGAACACTGTAAATACAAGGCTTTTCGGAGCCTACAAACCAGAAAAAATAATATTTGATCTATCACATTACGCAAAAAGCCGTCCGGC
>ERZ840096.3361-NODE-3361-length-10942-cov-5.291449_pt1 | contig 10942 bp, 10 predicted proteins | sample MGYA00519878_ERZ840096 | MGnify/ENA primary metagenome ERZ840096 (study PRJEB31850, sample SAMEA3708865) | human gut metagenome | biome: human gut; feature: human-associated habitat; material: faeces | place: China | collected 2014 ...
ATTCTCCCGTAATCGCGACCCGTGTAAGGCCGGTAAGGGCTTGTGTACCCAATCGAGGGCACGGGGACAATGGCTGACGGGTGAACGGTCGCACGCGGCAATACAAACGGCGCGCGACCGCACTATCAACATGTTGTGTTAATTTTTCAATCACACCACTATATATGCTTGCGATTTCTTTGCGAACTCAACCACCTCGCCCTTTTGCCCCTTCATGCTGCGATAATGTGGTATTCCAGCATCAACCACCAGCTCAGAAAGCGAGCAGATCCACATGGCACTTACCGGCAAGCAGGTTCGTCAGCTCCGCAGCCTCGCCCATCACCTCAATCCCATCATCCATATTGGCAAATCCGATATCACCGACGCCCTAGTCAAGGAGACCGAGGCCGCTCTTGAAAACCGCGAGCTCATCAAGTGCGCGGTGCAGGACGGCAGCGACCTTGAAACCCGCGAGGCCGCCGATATGCTCGCCGAGCGCACCAACGCCGATGTGGTCCAAATCATTGGCCATCGCTTCTCGCTGTACCGCGAGAGTAGCCGCGATGATATCGAGAAGATCAAGCTGGTCTAGAGCAACTCATTCACCCTCTTCTCGCCCATGATGTTCTCATACAGGAGGCGCGTCTCGTCTTCGGGCTCCATATGCAGCTCGTGATGAAGGTAATACAGGTGGCTGCCATACAGTTCGACCACTTCGCGCTTCCTGCCGTTGAGGCTGTATACCGTCATGGCGTGCCGCACCACGTCCTCGCGTGTTGGCTCGTGTTTAAGGGCGGCCTCCACAAGCCACGTTGCCGACGGCAAATCGTTCTCCTCTATCGACAAATCAATACCGCGCACCATGCAGTCGATAAATATAGATTGGTAGGAACGCCTCAGCCTGACAAAACAGGTGACATCTCCGGAGTCTGGGACGTATAGCGCACCGGTGTAGATCTGCTCCATTTTGAGGCACGCATCGATAAGCTGCCTGTTGGTCATACCCGTGCGCTTGAGAAGTACCTGGCGTGCCAGCATGTCGAACTGCATGAGGTCCGTTGTCACGAACTCCGCATTGAGACCGATGCTTTTACCTTGCTTGATTACGTATTGGACGCCATCTTGCTGTTGTCCCAGCGCTTGAATCAAGGCCGTGATCGCCCCGTAGAGATTCTGGCGGGCGCGCTTGTATGTTGAGTTGGGCCACATTTCATCTATGAGCTGGCCCCTGCCGATATACGATCCCAGCACCAGCGCCAAACGCGCCGCCAGCACGCTCGCCCGCTTGCGTTTCCAATCATGCCCCGTCAACACATGGCCGTTTCGCTCCACCTTGAGCCCGCCAAAGAGCCTGATAGAAATCTGACCTATCTGGGGCTCCAGCACGGCATCGAGCGCTTCAAGCTCGGCATTGCGTACGGCGGCATCTCCCAGCTGAAACTTATCCACCATAGAGGGAGGCACAAGCCGCCGCACCGCGGCGGACATCTCGCCCAGATGAAACATAGCCAATCTAACCTGCGGCCTCAACCATTCCGTCAGCAATATGTCGCGATGCATGGAGAACCAAGCTGAAAGCTCGGCATCATGATGCGCGGCAGATAGCAGCAGCGTCGTAGTCCATGCATCCGCGGCATCGTCCGTCTCTACGGATAAGTCGAGCAAGTCTGCTTCTTGGGAAATGATCATCCTCGATGTGGACCGCAAACGTGTGGCGCATTCAAGCAGCTTGGCCCAGGCGCGCACAAACGTAAGGTCATCTGGAGCGGTCTTGCCCGCTTGCTGGGCTCTAAAACTCGCATTGAGTTGCTGCCCCATAGAGAAGTCCATCCAACCCTGTGCCACGGTGCAAAACAGCTGTGCCGTATGGTCCGACTCGCGCAGCGACGTTCTCTCCGCATCTACAAACGCGCGCTCATCTACCACCGGTCTACCTGCCATAAGGCGCCCCATCGCCGCAACGGCGCGAAGACGGTTTACCACCGCCTCCAATCTCTTTTCGCTCGCCCTTGCTATCTCATCCTGCAAGCGGGCATCGACTTCACCTTGAACGCTCGGCCCATCGCACATTATCTGGCCCAGATCGAATGCCATCTCCAGCAGCATAGATGGGACGTCAAGTGCATTTGGACACGCCGCCTCATGTTCCCGATGCTCGCCAACGGGCACTCGTCCCCGTTCTATCAGCGACCGCGTAATATGACGAGCGCGACGTAGCTGCACGGCAGCACCGTATGTCGCACGCTTTTGCATCTCTTTTGATAAAACCGGCAATGCCGTGCCTGCTCCCCCACCCCAGTATTCGTTGAATGCAAGGGCCCTGTCCCATTCATCCGCATCGACTTCTCGACTGATTCTCATCGCCTCGCGCGCTAATCGATCCGCTGCATTTCTCGCCGTGCGATATTCCCCGGTTATGAGCGCGCAAGCCCAACTGGCGAGCACAAGCCCCAAGCCAGCACGGCAGCACGCTTCCTCACCGGCCTCCACCATAGCCGAGCGCACAAACGAGGCATGTCCCGCGAATGCGAACGCCATGGGCCTGCTGGCAATAGCTTCCACGCGCCGAGCGACATCCATAAACGACTCCATAAGCCGCACGGCATCGTCCACGCGATCCACGCGCAATAGGATGCGAACCGCCCTCTCAACATACTCTGGATGGCGACGTGCGATAACCGCTCGCAACCTGCCCAAAGCCGCATCGCGCTCTCCAAGGCAGCTGAACTCTTCTGTATCCGGCGCATATACCACAATCGGATAGTCATGCATAAGCCGCTGCATTTGGCGCGATTGAACGCGGCATCCCCCGCGTCGAACCTCACGCAATGACCCAGACCCCAAAAGCAGCAGCAGGCATATCGTCTGGTACAGGGAATCTCTCCTGCCGCTCAACGTCTTCAATACGGAGCCTACGACCCGCTCCACTTCACGCTCGAGCAGTTCAGAAGATCTTTTTTCTCCTGCGATCGTTTGAAGAGCTGCGACCAGCGACGGTATTCCCGCCGTCAGGCGATAAGCATCGAGCGTGCTATCGATCATCAGCGTCTTTATCCACGTCGCATATTCTTGCGGCTGCACGCACAGCTGCCTTGCCCCCACCTTGGCGGAGTCGCCCAAAACGGTGACCAGCTCGACCTGGCCAGGCTCGCAAGCAAGTACGATTTCACACCCCGCTTCACGGCAAGCTCGCACTGCCGAAGCGAGCTCTTGCGCCTCGTCCTTGTTCTTCACCGACACGTTGTCCAAACCCAGCAACGGCCGGACCGCGGCAATTGATTCGTGCGCCGCATCGTCCAAGAACTCGATTACGCCTTTGATCTCGCGGCGCGATGCATCGATAAGCCGTGCCTGTCCACGTTGAGGATCTTCTTTGACCCAAGCGCTATACAGCAAAAGCAGCGACGTTTTTCCAAATCCAGCAGGAGCCTGCACCAACACAATCCCCGCGTCTCGGCCCATGGCGGAAATGGACCTCATAAGCTGTTCGCGCGGTACCATGGCCACCCTTTTTTGTTGAGGCAACCCCGCATCTGCCTTGCGCGTTGATTGAACTTGAGCTGCCGGCTCGTCAACCGTCCGTACTGAATCCCCGACCGTCTCTGCGCTGGTTCCCATTTTATCTCCCTCCATACGCTCCTTGATGCAAGGGTATGGCCCAGCGCGCGTCAGCCGCGTTTGGAAATTTCCCACTTTCAATAGACAGTAAGATTCAAGAGCTATCTTTGTAAGAGCCCTGCATGCCGCACAGCGCCCCCTCCGCGCGATACGTGCACCATTTCCTGCCATACCATCGATAAATGTTAGTGCTTTACGCTTATATTGTTTCGATTTTGATATCACGCTTGCATCTTTTATTTCAATTCATTACGGCCGCAAGATGCCCAATTTTCTAAGGCGCACTGATTCTGTCAATAAAACGGTAATATCGACCCGACATTTCCCATGTATGGTGAAAAAAAGCGCCCCCACCGAAACGGTGAGGACGCTTCATGGTGTTTATGAAAATCGTGAAAACAAGCTCAGCTCAAACGCCATGCGACTAGAAGAGTTACTTGCACAGGGAAAGGGCGGCCTCGTCAGCGACCAGGATAACGTTGGAATGCAGCTGGAGAATGGAAGCGGGGCAGCTGGGGGTAATGGGTCCATAAACCATATCATGAACGGCCTGGGCCTTCTTCTCACCGTTAGCGGCGACCACGATGGCGCGAGCGCTCATGATGGTGTGGGTGCCCATGGTGTAGGCCTGACGTGGGACATCCTCGATCTTATCGAAGAGACGGCTGTTGGCCTCGATCGTGCTCTCGGTAAGATCGACGCAATGGGTGCCGTAGGAGAAGTGATCGTCGGGCTCGTTGAAGCCAATGTGACCGTTGTTGCCAATGCCGAGAAGCTGGAGGTCCGGGTAACCTGCAGCCGCAACCATGGCATCGTACTCGGCGCAGGTGGCATCAGCATCGGGATTGGAGCCATCGGGCACGTGGGTGTTCTCGATATCGATGTTCACGTGGTTGAACAGGTTCTCGTTCATGAAATAACGGTAGCTCTGGGGGTCATCGCCGTTGAGACCGCGATACTCGTCCAAGTTATAGCTGCTCACCTGGGAGAAGTCAACGTCGCCCTTCTTGTACCACTCGACAAGCTGCTGGTAGGCGCCAATGGGAGTAGAGCCGGTGGCCAGGCCAAGAACGCAATTAGGCTTGAGAATAATCTGCGCAGAGATGATATTGGCAACCTGGCGGCTCATATCCTCATAGTCGCGAACTCGAACGATCCTGATCATGCGTGACCCCTTTCTTTGACCGGCTTCCTATCGACTTTTAGCGACAATTAGCTGGTCAAGTTCGGTAACGTGGTCTCCCACATCACCTTTAATACTTGCAAACTCGACCGCGTTCCTGATGAGAACGGGGACAGTAATATCATAACCCTCGTTGACAATGGCCTGTCGATCGAATTCGATGAGCGTCTCACCAGCCGTGACCATATCACCGGGAGCCGCATGAACTTTAAAATGACGGCCCTCGAGGTTATACGTTTCCAAGCCAACGTGTATAAGCACGTCCAAGCCATCTACGGTTCGGAATGCCACCGCATGACCAGTAGGGAAAATCGCTTCGATTTTGACGGCGGTCGGTGCGATCACGCGATCACCTGTCGGCCTAATGGCAACACCTTGACCAAGGTATCCCGCGGCAAACGTCTCATCGTTCACCTCGGAAAGAGGGATGACATCTCCCTCAAGCGGCGCACGCAGCACAATGCTTCGCCCCGACAGGCCAAATGACTTGAATAGGCTACTGAACATTCTTCTCCCTCGATCACCCGTGCAGAGACCGTACTGGCAGATATATTTATGGTACATCAATGGGAACGTGCGAGATAGCATACGCCGATTATTTGATACCGTTCGCGTGATGGCTATTCCATTCCAAAGCCACCCATCTCCGCTTATGCGACACAAGCAGCTCAATAGCATCAAAAATAGAAAAAACGGGATCCACCGATAAATCGGTAGATCCCGTCCATACGTATCTTCCAATAAGGAAAGATTAGCGCTTGGAGAACTGCGGAGCGCGACGGGCCTTCTTCAGGCCGTACTTCTTGCGCTCGACCACGCGAGAATCGCGGGTGAGGAAACCAGCGCGCTTGAGGTCAGCACGGTAGTCGCCAGCGTTCAGAAGAGCGCGAGCGATGCCGAGGCGTAGAGCGCCAGCCTGACCGGAGATGCCGCCGCCATCGCACAGAGCGATAACGTCGAAAGCGCCAGCGGTATCGGTCACCTTGAAGGGAGCAAGGGCGCCCTCAAGAAGCTGCTGACGGCCGAAATACTCAGCGGCGTCACGCTTGTTGACGGTAACCTTACCGGTACCAGGGACGATGCGGACACGGGCCACGGCGTTCTTGCGACGGCCGGTGCCGTAGTAAACAACGGTGTTCTCAGCCATCTTTAAGCCTCCAGCTCGATCTTAACGGGGTTCTGGGCAGCGTGCGGATGCTCGGCGCCTGCATAGACCTTGAGCTTCTTCAGCTGCTGACGGCCGAGGGTGGTCTTGGGGAGCATGCCGCGAACGGCGCGCTCGATGACCTTCTCCGGGTGCTTCTCCATAGCCTGGCGGAAGCTCTCAGCCTTGAGGCCGCCGTTGTAGCCGCTGTGGCGATAATAGGTCTTCGTGTCGGCCTTGTTACCGGTAAGCTGGACCTTATCGGCGTTGATGACGACAACGAAGTCGCCGCAGTCGCTGTTGGGCGTGAACTGGGGCTTGTTCTTACCGCGCAGGATCATTGCGATCTGGGTGGCAAGACGGCCCAGGACAGCACCATCGGCGTCGACGAGAACCCAGTTGCGCTGGACCTCGCCCTGCTTGGCGTAGTGAGTCGATTTCGAAATCACTTAGACTCCTCCATGTACAGTACGTGTTGTTACAGAGATTCACGGGGCTCTGCAAGTAACCCGTCCATATTACCCCGCTCGCCGTACGAGTCAACAGGTATTTTGGCTCCGACCAGAGTTTCTGCACATGTCATCCACGAGCCGTGACGTTGCAGCGCTAGCGCTCGACAAATGCCTCGATATCTCCCAGCAAGCGCTTTGCCTCCTGGCGGCCCTGGATATACAGGTCGAGAAGCTTGGCCGGATCATGCTCGACATGGCCGACCTCGACCGGCTTTTGCGGAGCGATGACCAGCGCGCGGCCCTCGCGCTCATACTTCCACAGGTGCATGCGCTGGAGGTTATAGCGGTCGTGGCGCGTCTCGATAGCCTCGAGCAGGTAGGGGTAGTCGGCATAGCGGGCGCGCGCGGCAGGCATAAACTCGTAGGGCTTTTTCTCGTACGAGCGGTCCTGCGTGACAATGACAACCGCGCGCTCGAAGCCGGCCTCCTCCAGCACATGCTCGATAGGAACCGAATCGGCTACGCCGCCGTCGACGTATTTGTGCCCGTCAATCTCGACCGGCGGCGTCACCAGCGGCAACGAGGTCGAGGCACGCACGGCGTCGAGGTCGAGCACGGCGCTTTTGACCGGCAGGTACGCGGCGGTTCCAAAGAGCATGTCCGTCGCGACGGCGTACATCTCGATAGGGCTGGCGTCGAACGTCTCGTTATCAAAAGGATCCAGGCGGTCCTGGACGTCGTTGAAGATAAAGTCGTAACCCACGATGGAACCCGTGGACGCAAACGACGCGGCGCCCATGTAGCGGCTGTCGTTGCAGAAGGTCAAATTGACTCGGTTGGTGCGGCCGATCTGGTGCGACTTGTAGTTGACGCCGTTGAGCGCACCGGCCGAGACGCCGTACACCGCCGGAATTTCGACACCGGCCTCCATGAGGACGTCGAGCACGCCTGCGGTAAATTGCCCGCGGAAGCTGCCGCCCTCCAAAACGAGCGCGACCTTGCCGGCATTCTTTGCCTTATCTTCTGCAGTCATATTGACCTCCTGCGATTGCGTTTTGACTTTCTTCTACCCAGTTTTGGAATGGAGGGCGCGCAGGTTTTTCGAGGCGGCAGGTGAAGCGGAAAGCGCGTCCCAGTTTGAGGCGGGATTCCGGGATGCGCTTTCCGCTTGGACCGCCGTTGGGAAAGCGTGTCCCGTTCTGAGCGCAGATTCCGGGATGAACTATCCGCTAGCCATTCATTTGGAAATTGCATCCCATTCCGAATGAGGATTCCGGGATGCGCTTTCCGCTTGAAACGTCATCCGGAAACCGCATCCCAGTCTGAGTCGGAATTCTGGGATGGATTTTCCGCCTTGGGCGACGTTGATGCGGGGCATGGCAGGCTGCAGTCCGATCGGCATCGCATCTGCATAGGGTTGAAGCTTTGCGCGGAGAATCCGCGTATTTGCTTCGCAAATACGCACCGGCTTCGGCCGGCTGCCGCCGCCCTCGCCCGCGGGCTACAAACGCTTCGCGTTTGCTTAACGCCCGCGCCCTGCACAGAGTTCGATTCTCCGCGGTACGGACTAGAAATAAAAAGACAGGTAGATACGAATATCTACCTGCCTGTTACTTATGGTGGAGGCGCGGAGAATCGAACTCCGGTCCACGAAAGCCCCCTGATTGGCATCTCCAAGCCCAGTCGCTGGTTTTGTCTCGGACGCTTTGCGCGCAGCGACACGCTCGCGGCGTCCTAACCGGTTCGGTCTTAGCCCGCGCCATACCGATTACGTGCGCAGGAGCATTCCCCTAACATGACGTCGCGCCGGTGTCGGGGAAATCACCGGGTTGACGCGCCGCTATAAACTAAGCAGCGAGAGCCATAGGCTCAAAAGAAGAGTTGTTGTCAATTCAATTTGACGGTACCCCTGTTTAACGAGGCGAGGAGACCTCGGCTTGCTTCCTCTCTCAGAGCTATCGTGTCGAAACCAGTCGCCCCCGAATGTCGGGAAAGTCTGGATGGCATTGGGTACGAGCACCCAACGCCCGTCGACTTTTCAAGGAACATGCGGGGCGAGCCCCGCTTGTGGAGTGTTATCTTACCACGTTCTGAAAGCGGACAGCTGTTCTATGCACGAGCTGTGAAGACCCCAATGTGCGCCACACTTCGCACTTTTGCTACCGATCGCGTCACGTATATTTTCGCCAAGCAAAATTGACCCGTCGAAAGGACCGTTATGGATACCAAGCAGCAACTCGTCAATGCCCTCGCAGGCCTGGGCTCAACCATTACCGAAGCTATGGATGTCATCGAGGGCTTTGTCCCCTGCGGACATCCCGCCCTCACGGTATCGAACGCACTCGTCGCGCTGGACGTTGACGATGATGCAACTCTCGCCCAGCAGCTTGAGACCGTCGAGGGCTTTATCGACCACGTGAGTGAGAACCGCGGCGTGGCCGCCTACCACGGTATCGAGGTCGAGCTCGCGGGTCCCAAGGCCGATCTGTTCGCAGCAATCCGCGAGGTAGGCGCCCTTATGCAGACCGCAGGCGTCAAGAACACCCAGGTCAACGAGTGGGTCTACCGCAGTCTGGCAGCACTCGACAGCTCCAACGAAAAGGCAGCCGAGCAGCTCGCAGAAAGTCCCACCATCAAGGCCGAGCTTTTGTAAATAGCAGACGCGGGCCCCTTGGCGCATCGTCGTCCAAGGGGCCCGCGAACAGCTCGCGTCAACCGATAGCCGTGCCGCCGCGTTTGGCCAAAGCAAGAATCGGCATCATTTGACGAGGTGTCTTTGCTGCAAGATCGGCATGTTCGAGCAGTTTTCGATCGTTGGTCACCAAGTAATCAACCTGGGCGCGTTTGCATGCGGCGAGTACCAAGTTGTCCTCGTAATCGCGATGGAGCGCTAAGTATTTGTCGGCTAGCCACAGATCGGATGCGTCTGCGCCCACGGCGGTGGCGTTTTCGGTCATATTCCGAACAAACGCCAGTGCCGCATCGCCAATTGCGCGGGCAGAAGCCTCGTCGAGCGCTCCCCCGACGGCAAGAACGCTACGCTTCAGCTCGTGTTGGACAACGTATAGCACGTCCTTAGCGATATGCACCGGAAAGAACAGTAACGACCCCGTCTCCGTCGCCTGCCCAATAAACGCACGCGCGGCAAGCGATTCGGCATGGTCGACGCAAAACGAATCAACCCATACGTTGGCGTCCACCATGATCTTGAGAGGCGCCCCACTCACTGGATCATCCCCTTTTGGCGATAATGCTCATCCATGGCTTCGGAATAGATTGTTTCCCAACCGCGATTGTCGGATACGGGCGGCGTAGCGATGCCCAGGTCCGCGTAAAGCTGATCCACCGCCGCCCATGATGCGGCGAACGGAGTATCGGGCGCGACGGTCTGCTGCCGTTCGTCGACGGCCGCAAGCACTTCCTCGCACTGCCCGCCACCCTGCGCGACCTTGGCCACCACCTTTTTGATGAGCTCGGGCAGTGACCCGCCCGAAAGCCGCAGCGCTTCCTCGGCACGGTTCTTGACCTGGCGATCCACGCGAACGTTCACCTGCGCCATGCCGTCAACAGCACCCATCTCAACCTCACCTTCGACTTCCGCTATCTTAGCTAGCACAACTATATATTGCTGCTAGCACATGGTCAAACGCAAAAGGCCTGCATTCTGGCGGCTGCAACACCGCCCAAATGCAGGCCAAAAACTTAAGTAAAAGCGCTAATGCAGGTAAGCCTTCGCGTTGCTCAGGCTGTAGGCAATCGTCGAACCATTGTGCAGCAGCGACGACGTCTGTGGGGTAATCGCGCCGGTAATGCCGAGCGCCAGGAGCGCCGAGTTGGTGAGCATCACCTTAGAGTAGGAGCTCGTCAGACGATCAATGAGGCCCTGACTCATGCGGCGCAGGCGCACGATCGCGGCGAGATCCGTATCGGTCAGGATGATATCGGCGACCTCCTTGGCGATATCGCTTCCGCCACCCATCGCCAGACCCACGTCAGCCAAACCGAGCGCTGGCGAATCGTTGACGCCGTCGCCCACCATGGCAACGTAGCACCCCTCGCTCTTAATGCGCTCCACGTAAGCGTACTTGTCCTCGGGCAGCAGCTCGGCCTTAAACTCGTCGACCCCTGCCTCTCGCGCAATGCGCTCGGCCGTGCGCTCGGAATCGCCCGTGAGCATGACCACGTGCTTGACGCCCAACGCGTGTAGGTCGGCGATGGCCTCGCGAACCCCGGGCTTAAGCGGGTCCTCGATACCGAGCACGCCCACAACGGTGCCGTCGACCGCCAGATACAGCGGCGACAGGCCCTGCATCTGGGACTCAATGCGCTCCTTAATGTCGGAATCGAGCTGCGCGCCCTCGTCCTCGAATACAAAGTGCGCGGAACCGATGATGGCGCGACGCCCTTCGATGGACGAAGCGATGCCGTGCGCCACGATGTACTCGACGGCAGCATGACGCTCGCGGTGCTCGAGCCCGTGCTCGCGGGCCGCATTGACCACGGCGCGTGCCACCGGATGCGGGAAATGCTCCTCCAAGCAAGCGGAAAGGCGCAGGACCTCGT
>ERZ840096.3367-NODE-3367-length-10925-cov-2.766881_pt1 | contig 10925 bp, 10 predicted proteins | sample MGYA00519878_ERZ840096 | MGnify/ENA primary metagenome ERZ840096 (study PRJEB31850, sample SAMEA3708865) | human gut metagenome | biome: human gut; feature: human-associated habitat; material: faeces | place: China | collected 2014 ...
GATAATCCACATCCCCCTCACCCAACAGCACATCCGGTCCCGCATTCTTTGATGTTGGATCTCCCCCCTGTATCATAAAATGATTAATCACCCGGTGAAACAATAATCCATCATAAAACTTTTCATCCACCAACTTCAAAAAATTATCCCGATGCTTGGGTGTTTTATCATACAAACGAATCTTTATATCCCCGTACTCCGTGGTAATTTTCACGATAGGTTCCGTTTCATTCTTACACGAAGCGGCAAGCACCAAAATCAATAATACTCCGATAAATTTATTCATAATAACTCTTTTTCCAGTTACAATTCGACACTTTCACCACAAAAATAGAAGAAAATACTTTACTAACAATAAATTTGTTTGTATCTTGGCATGATTAACCAAAACGTTGTCAAACATGAAAACGATTCTACTATTTACACTTGTCATCCTAACGGTTGCCATCTCCGGATGTCAAGACAAAAAGAAGGTAAGAAACACCTATACGCAAAAAGAAACGGTTAAAGTAGAAACCAAGGCTGTCCTTATAAAAGACACTACTCAAGTTACGGAAACAAAAACGGCAACGGAGACCACCGTGGTAAAAGAAGCTCCGGAATATCTCCTTGTTGGTGGCTGTTTCCGCATCAAAGACAATGCAGACCGTATGTATGATAAACTACACAAAGAAGGTTATACAAACGCCATTATCATGCCCTATAGCCGAGATCTTTACCTCGTCGCTTACGAAGGATACAAAACCGAGAAAGAAGCTATTACAGCCGTAAGAAAAATTCATAAAATCCCCGGTAAAGAAGAGACTTGGATCTATCAAATAAAATAAACGCAAGTAACATGAAACTCGTATTGTTCCTGTCATTCGTCCTGATGTTACCATTCATCGGCTGTCAACGGGATAAAATGAATTCCAAAAACCTGACTACCGTCAACGTGAAAAGAAACCTTCCGGCCTCTCTTCCGGGAAACAATGTCTCCCTTGACACGATCAGGCAAAGTCCCTCGCAAGATGCCAATAACACAACGATTACATCAAACGTGAAGACAAGAAGTTATCATATCATCGTGGCCAGCCATCCCCGGGAAAATCTAGCAGAAAAAGACGTGACACAACTAAAAGCCAAAGGTTTCCCAAACGCACAGATCATTACCAAAGACCAGCGTTATCGTGTCAGTATTGCGAATTACACGGATAAGCAGGAAGCCACGAAACAAAGGGATCTACTCGCCACCCAACTGGGACAAAGCGATATATGGATCATGCTTTATTAATACATGATAGCCACCACGGCTGTGGCACCATAAATATACCCGACATACACTTGGGCAGGGGTATGTTGTTTTAGATACAAGCGGGCGGAGGCCACAAGGCCGGAAACCAAAATCAGCAAAGGCAACAAGTTAATCACATCCCCTAAATACTTCATTCCCAGAATAAAAACGAAGCCACACAAAGCCCCGATAGCCGTCATGTGCATACTGATCTTCCAGCGAATCGTCACGATCATAAAGCCGGAGAGCATAATCACCATAATCAGGTAAAACTGTCTCACGATATTAGAATAAGGCAAATTACGTGAAAAATAAAACACAATAAAAGCCCCCACGATCGTCACCAGCACCGGGAACACCCGATCTTGTTTCTGCACCAGACGATACCCCTCAATCAAACCCAACCATTTCAACAACGGCAAGCAAAGCAATGGAATTAACGTCACCCCCAGCAGGGTCAACAAATAAGACATATTTTGCGTGTACGCCGGAATATAAGTAAAAACGGTTCCCGTATTAAATGTGATAAACAACACGTACAAAGGCAACAACAAAGGATGAAACAGTATGGATACTGCAAAAGCAAGTACTTTCATATTTTAAATTATGGCTTTTAAACTTCCCTACGAAGTCGGGCCACCGGAATATCCAGCAACTGACGATACTTTGCAATCGTCCGGCGGGCAATCTGGTAACCTTTTTTATTCATTAATTCCACCAACTCATCATCCGTGTAAGGTTTGCGTTTATCCTCGCCGTCCACGATTTCCTTCAACACATTCTTCAACTCGCCCGTGCTAACTTCCTCTCCACTACTTGTCGGCATACTTCCCGAAAAGAATTGTTTTAAAGAGTAGATACCGAACCAAGTCTGTATATACTTAGAATTAGAAACCCTCGAAATAGTAGAAACATCCAATCCCGTAATATCAGCAATATCCCGAAGAATCATCGGTTTCAACTTGCTCTCGTCCCCCGTCAGGAAAAATGGTTTCTGGAACTGCACGATAGCCGTCATTGTCAACATCAGCGTGTTATTTCGCTGTTGCACGGCATCAATAAACGAACGGGCAGAACTCAGCTTGTACTTCACGAAAGACACCACATCTTTCTTCTCGCGAGAATTCGAATTCTTTTGGTAATCCTCCAACATATTGACGTATGATTTGTTCAACCTCAACTCGGGAATATCCCCCGTGTTCAAGCTCAACTGCAACTCCCCGTCTACAATATCCAAGTTAAAATCAGGAATAATCTTCTCGGCTCCCGGAACCGAAGAATCGGAAATCTGTCCGCCCGGCTTGGGATTCAATTTCAAAATTTCGTCCACCGCCTCTTTCAACTCCTCATCTGAAATCCTCATCCGTTTGGAAATCTTCTCGTAATGTTTCTTCGAGAATTCCTCGAAATAACTCTCCAATATGATCCGGGCATTTATCAAAGCCGGCGTGGAAACCTCCGCCAAACGTCGTTTCACCTGCAACAAAAGACACTCCCTCAAATCTCTTGCCCCCACTCCTGCCGGATCAAACCGTTGCACGACACGCAACAAGGATTCAATCTTCTCCTCATCCACCTCGATCCCAGCCCCAAAAGCGAGATCATCCACGATATTCTCCACGTCCCGGCGCAAATAACCATCATCATCTATATTACCAATGATGTACTCGCAGATCTTACGATCCATCTCTCCCAAGTGCTGCGTCCCCAACTGTTCCACCAGATTCTCCCGAAAAGAAATTCCCCCGGAAAGCACGAACTCCCGTGCATCATCATCCTTCGAGGCATTCGATGCTGTCAACTTATAGTCCGGAATATCATCCTCATCACTGATATAATCATCTAAAGAAAATTCATCCTCCGAAGATTCGTAATTATCTTCTTCCTGCGAATTCTCATCATAGTCCACCTCATCCCCGTCCTCCTTAATATCAACCTCCGGCTCTGGTTTCTCCTCCCCCTCTTCCAAAAGCGGATTTGACTCCAGCTCCTCCTTAATCCTCTGTTCAAGTTGATAGGTAGGAAGCTCAAGCAGCTTGATCAGCTGTATCTGCAACGGATTGATTTTCAATCCTAATTTCTGTTGTAAATTTTGCTTGAGCATCCTATTTATTTCAAATTATTCTTAAAACTCGGCATTTTTCGGTGTCCGCGGGAACGGGATCACGTCACGTATATTCCCCATTCCGGTCACGAACAACAACAAACGTTCAAACCCAAGTCCGAATCCACTATGCTCCGCAGAACCGAACCTTCTCGTGTCCAGATACCAAGACATCGCGGAAACCGGAATCCCAACCTCCTGCATACGGGTCACCAGCTTGTTATAGTCTTCCTCACGCTGTGACCCCCCGATAATCTCTCCGATTTGCGGGAAAAGCACGTCCATCGCGGCAACCGTCTTTCCGTCCGGGTTCTGTTTCATGTAGAAAGCCTTGATTTCCTTCGGGTAACCCGTCAAAATCACCGGTTTCTTGAAATGTTTCTCTACCAAGTAACGCTCGTGTTCACTCTGTAAATCCACACCCCAACCTGTCACCGGATACTGGAACTTACCGTTCTTATTTTGCTTGCTGTTTTTCAATATATCAATAGCCTCCGTGTAAGTAACCCGTTCAAAATCATGATTCAATACGAATTGCAACTTTTCGATCAACTCCATGGAACGCTCCTCAGCTTTCTTGTCCTTCTCCTCCTCCTGCAAACGCTTGCTCAAGAACAACAAATCATCCATGCAATGCTCCAAAGCATAACGGATCAGGTATTTCAAAAAATCCTCCGCCAAATCCATGTTATCTTCCAAATCATTGAAAGCAACTTCCGGCTCGATCATCCAGAACTCCGACAAATGGCGCGTGGTATTTGAATTCTCCGCCCGGAAGGTAGGCCCGAACGTGTAAATCTTACCCAGCGACATGGCACCCAGCTCACCTTCCAGCTGACCGCTCACCGTCAAGTTGGTTGATTTACCGAAAAAGTCCTGTCTGAAATCAACACTCCCGTCCTCCAACAAGGGTGGATTCTTCGGGTCAAGCGTCGTCACCCGGAACATCTCTCCCGCCCCCTCGCAATCCGAGGCCGTGATCAACGGGGTATGCAAATAATAGAAACCATGATCGTTAAAATATTGATGAATGGCAAAAGCCATCGCGTGACGAATACGGAAAACAGCCCCGAAAATATTCGTGCGGAATCTCAAATGAGCCACCTCACGCAAAAATTCCAAGCTATGTTTCTTCGGTTGAATCGGGAACTTTTCCGGATCAGCCTCTCCCATCACGATCACCTCCTTCGCTTGAATCTCACGAGCCTGCCCACTACCGGTACTTTCCACGAGCAATCCTTTCACGTGAACAGCCGCCCCGGTCGTAACTTTCTTCATCACCTCCTCGGCCACCTTCTCCATATCAACCACCACCTGTATATTATTGATCGTAGAGCCGTCATTCAAGGCAATAAAATTCACCTGTTTATTACCGCGTTTGGTTCTTACCCAACCTTTAACCTCAACCTCTTTACCGCAATCTTCTGACTGCAACAGTTCTTTGACTGACATTCTACTCGTTTTCATCTGAAAAACATTTAATTATTAAACTTACAACCGCAAAAATAGTATTTTTTCATGTAAAAAACTAGACCACGAATAAATCACTCAAAATCGTATCTGAAATTACCCATCCGGTCTCGCTAATTCTCCACCTTCCGCCCTCTTCGATCAAATCCCCGGAATCCTCGTATTTCCGGACTTGCTCCCGCACCTGTTCCCAAAACTCGGCGTACTCTCCCTCCAATTTTTGCTTTTCCATCCCCCACATCGTCCGCAAACTCGTCATCACGTATTCATTATACAAATCAACAGGTGCTAACTCCTCTCTTTCAAATGAAAGGATTCCATTATTTAAATAATCTATATAAATTTTCAAATTCGCCGTATTCCATTGCCTGGAATGCAGATCGTAAGAATGGGCCGAAGGGCCAAAACCGATGTATGGCTCCTGTTGCCAGTAAGATGTATTATGCCGGGAGTATCTCCCGTTCCGGGCAAAATTGGAAATTTCATAATGTTCAAAACCCAACTCTTTCAACCGCTCACACACCCGCTGATAACGCCCGGCCATCACCTCCTCATCCTCCAACCGGAACTCTCCCCGTTTCACCATGTATTCGAATACTGTATTTGAATCAATGCTTAATATGTACACGGATAAATGAGCTATTGGCAAACCACTTGCCCTCTCCACATCATCTAACAACTCAGCTTCTGTCTGTCCCGGTAAGCCAATAATCAAATCCATGCTTATATTATCAAATCCCATGCCAGCAGCAAACGTGATTCCATCCATCGCCTGACGGGCAGAATGTGTCCGGTTGATTCGTTTCAGTTGCTCATCCGAGAAAGACTGTACCCCAATACTCAACCGATTAAAGCCTAAATCCTTTATTCCTTGCAATTTTTCCGGCACCAAATCTTCGGGATTCAACTCGATGGTTCGCTCCATACCAAGGACGAACGAATAATTTTCCTCCAATTTCCGTATGATTCGTTCCAGCTCCCCACGCTCCAAGTAAGAAGGCGTACCTCCCCCGAAGTACAAAGTATGCATTTCCTGATGCTGTAAATATCCCCGACGCAAATCAATCTCACGCTCGATTGCCCCCAGATACGCCTCCTTCAACTTCAACGAAGCGACCGAATAAAACCCGCAATAAAAACATTTACTCCGGCAAAAAGGTACATGCACGTAGATTCCCATAACTAAATTTTAATAGATGTCCTGCAAAATAACAACAATTATTCACATGAACCATAAGGCTTAACGGGATTTGTTTACTACATTTGTAAAATTTCGAACTCACAACGCGTGTATATGGGTAAATTGGTTGCAATCTTACTTTTATTCATCTCCATATCACTTGACGCCCAAACGGTCATCGTGGGGAAAGTTATTGCCCACTCCGGCGAACCGGTTAACAGGGTACACATCTACTGCATCGAGAGCGAAAAAGGCACCACCACCGACTCCCTGGGCCTCTTCCGGTTGGAATGTTCTATTCCCTGTACACTGGAATTCTCACACGTCAACTATAAAAAAGAAACTTACAAGCTCAATAAAAGCGACGCACCATTCGTCATCACCCTACGTAACAAATTGAACAACTTGAAAGAAGTCGTCGTCACGGCCCTCCCGGCCAGCGGGCGAATCCTCTCCTCCATCAAAGGAATCGAACGGATCCCGGCCATCCTCGGCGAACAGGACGTGCTGAAATACCTGGCCACCATACCCGGCATCGTGACCACGAACGCCCTCAATTCCGGCATCTACGTCCGTGGCGGAAACAGCAACGAGAACGGTTTTCTCATCAACAACATGCCCATCGCCTACCCGGACCACCTCACGGGAATCCTGTCCACGTTCGACCCGTACATACTGAACAATTCCACCCTCTTTAAAAGCGGCTTCCCCGCCCGGTACAACAGTTTTTTATCCTCCTACATTAATATGCGTCCCGAACCGGGAAACAAGCATGAACACGAAGGAGAGCTGACCATCGGACTTGTCTCTTCCGCTCTGAAAGCCAAGGGCCCGATCATCAAAAATCACACGTCCTTTGCCGCCTCTGCCCGGACCTCTTACTTACAACACATTTCCCGGTTATACAACCGATCCATGGATGACAAGACGAATCCTAACTACATGCCGGAGTACTCGTTCAGTGATATTACCGCAACCATTGATTCACGTCTTTCCGACAAATGGAGAATAACCGCCTTCGGGTTATTCTCTCTCGATCACATGAAAATGAAAATCAGCGAACACGTGCAATACATTTTCGATTGGCACACCTTTTCCGGTAACGTGAATGCCTCCTACACGCCCGATGCCAACGAGCAATGGGATTTCCAATTTGGCGGGAAAAACACATACAGCGAGGGTGACGCCTTCGGCAGTGTACCCATGGGAGGCGGGAACCGTAACTACGCCCTTCTCGGGCAAGCAACCTATTCCCGTCAATTTTCAGACAAATTAAGCCTGAACAGCGGGGTAAAATTCGAATACTCCCGGTTTGAAACGGCCAACAAAAGCGACGATAGCCAAAATCTCCTGATAAAAAGTTCGGACAAAGACTTCAACCTATATGAATTATACCTAGATATAGCCTACTATTTGAATCACTACTTCTCCATAAACGTGGGAGGGAATTATCAATTTTACTCGGGAGAAACCCGTGAACACACCTTCTCACCCCGGGCGAAAATCAGCTACACGGTCAACAAATTCTCTATCTGGGCAGATTACGCCAAGACGGTTCAATATTTAAGCCTTTATCCCTATTTCACGGTTAAAACCCCGATCGACATCTGGTACCCTCTGGCAAAAGGAACCCAACCCGCCACTTGTCACCAGTACTCCATCGGGATCAACCAAGAGATCGGACAATTACTATCCTTTTATGCGGGTATTTTTTACAAGGATATGCGTAACGTGAAAGACTTCGCCTCGGACATTCAAACCGAGTACTCTGCCCTAAGCAATCGCCAGATTCAAGGAAAGGGCCACGCCAAAGGTCTGGAATTCGACCTCACGCTCAACCATCACGCTCTCTACATGCGAGCCAACTACACGCTCTCCGAATCCAAGCGCAAATTCGCGGAGATCAACAACGGGAAAGCCTTTAATCCCCCGTACGACGTGAAACACAATGTCGTGATCAACTTTTCCTACCAGATTTCACCCCGCCTCCTGTTGAACACCCTTTGGACTTTCTCGTCCGGAGTCTACACGACCTTTCCAAAAGGAATGGTTATCGCCCGGAACATCACGGAATTCAACGATGACAGCCCCATTCTTATCCCCGTGTACACGGATCGCTATAACTACAAATTACCCAACAACCACCGGCTGGATGCCAGCCTTGACTATAAATTCGGCGGCAAGAACCTTTTATTCAAACTCAGCGTCGGCGCATACAATGTATACAACCAATCGAATCCCTCGTTCGTTTACTTTCAAGCAGAAAGCACGGACAACTTGACCAAGATTATCCCGAAATCTAAAGTCATGTTACCCTTCATCCCGTATGTTTCACTTCGAATAAACTGGTAATCACATGAAAAATGGAATATTAATCCTCCTATACTTCACGCTCTTCTCCTGTATGCCGGAAGAGGAACTTCCCATGAAAGACATGGGAGAGATCTCCGGTTACTTCATCGAATGCTACTGCAAACCGGGTGAATTCTACACGCTGAATGCGGCAAAAGTCTCCTCGATCCACGAGATCATTGACCTGAATGATCCTGTCAATCTGGATGTATCCATAAAAGCCGACTCAATCATCAAACTTATCCCCACGTTCAGTCCCTCGTTCCTCGGAAATTTCAGGCACGATACCAAGTTCAATCAATTCGGGCTCGACTTGCTTTACTTGAGCATATACACGCCCGAGAAAGAACACATCACGGCCAAAACCGCTATACCGGACCATATAACGATCTCTTCCTATTTCGTTTCCAAAGCGACAAACTCCGTCACGATCAGTTTCCAAACCTCACCCAACCCCATGCAGAATTACTACATATACAGCGTGCAGGCAAGAAAAGAAGGAGCCGGGGATGATAACCTGTTGAAAAAAGAGACCAGCTATCTTGACCTGTCCCACCATACAGGAGGTGCCACGATCGAACGAACCATCAAATGCCAAGAAATCGAAGAGGCGGAAGCCGTCGTCATTCTCCTTTTACGTATCACCGAAGATTGTTACAACTACCAAATCTCCCTCTACGAGGCTAACAGCGCCAACCAAGGCAGCATCACCTCGCCGGTCCCGCTCATCGGAAATATACAAGGAGCGTTAGGGATATTCACCTGCTACACGGAAGATTACAAATTCGTACCCCGCGAAAATTTCCAATAATATATCTCATCTCACAAGTTTCTTTTAACCCAAGAAATCAGGATGTCAAGCTGATTTAAGTCATCATTTGCTGATTACTTCATAATCACTTCCTAATCAAATCCGGATAAAAAATTTAAAAAGCACTTTTAAAATGCTATTAAAACGCTATTTTAAGTATAGCGTTTTAATAGGGTTTTAATAGCGTTCTAATAGCGTTTTACACGGAAGTGATTCGGATATAATCCGAATAAATTGACTAATTATCAGCTTATTACCCTAGTTCCACAGCGAGAACAGGGTACGAACACCCATACCATCGGAAAATATACACCTACTATTTGCCTCCAAACGCATGATTCAGAAGCCCATCAAAACGCTCTGGAACAAATCTTTTCGCAGAATGTTTTGGAATTCACGTATTAATGTGTAATTTTGCCCCTCATTTTGGAGTGGAGTACTCGCTAAATTGTAAGGGATACCTTAGCCATGCCCTTTACAATGCACCTGTCTCCGTTGAAAATTATATCAGTTTGCCCGATAAACCTCGTTATTTTCAACCGGATAGAATGCCCAGAGTCCCCACGAAGAAATACAAACAGAAGTTTAATATTTAATTAAAAAAAAGTGGATCAGATTAGTTACAAAACAACTTATGTCAACAAAGCCACTGCACAGAAAGAATGGGTTTTGATTGACGCAGAGAATCAAGTTGTGGGACGTCTTGCCGCTAAAGTTGCGAAACTATTGAGAGGCAAGTACAAACCCAGTTACACTCCCCACGTGGATTGTGGAGACAATGTAATCATTATCAACGTAGAAAAAGTTATCTTCACGGGTAACAAATTAACAGACAAACAGTATCGTAGACACACCCAATATCCTGGAGGTCAACGGATTTCTACCCCGGCAGAAGAAATGAAAAGATTCCCGGAAAGAATTCTGGAACATGCTGTTAGAGGTATGCTTCCTAAAAATCGCCTTGGAAGAGCTGTATTCAAGAACATGCACCTGTTCGTAGGACCGGAGCACAACCATGAATCACAACAGCCTAAAGTAATTGATATAAACGCACTTAAATAACAAGGTATGGAAGTAGTAAATGCAGTAGGTAGAAGAAAAACAGCGGTAGCCCGCGTTTATCTTAACGAAGGAAAAGGCAATATTACGATCAACAAGAAAAGCCTGGAAGAATATTTCACATTGCCTACCCTCCAATATATTGTAAAACAACCGCTTGAATTATTAGGTGTGTTGGGACAATATGACATCAAGGTAAATCTTGTAGGTGGAGGTTTCAACGGACAAGCTGAAGCTTTACGTTTAGGAATTGCCAGAGCATTGGTGAAAGTAAACGCAGAGGATAAATCAAAATTAAGAGCAGCAGGGTTCATGACCAGAGACCCACGTGAAGTGGAACGTAAGAAACCGGGACGTCCTGGCGCTCGTAAGAGATTCCAATTCTCTAAACGTTAATAGGAGTTTAGTATCTAAATTGACGGGACTTCTGTGGAGAACTACCCGGCAATTGATTAAATTTAAGAATGTAAACTTTAAAGGAGACACAAAATGTCAAATACAAATTTCGACGAATTATTAAATGCAGGTTGTCACTTTGGACACCTTACCCGTAAATGGAATCCTAAAATGGCTCCGTATATTTTCATGGAGCGTAATGATATCCACATCATTGACCTGAACAAAACAGCCATCATGTTGGACAAGGCAAGTGCAGCTTTGAAACAGATCGCTAAAT
>ERZ840096.3372-NODE-3372-length-10911-cov-2.438651_pt1 | contig 10911 bp, 7 predicted proteins | sample MGYA00519878_ERZ840096 | MGnify/ENA primary metagenome ERZ840096 (study PRJEB31850, sample SAMEA3708865) | human gut metagenome | biome: human gut; feature: human-associated habitat; material: faeces | place: China | collected 2014 ...
GACCGCTTTCGAAGTGTCCATCGACGAACCGCCCCCGATAGCTACGATAAAGTCGGCGCCGGCGGCTTTGAATGCCGCGATCCCGTTTTTCACGTTCTTTACGGTCGGGTTCGGTTTCACTTCGTCGAACATTTCGAACGGAATGCCGGCGGCTTTCAGTACGTCGGTCACCTGTGCGGCCACGCCGAATTTCACCAGGTCTTTGTCGGTTACGACCAACGCTTTTTTGTAGCCGCGTTTTGCGACCTCTTCTGCGATTACTTTTCTCGAGCCTGCTCCGAAATAGGAGGTCTCGTTGAGAATCATTCTGTAAGCCATAACGATTATGTTTAGTTGATGTTTTAGATATTTTTCCGCGCACAAAAATAACACATATATTCGCCAATCGGAAGATTTTTTTCAAGTCTTTCGACCCGAAAGCGAATTTCGGTGCTGCCGGAGCGACCGCAAGGCCGCAACCGGACCTGCCGGAGCCCTGTCCGATCCGAAAAGGCTGGATACCGTGACCCGATCCATCCCGCGAACGCTCCGGGAACTTCCGTCGGAGCCCCGCCGCTCCCTGCCCCGGCCGAACGGAGCAAAACCGTCGGCGAAACAAGCCCGAGAGCGAATCGGTCCCGTTTCTCCCCTCCCGGTCCGGGAAGCGAAACCGGAAACGGACAAGACGCAAACACGGTACTCACTATCCGGAACATGTCCGGCCTTCCTGTAGCCCGGACACGCGCGGACGGCATCGGACGACAAAGCGGTCGGCCCGAAGCCCGTACCGTCCGAAACCCGCACCGGGCCCCGGCAGGACAGACCGCAATCCATGAAAAAGAAGCTCGCGGAACCTTCCCGGTTCCGCGAGTCTTCCTCGCCGTTCATGCCCGAACGACTACCGGATCTCGAACGTATAGCTGCCGGACGGGAAGCGGTACAGCGGCGAACCGAGTCCTTGTCTGGCAACCGGATAGTCCGTCGGATCGAAAGCGCGGCCGTCGACCGTGATGTTCTTGCCCTCGGGAAGCGCCACGAGGCCGGAAGCATTGGCAGGAATAACGATTTTCCACCGCAGCAAGCCGTCTTCGTTGCGCCAGCCGCTTTCGACGAGGCCGTAGGGCGTATCGAGCGTAGCCTCGGCCCAGCGAAGCTGGCCGGTCATCGTCGGCTCGAAGCGAATCACCTTGAATCCGGGTCCCGAAGCGTCGGGACGGATGCCGGCGATGTCCTCGTAGAACCAAGCGTCGTATCCGCCCTGCATCGGATGACTCAACGAACCGTAAACCATGTCGGAATGTGCGCTGTCAATGGGAAGAACTTCCCACAGCGTCGTAGCGTCGCCAGCGATCCACATCCACTCGAAGCTGTTCTCGCCCTTTTTCGTGAATACGCGCCAGGCCGCCTCCGGATTGCCGTATCGCGACAGAGCCTGTCCGATCCGCCCGAGACCGAAAATACCCGTATGGATGAATCCGTCGTACTTTTCGTCGATATTGCGCACGATCGCATCGGACACGGCATGCTCGTCGCCGGCAGGCACAAGTCCCAGATCGAGCGCCATCGCATCGGCCGTCTGGCTGCCGAATGTCTTGTTCTTCCCGTCATAGAATTCCGCAACGAAAGCGCGGCCGATCCGATCCCGCAAATCGGCGTAACGGGCCGAATCCTCGGTGTTTCCGAGCACCGCGGCAGCCTTGGCCACGATCGAGGCGTCGAGGTAGTGGAAAGCCGTCGAGCTGAGCGGGATCGGACAATCGATCTTACCCGGCGGACACCAGTCGCCCAGGCCGTAAGGCACGATATGGTTCTCGGTCAGAGCCTCGACATGATCGACCCATTGCTTCATCTCGCCGTAATATTTCCGAAGCGCATCCTCGTCATCGTAATAGAGGTACATATACCACGGAAGCTGCACGACGGCCGTGCCCCAGTCGGGCGACGCAACGCCGCACAGGCGGCGGCCCGGCGAGATCATGAACGGAATGCCGGGCTGCTTATCGGCAAAATAGAACTGCGTGTTGTAGAGTTTCTGATGCAGCGTATTCTCCAAAAAGACGGAGGACGTCGAGCTGATGTCGGCCATGTACTTGGCCCAGAAATTACCCATGTCGTAATTGAAGCTCTCGAACGGGAACACGGCATGCGCGTCGCCGAGCCAGCCGCAACGCTCGCGGTGGGGACAGTCGGTCGGCAAACCGTGCGTATTGCTCAGCATCGTGCGCACGGCCATCTCGTGCAGACGGTTGATCTGCTGATCGGAACACTCGAAGCTGCCGCGCCGGGACACGTCGGTATGCACGACGACCGCCCTGAGCCACGAGGTATCCGGCTGCGTCGCCGCGCCGGAAAGCTCCAAGTAGCGGAAGCCGTGATACGTGAAACGCGGAGTCCATGTCTCGCGCCCGGTCCCCTTGCAAACGTATTCGTCGGTCTGTACGACGCCGGTCGTCCGATAGTCGATCGCGCGGCGGTTGTCGTCGAGCCGCTCGCCCATGCGCATCCGAAGGCGGGTGCCCTGCGGCTGCTCGACGGTCAGCCGGGGTACGGCGGCCACGTTGACGCCGAAATCGAAAATCCAGTTGCCGGCGGAATCCTGCCACATGGCTACCGGAGCGATTTCCTGCTTGAGCCGGATCGGCTCCATGACCTGCGGAACCAAGCGCGCGGGAATCACGCCCTCGGCCGGACGAACGCTCTTCCAATCTCCGGAAGGCGTTCCCGGCGAAGCCCAGCCGGCGATCTCGCGGTTCGCATCGTAAGACTCGCCGGCGTAGAGGTTCGCGCTCAGCACCGGTCCCGGAGCCCACGTCCACGTACTGTCGGTCGCCACGATCCGCTTCGAGCCGTCCTTGTAGGTAATCTCCATCTGCAACAGCAGCATCGGCTTGCCGTAACTCATGCCTGCGCTCCACACTTTGTCCTGATTGTACCAGCCGTCGCCGAGCATCACGCCGATGCAGTTATCCCCTTTTTCGAGCAGATCCGTCACATCGAACGTGCTGTAAAACGCGTACTGCTCGTAATTGGTCTGAGCAGGGTCCAACACGCGGGTCTCGTCGACGAGCCGACCGTTCAGATAGAGATCGCCGCACCCGAGTCCCGACATATAGACAACGGCCCGCTCGGGCTTGGTCCCGGAATTCGACGCATCGAACTCCTTGCGCAGATACGGCATGGGGGAATTTTCGCCCCACTCGGAGGTGATCCACTCGGCCTGCCAGCGGTAGGCCGTATCGGGACCGACCGAAAAACGGGCCGGCTCGCTCCACGGAGTCACCTCGTCGGCCGCGTTCCAAACACGGACGCGCCACCAGTAGAGCTTGCCCGGCTCGAAAACGACCCCTTCGGGCACGATGTTCAGCTGACGATCGGACAACTGTTTCTCGGAATTCCATACGTCGGCTCGGCCTTTTTCGAGCGACTTTTTGCTCGACGCGATCTCGACTTGCCAAGCCGTCTGCACGACATTCCGCGCATCGGAGGCGATACGCCAGCTGAGCGACGCCTTATCCACTCCCTCGGGATCGATCAGGTTGCGGCAACGCAAGCCGACCGCCTCGGTCTCTTTCGCGAGCTTACCGCCGTCGGACCGCTCCGTGCCGCAAGAAGCGGCGGCAAGAGCGACCGTAAGCAGCAGGCCGCTCGCAATACGGTTGATTTTCATAGCATTTATCGGTTTAGGTTAGAATTGCACTTATTTTATCCGGCGGACGATCATACCTTCGTAGGGCCCCAGCGTGAGCTCCGAGGAAGCCGCGAGAGGCCCGACCTCACCGTTCTGAGGGTTCCACAACTCGAGTTTCCGCGCCCCGGGAAAACTCAGCTTCACGCTTTGGGCCCGGTCCGTGTCGTTCGTGACGAAATAGACATCGCGGCCCCCGATCCGCTTATGAGCATAAAGAATATCCCTGTGAGGCGCAAAGACGATGTCGCGCGTAAGAATGCCTTCGAGCAGCGTATTCAGCCGTCCGGGCTCGAACTGCGGTTCGTAATAGACGGCCGGGCGAACAGGTCCCGCGCCGCCGGCGAGCTCGTTGAAGCGACGAACGATCCCTGCGGACGGAAATTCGTCCGGCGAATTCTTGGGCAGGGCGTTCAGTACGACGAGGCGTCCGCCGTCGAGGACGAATTCGGCGATCCGGTCCATAGCCTGCTGCGACAGCGTTTCGACCCCGGGCAGAATCAGCACGTCCCAGCGCAGATCGCCGTGTACGAGCCAGCCGCCTTCGACCTCGGACTCCTCGACTCCCCGGGAATCGAGATAGGAAAATTCCCAGCCGTTGTCCATCAGACAGTCGCTCACGCGGTCGAACAGCCGCGACAGCTGCTGCGCCTCGGGCGCGCCTCCGGCAATATCGTCCCAGCTCAGCAATCCGGACGGGAGCGGGCGGAATTTCGTCCACAGCGTCTCGATCGGATAATACACCGCGATGCGCGATGCGCGAACGCCGCCCGACAGCATCCCGACGACCCGGGCCACATACTCGTTGACAGCCGTGCGCCCGGCGGCATCCTCGTGCTGAAGCTGCAGATAGTTGTTGAAATCGGTCGCGCCGCCGAGAATCATCCGATTCAGCGTACCCTTGACCTGCTGCGTGGGAGCCTCCTTGCCGCCGTGGAAAGGATAGTCGGAGATCGGACACGACTCGACCATCATGCGCGAGCGGCCCTCCAGCTCGGCCGCCGACGAAGCCAGCCGCGACGAGTACAGGTAACGGCATTCCGGTCAGGTTGTCGATTCCCGGAATATCCATAGCCCGGTAGCACGCCATGATGTCGCCGTAAAGCGGCACGTGGGCCATCATGCACTCCTCGAGCAGCAGATGTCCGCCCGAGAGAAGCTTCTGCGTATGGCAATAGTCGCGTATCTGTCCGAAATAGTTGCGGGTCAGCAGATCGGTAACGACCCGGAAATAGCGATAGCGGAGCTTCTGTCCTTCCGGTCCCTCGTCCAGCATCAGCCTCAGCAGTCCGTCCTCCAGCGAGAGGCCGTACCGGCTGCGGAACTCCGCCGAGACATTCTCCTTCCAAGGATAGACGCCATAGCCGGGATTCTGATACGGCTGAGCCATCAGCGACGGCTCGTCGGTGAAGGTCGAGGTGAACAGTTCGCCCAAAGGCTCGTCGAACGCGGAGGCATAGCGGCGGTGCGTCGTCTCGATAAAACGCCGCGTCACGTCCTCGAGCAGCAGACTCGGATAGCGCGGGGCGTATCCTCCGCCCCGGTCGGTCCCGGCCTGATAGCCCTCGTACAGCGCCGAGCGGTTGATCTCGGCCACCGTCCAGCGGCCCTCGGGCGCAAGCCAGCGCAGGCGGCCGTCGCGGACAAAAGCAGACAGATCGAGCGAGCGGTCGTAGTCGAGACCGCACTCGGTCACAGGCAACGCCCGTACGAGCACTCTCTCGCCCGGCAAGGCCGCGAGGTCGAGCGTCGTTCCGCCCCGAACGGTCGTATCGCGGAACAGCAGGCCCTCGGCTTCCCACTCGGGATGTCCTTCGAGCACATAGGTATGGGCCATGCCCGACGGATAGGAACGCTCGTCGTAGAGCCACAGATCGAGCCCTTGCTTCTTGGCGGCATGCACGAAGCGGTTGAAAACGGCCAGCTCGTCGTCGCTGCGCAGATAATCGTCCGGATTGACATTCGTGGCCATGCCCCGATAGCCGTTATCCAGAATCCATCGGATCATCGAATCCTGCGCGCGCTCCTCTCGCGGCATGCTGTGTCGGTTCACATTCATCCGGTAACGCAAGGAAGGGTTCCGGAACTCCTCGCGCAAGGCTTTCGGGCCCTGCGCGGCCGAGACGTTCGCGAGCAGAAGCGCGGACGCCAGCCACCATGGTTTCATCATTCGCATAAGCAGACCGAATCGTTTGAAGTTGTCTTATCGAGCATCTCGCTTATCCGTTCGTACGAGCGGACCGTTCGTTCCGCCTCGCCGAAATTCAAAACGACATACTGTCCCGATCGTTTTCGCATATAAACGTACGGGCCCTTGCCCGAGGTCAGCATCAGCTTCGCCGTACCGATACCTCTCAGCCGGAAATAGCCCTTGCGGATCGTTCCCGTACCGAGCCCGTCCGTCCGTTCCTCGACGAAAGGCAGCGTGTCGGCCAGGCGAACGGAAAAAATCTCGCTCCACGGAATCCTTTCCCCATAGGCCCCGCCGATCCGCAACCGGTCCGACGACAGACTCAGCGAAGGGTCCCGCAGGGAAAAAACGGCATACCCTGCCACAAGAACCGGCAGGCCGAACAGCAAAGCCCAAAGAACCGGCACGACCGCCGTGGCGGAACTCCGCTGCGATTCGCCGGCCGAAATTCTTACCGCCGCGATCAGAGCGATCAGGGCGGGAGCGATCAGAAACAGCCACGATGCCTCGCGCCATCCCTGCGCAAGCGTCAACGTTCCCCCGGCAGCCGTCACGAAGGCGGCGCCCAGAAAAGTCCGCAACACGACCCGTCGCGCCTTCCGCCCCGCACGCCCGGCATCCGACGACGAAGCGCAGCGCGAAGACATGCGCGGGTTTCTCCCGACGATAAGTCCCGAACCGGCCAAAAGACCGGCTACCAGCCATATAGCTGCAACCATTCCCGTATCCTTGTACAAACGCATTTCCGCGGCAGACATACTCGCCGGCAGACAACAATCGCCCCCCGAATATCGGATACGACCGTACCCCGACACGACCATCCCGACCCAAAGCCGGAAAAGGAAGCGCGAAATCCGTTACAAGATAAGAAAAATAGACGGTATGACCAACGGAAAGGTGCACGCGAAAAAGGGTAAACGACGATTCGCGGACAAAACGGAACGAGGATTTCCGCCCCTCGCCTCGCAAAGCCACGTCCAAAAACCCGTCCGTCGGGTCTTTCTGACCGCAATCCGAGAACCACAGACCGCGGGAAACGTTTCCGGAAAAACAATAGCGGAGAGGATGTCCGACCGGACATCCTCTCCGCTATTGTTCAACTCCTAACGGGCTTCCCGGCAAGAGCCCCTGCGCGACGTGCAAACGGACTCCGCATCTCCGCCGGAAAATAGTTTCCTATCAGTACCGAATAGTCCGGACATGATTCCGGTCATACTCAATACGATGCTTGTCGAGCATTTCGAAATCTTCCGGCTCGAGCCCCGAGTTGTAAAACTCGACCGCCTCGTTGTAATCGTTCAGATACATCCGTCGCAGCACGGGGACGAAGCCCGCGCTCGTGAACGCCTGCGTCGAATCGACATAGGGGCTCCGCAAGGAAGCGATGTCGGCCAGATTATGGAACACGGAGGCCGACGTGGCAGGCTTGCCGCAGTTCTCCCGCGCAGCCCGGTACTTTTCGGGGAACAGCTCGCGGTAACGGTCGGAAAACCATGCGAAGCTGGCCACATGAAGCTGATAGTAAGTCGGTGTGGGAGAGGCGTGCAAAAAGCGGTTCCGGTCGTCGTCCATCAGGTCCTCGCCATGATCGGAGCAGAAGAAAAGGGCCGTAACGGCATCCGTGCTGTCGAGTACGGAAATGACCTGATCGAGCACATGGTCGGTATAGCGGATGCTGTTGTCATAAGCGTTGCGCACCTTGTCCTTGGTCTCGCGGTTGACGGCCGACGCATCGTCGGGCGTGAAGAAGGCGAAATCCTTCGGATAGCGCTTGGTGTAATCCATATGCGAGCCGTACATGTGCAGCACGACGAACAGACTGCTGTCGGTCGAAGCGACGGCCTGCCGCAGAATCGGCAGCATGTCGCCATCGGGCCGGTTGTCGGTATAGAGCTGTCCTTCGCGCGGAGATATGTCCACCCGCCGGTCGGCCTCGGCGGAGAAATAGTCGATCAGCGAGCGGTTCGGAACCTGATTCGAAATATACAGCGTAGCGAATCCCGCCTCCTTGAACGCGGTGATGATGCTCTTTTGTTCGAATATGTCGTTGTAATTTTCAGCCGAAACGGACGAAAGAATCACGGGCACGCTCTTATGCGTCGCGTTGCACTGGGTCAGCATATCGCCGAACGGGACGACCCCGTCGCGGCGCTCGAGCATGGGCGTAGTCTGTCTCGGGTAGCCGAGCAGGCTCCACGACGGAGCCCGAGAAGCCTCGCCGACCACCATCACGTAGATTTCGCGGCCGTCCGGCACGCTGTCGCGCGTCACGCCGAAACGAAAATCGCGGGAAGTCTCGGGATATGCGTTGCTTTGCGCCCAACGGTCGAGCGAAAGACGGATATTATAGATCACGTTGACGGGAAAAATATGATAGCGGATGCCGAACCCCGGATGGCGGGCATACGAGACGCCGGCCATTCCCCCGCCGAGAATCAATGCGGCAAGAGCTCCGAGCGCCGCCCGACGGCGGAACGGGACCGAAAGCCGGTCTCTAAGCAGCAGCGAGCGGACAGCCAGAACGATGACGAATACGATCGAGGGCCAGATGTTGCCCAGCAGCTCGCCGGCCTCGGAGGCGTTCGTCGTAAAGAGATTCGTGAACATGTCCACCGCGATGATCGACCCGCCGAACAGATACAGCAGCACGATCTGGAACGCGCCGAGAACCATCAGCGGAAACGAACAGAGCATCAGCAGCCCGGGCCGCTTCAGCGCCACGGCGAGCAGCAGATAGACAGCTCCCGGCATCAGTAGCGAGGCGGTCACGGTCGTGAACGAATAAGGCTCCGTAATAGCGAGCAGCACGTTGGGCAGCAGCATCACGACGACATACACGACGACGATCGCGCTCTGCCTGTTCCACCATTTGTGCAATTTATCGAATGACATGGTTCAATTCCGTTTTGAGTCGAGGCATCCGGCAACCTGCTGCCCGAGGGCAGCGGACCGCCTCAGAACGCCTCGTTGATACTGAACAAAAATCCGTTCTGGTCCTTCTTGCCGAACCCGTAGTCCAATCGGACGTTCATCCGCTTCTTGAACTCCCAGCGGTAGCCGATACCGTAGTTCGGCAGCGTATGCTTCCAGTTGAACCGCTGAATGGATGGGAAGACATTGCCCGCTCCGATCCAGACGGCGATACCGCTGCGTCCGTACACCTTTTGCCGCAGTTCCACCTGCGCCTCGATCATCTTCTTGTCGCGGTAGCGTCCCTCGTAATACCCTCGCATCCGGTACGAGCCTCCGAGTAGCGAGAGCATGGTCCAGGGCGTGCTACCGTAATTGAACATCGCGTGCAGATCGTATGCCAGCACGCCGCCCTTCCATACCCGGTGGTATGCGTTGCCCTGAAACTCGGTCCGCGAGAAGGCTCCGTCGTTGCCGAAGAAACCCGGGAATATCCGCTGCTCGAGCTTGACGTATATGCCGCGCCACGCGTTAGGAATGAAATCGCGCGAGTCGTACAGCAAAAAAGCAGCCAGCCCGGTATTGATATAGCGCGTCTTTTGTCCCCGCAGATAGTCTATGTTGGAAAAATCTCTTCCCTCGATGTAGTTGAAGCTCGGACTGACCCCGAGATAGAAATTCTTCGACACGCGGAACATGAAATCGACCTTTATCTGGTTCTGAAGCCGCTTGTACGACTCGGCCTGATTATAGGTGGCGTCCCGGTACCCGATTCCCCAAAAAGCTCCCGGGAACGAGAAGAAATAGGCGGTGAAGTCCAGCCGGTACTTCGACTGTTCGAACAACGTATTGCCTCGCACGCCGAGCAGATAGAACCCGGTCGTCGTAATGTCGCCGAACAGCGACACGTTCGACGGCGGGGTCAGCGTGTCCCCCTTGCCGGTCCGGTACAGTCCGGCTGCCACCAAACCGAGTCCCAGCTTCGTGTCGGACGAGTAGTGCGGTCCGCCGATAATGCTGAAATCGAACTTCTTGGTCAGCGTCTTGTCCTCGTTCGCGCTTTCAAAATAATGGTAGAAGCGACGGAAGAAATTGTTTCTGCGAACGACCGTATCGCCCGTCTTTTTGATCCGGGTCAGATAGCGGTGTTTGACGACCGTATCGCCGGACGCCTTGAATACGGTATCGGACGAATAGCCGATCGTCGTGTCGGCAGCGGCCGCCGATACCGAAGACGAAGACCGGCCGTAAACCGGCAAACCGGTCACGGCCAAGAGCAGGATAGCGGACAGAAGGTTTCTTGCGTTTATCATACATGCGGCAGATTAATGCCGGGCACCTTGCCTCGGCGGCTTCGCCTCCGAAGGAGAACAGATGCAAAAGTAGCGAAATATCGCTCCCCGACCAAACTACCGGTATTTGTCGATCACCCGATAGAACTCGTCGATCTGCTGCTGGGCCATTTCGCCCTTGCTCATGAACTCGACCTCGCCGTCCTTGGTCACGAACAGCAGCACGAACCGGTCGTTGCAGTCACCCAGATCCCATGCCTTGCTCAGAATCCGGTCGGGATCGGTATAGATCGCCGCGCCGGTCTGTTTCACTTTCTTGCGGATCATCGCGCGTACGATCGAGTTCGGAAGCATCGGGGCGTCCTTCAGGTTCACGATGCCGAAACCGTAGATGTTCGGACTGTCGATCTGATTTTTCTCCAGATTCTCGCGGAACTCTTTGTTCTGATTGGCATGATCGGGATCGACGTAAAAGATCAGCAGGTGCTTCTTGCCGAAATACGGCATTTCGGCCGGCTCGTTGCTGGCGTCGTAAATCTTGACGGCGGAGACTTTCTTTTTAGCCGGACCGGCCGCCTCGCAGCGAACGGACGCCGACAAAGCCAGCGCCAAGATCACCGCCCAAACGACATTCAACTGTTTCATGAATTACACGTTTTAAACCGGACAAAGTTACCAACGAAAGGGGTGAAAAAGAATCGTTTCGTTGGTTCGTAACACGCTTTTTGTAGTCGGTTTCACCCGAAAAGCGGAAAAACAGGCAAAAACCGAGCCTATCCGGTTCCATGAAACGAGAATGAAACAGGAATGTTACACTCTATTTCTGCGAAGCCTTCAGGCAGACCGTCCGCGTG
>ERZ840096.3373-NODE-3373-length-10905-cov-14.506636_pt1 | contig 10905 bp, 10 predicted proteins | sample MGYA00519878_ERZ840096 | MGnify/ENA primary metagenome ERZ840096 (study PRJEB31850, sample SAMEA3708865) | human gut metagenome | biome: human gut; feature: human-associated habitat; material: faeces | place: China | collected 2014 ...
AATCATGATGCGAGCTATCCAGCGCCGTGCGCCAATCCGGGTGAGAAACAGGTTACTGGGGATCTCCAGCACTGCGTAGGTGAGAAAAAACAACCCGGCCCCGAGGCCGAATGCGGTTGCGGAAAGGCCGATATCCACCGACATGGTCGCTTTCGCCATGCCAATATTGGTACGATCAATAAAGCTGATGATGTACGCCACGATAAGCAGCGGCATCAAATGGCGGTAGATTTTTTTATGGGTGCGTTGCAACTGCGTCCCGTTTACCGCCTTTTCATTTATTGCGGACATGGTTATTATTTCCCCGTATTCGTGGTCAGAAGCCTTGCCGGGATCGAGACGATCCCGTTCGTCAGCTCACAGGTTGTCGCCGGGTGCTGACCCGAACGACGCCCGGCCCGAAGCCCCACTTCGGGCCGTCTTTTGCTAAGCGCCTTCGCGCTCGAACAGCATAGAAATCCCCTGGCCGCCGCCGATGCACATGGTGACCAGACCAGTGCGTGCGCCGCTGCGCGCCATTTCATACATCAGTTTGACCGGCAGAATCGCACCGCTGGCGCCTACCGGGTGGCCGAGGGCGATCGCCCCGCCGTTGACGTTAACGCGGGCCGGGTCGAGACGCAGATCGTTCATCACCGCCAGCGCCTGAGCGGCGAAGGCCTCGTTGAGTTCAATTAAATCAATGGACTGCACATCTATATTGAGACGGTCCATCAGGCGTCGGGTAGCGGGAGAGGGACCAAACCCCATAATCTCCGCTCCGCAGCCGGCGACCGCCCAGCCGCGAATGCGCATGCGCGGGGTTAAGCCGCGTTTTTCCGCCTGCTGGCGGGTCATCATCACCAGCGCCGCCGCGCCGTCGTTAATGCCCGATGAGTTGGCCGCCGTCACCACGCCGTCGGCTTTAAACGCCGGACGCAGCGTGGCGAGCTTTTCACGCGGGGTGTCGCGCGGGTGTTCATCGGTCGCAAACAGGCGGGTCGCTTTTTTGCCGTCCGGCACCTCAAGGGCCAGGATCTGCTCGCGAAAGCGACCCTCCGCGATCGCCTTCAGCGCCTTCTGCTGGCTCGACCAGGCAAAATCGTCCATCGCTTCGCGGGTAATACCGAAGCGTTGCGCGACGTTTTCCGCGGTGATGCCGTTGTGATAAGGGCCTTCCGGCCAGGTGAGAATGGAGATCAGGCCATCTTCCAGCTCGCCGTGGCCCATGCGATAGCCATCGCGCGCTTTACGCAGGTAGTAGGGCAGCTGGGTCATATTTTCAGTGCCGCAGGCGACGACCACCTCGGCCTGGCCGCTTTGCAGCTGCATCATGCCGTCCGCCAGGGCCTGAAGTCCGGAGCCGCACTGGCGGTTAACGGAATAGGCGGTGCTCTCCTGCGGGATCCCCGCGCGCAGCTGACAGATGCGGGCGATAAAACCGCTTTCGGCGATTTGCCCGACGTTGCCGACGATCGTTTCGTCGATATCCTGCGGCGCAATCCCGGCGCGGGCGATCGCTTCGCGAATGACGGCGGCCCCAAGGTCATGCTGATGGGTATGTTTAAGACTGCCGTTAAACGTGCCAATAGCGGTACGGACGCCGCTGACAATCACAATATCATTAGCCTGGGTCATTGTTTTTCTCCTTACAGCACCATGCCGCCGCCGACGTTAATCACTTCACCATTGATATAGCGCGCGCCATCGGACGCCAGAAACGCCACACACTCGCCGACGTCTTTCGCCTCGCCGGCGTAACCCGCGGGAATTTTGCTGATCATGATTTGCCAGACGTTTTCCGGTACGCCGCGCGTCATGTCGGTGTCGATAAAGCCCGGGCAGATGGCATTCACCGTGACACCTTTTTTCGCCAGTTCGCGGCAGGCGGTTTTGGTCATTCCCACCACGCCGGCTTTTGACGCCGAATAGTTGGTTTGCCCGACGTTGCCAAGCCAGCTGGCGGAAGCGATATTGATAATGCGGCCCGCGCCGCGCTCGCGCATGCGGATAGCGGCCTGCTGCATACAGAGGAAAGTGCCTTTCAGGTTAATGTCGATAACCGTGTCCCAGTCCGCTTCCGTTAATTTGTGCAGCATGGCGTCGCGGTTGATTCCGGCGTTATTCACCAGAATGTCTACCGGGCCAAACGCCTCTTCGGCCTGGGAAAACAGGGCTTCGACCTGCGTTTTTTCAGCGATATTGCAGCTGATAAACAGCGCCTGTGCGCCCGATTCGCGCAGGGAAGCGGCGGCGGCTTCGCCGTGTGCATCACGATCGGCGATAATCACTCGCGCGCCTTCCCGCGCAAGCACCTGGGCAATGCCAAAGCCGATACCGCGTGCGGCGCCGGTGACAATGGCGGTTTTACTGGCAAGTTTCATAGCAACGTTCCTTATGAGTCAGAGGATGAATTCCGGGACAGATGTTCCGCGAGACCGCAGGGCGGCGGGGCGAACAATCGGCTGTCCATAACCTGAAGATCCGCGGCGATCGCCGGATGAAAATCCATATGCGCCAGGATGTCGCGCTCAAGATCGATACCGGGGGCGATTTCCGTCAGCACCGGTCCTTCCGGGCGCAGTTCGAAAACCGCCCGTTCGGTGACGTAATGCATGGTTTGTCCTTTGGCGCGGGCCAGTTCGCCGTTGTAAGAAATCTGGTTTACCCCGGCGACGAATTTACGCACTTCGCCTTCGCGGCGGATATGCAGCGCCCCGTGTTCACAGGCGATCTCCAGCCCCTTGGCGGTAAAAGAGGAGCAGAACACGACGTGGCGGGCATTCTGGGTGATATCGATAAAACCGCCCGCGCCGGGGCAGGATGCGCCGAGCCGTGTGGCATTGACGTGCCCGTGCGGGTCCATCTCGCCGGCGCCCATAAAGGTGATGTCGACCCCTGCGCCGTTGTAGTAGAGCATTTGATCCTGGTGGCTAATCATCGCGCTCAGATTACGGCCGATACCGAAATCCACGCCACCCGCCTGCTGCCCGCCGTAGATCCCTGACTCGACGGTGATGGTGACCTGCTCGCCGAGCTGTTCCTCATGAATGATGGCGCCAATCACGTCATTGGGTATACCGGTGCCGAGATTGATGACGCAGCCGGGGGTCAGATAGCGGCAGGCAATCCGCCCGATAAGCTTGCGCAGATCCAAAAGCCGCCCCGGCAGTCCGGCGGCCATCGCGCTATAGAGATGAACGATCTGCCCCTGCGGCAGGCACCAGGCTTCCACTTCGTTGTTGTTGATCATCGCCATCCAGCGCGGCGCCAGGCCCCAGTGCGAACCGATAAGGCGGGTCACCATACCCGGATGGGCAAAGTGCTGGATACCGCGCTGGCGATCGCTTTGCCCCGCGGCATGCAGTAGCGTCAGGTCACGCGGTTCGCCCGCGGTCAGAAAGCGCGCTTCGATGGCGCTTAAAATGGACTCCGCCGCGCCGATAAGCGTCATCCCGACGGTGCAGACGGTGTCGCCGCTGGCGACCCACCGCGCCGCCTCATGGGCGTCGATAAATTTGCTGCTCACTTTTTATCCTCCGTTGATAGCGTGATGATGGATTCTGCGAGACGCGTTTTGAGCTGCTGTTTACTCACTTTGCCGTTGTGGGTACGCGGTAAAGCACGGGTGAAAATAATGCGCGCCGGTAGCTTAAAGCGGGCGATTTTGACCTTCAGCCAGTCGAGGATCTCTTCGCTGGTCAGGTGATGCTGGCCATCCGGCACGATAAACGCCACGGGCTCTTCGCCGTAGACCGGGCTGGGGGTCGGGATGACGGCAACTTCCCGTACTCCCCGATAGGTAGAGAGAATGTTTTCCAGCTCCAGTGAGTAAATTTTCTCGCCGCCGCGATTGATCATGTCCTTGCTGCGGTCTTTGATGTACAGCCAGCCTTCGTCGTCGAGATAGCCCAGATCGCCGGTACAAAACCAGCCCTGCGCATCGCAGCTCGGGCGTCGCTCGCTGTGCTGCCAGTATTCGCGGATCACCACATCGCCTTTTAGCCAGATATGGCCGATTTGTCCGGCGGGGAGGGGCTGCTGGCGATCGTTGCGGATGGTAATGGCGAGACCCGGGATCGCCTGACCTGAACTGCCGCATTTATCGCTGCCCCAGACGTCGCCCGGAAAAATCGTCGCAGGCGAGGTCGTTTCGGTGAGGCCGTAGATTGGCTGAATCGCGGTATGCGGGAACAGGGTTTTTAACTCCTTGATCAGTCCATCGCTCAGGTGGCCAGCGCCGCAGGCAATCGTGCGCAATGCCGGAAAATCGCCGGGATGGCTGGCGCTCTGCTCACGCGCAGCCTGACAAAGAAGGATAAAAATGGTGGGCGAGCCGTGCAGAAAGGTAATGTTCTGCTCGCGCAGGGTGGTGATCACCTGCGGGGCATTGAACCGATGCTGCAGCCAGATGCTCGCGCCGAGGCTAATAAACAGCGCCAGCAGCGCCGACAGGCCGGTGATGTGATAGATAGGCACCGCCAGAATGGTGCTATCCGCGGCGGTGAGATTCAGTTTTTGCGTATAGGCGTCAATCGCGCAGAGCAGGTTATTGTGGGTGATAATCGCCCCTTTAGGCTCTCCGGTGGTGCCGGAGGTGAACATCATCACCGCCGTATCGTCGCGGTTAACCGGGACCGGCGGGCGGGTCAGCGGTTCGGGAAGGCAGAGCGCCTGCCATTCGCTGAGTGAAACCGCACGCGCGTCGGGGGTGTTTTTCAGCCAGTCCTGCACGGTCGCATCGAACAGGACAACCCGGGGAGCGATATGGCCTACCAGCGCCTCGCTTTCGGCCTGCTTAAGCTTGGTGCTGAAAGGCACCACTTCGATGCCCAAACCCAGCGCGGCAAAAAGGACTTCGCAAAAAGCGGGGTGATTGCCCCAGGCCAGCAGAATACGGTCGCCTTTGCGCAGCGACCAGCCGCGATCAAGCTGCGCCATCGCCCGCTGTACCCGCAGATGAAAATCGCGGTACAGATAGCGCCGATCCTCAAACGCCAGCGCCAGGGCATCCGGGCTGCGGGCGGCGCTGCGGCTCAGGGCCTGGTACAGATTCTGGAAGTCGGCGGAGGTGCTGTTCATGTGTCTCTCCTGATATCGCGTATTGAGTAGGAGTAGTCTGGGGAAATTCAGGAGAGGAAATTGCCGAATGGCTCACAATAGAAAATCAACAAAACAGAAGCAATTTTGTAACATTGCACAATGGGCAGGAGAGACCGGGTGGGGGAGAGATATCCGCGAATCAAACCGACGTGAATAATGCCAGAGGACGCTATCTTTTAGACCCGTGTTAACCGGGCCTAAAAGAGTGAAGGGGTCAGCCCTGCCGCTTAGCGTTTACAGGCATCGAACTCGAGCCGTTCGCCATCGGGGCCGCGAATAAGCAGGAAGCGCACGTTGTCTTCTTCTATCGGCCCTTCATCGAGCGGATAACCGAGCGCCGCCAGCCGCTGCTGCACCGCATCCAGGTCGCTGACTTCCAGCGCCAGATGATCGATACCGCAGCGAGGGGCGTCAAAGGGCGTTCCAGCGGGAAGCTGATACAGCTCGAGGACGGCGCCCGCCATTTCCAGGAACGCAACTTCAATAGTGCCCTGTGGCGATGGCTTGCTAAACCGCTGCTGGCGCTGAAAGCCCAGCGGTTCATAGAAGGCAAGCGAACGCGTTAAGTCACTGACCTGATAGCCAATATGAGCAATCGTGTTGATAAGTTCGCGCATGTTATACCCCCTTACGCACGCACCAGAAGCCGTAGAAAGCGACATACACAAAGCACAGGAGCGGAGCGATAAAGGCGATTTGCATATTGCCGCCGTTCATATCCGAGATAATGCCCATCACCAGAGGAATTACGGCCCCGCCGATAATCGACATCACCACGATCGAGCCTGCGGTCTGGGTATCTTTCCCCATCCCTTTGATCACCAGACCAAAGTTCGTCGGCCAGCATGGCGCCATACAGAAGCTGACCAGAATGAGCGCATAGACCGCCAGCATTGAACCGCTGAAAACGGCAATCAGTAACAGGGCGGTGGCGGCCAGGGCAAACGTTCCGAGCAGCATCGCCGGATTCAGACGGTTCATCAACCAGGTGGCCACGGTTTTTCCCACGGCGTAAATCACCAGAGAAGCCAGCAGCCAGTAAGTCGCGGAGTGCTCGCTGGTGCCTTGCTGCACGAGCTGCACAAAGCGAATCGTGAAGCTCCATACGCCAACCTGGGCGCCGACGTACAAAAACTGCGACAGGATCCCGAGGCGAAAGCGCGGGATAGCAAACAGGCGTTTCAGCGTTGGCCCCATGCTTTCCGTCGGGAGTTGCTGTTGTTGAGCGGGCGCGCCCTTGCACGACGGGAATTTAATAAACACGAACACCAGCGCCAGCACCACCAGTACGGAGCCGATAATCAGATAGGGCCCGACCACCTGACCAACCATCTGATGGCGTGCAACGTCTGCAGCGGCGGCGGGCATCGCCAGCAGTTGTTCATGACTCGGATCGTTTTCGCCAAAGACCATCAGCTGGCCAATTAATACGCCGGAGATCACGCCCAGCGAGTTGAAGATCTGCGAAAAGTTAATACGCTGGGTGGAGGATTGAATCGGACCCAGCAGGCTGGAGTAGGTGTTTGCCGACGTTTCCAGAAAAGAGAGTCCGCAGGCGATCACTCCGAGGCAGGCGAGGAATGCGCCGTAGGTCATGATCTGTGCGGCCGGAACGAACAGGAAGCAGCCGAGGGCGTACAGGCACAGCCCAATAATAATCGCCGCTTTATAGGAAAAACGCTTAATCAGCGCCGCCGCGGGCAGGGCGACAAAAAAGTAGCCGAGGAAAAAAATCGACTGCACCAGCGCTGTCTGGGTATCCGTTAAATCGAAGCCCTTTTTAAACTGGGCGATCAAAATATCATTCAGGTTGCCCGCCATCCCCCATAGCGCAAACAGGCAACAGACCAGTAAAAATTGCAGCCAGGGGGTATGGGGTAAATACGCACTGGTGTCCAGTTTTTCTTTTTGGACCGCTGCGTTCTCGACCTTATCCGTGATTAGCGTACTCATTGAGCTATCCTCTTAATGTTTTTTATACAGTAGGGTTTATGCCATTTCATAATCAGCGGCGGCACGGAGAAGCCGTTCCTGTGCCTCCAGGTACTCAGGTAAAGATGAGGCGCCTTGCTTTTCGACACTGACGGCGGCATAGGCCGCCGCGAATCGGGCTGCGGCCTGTAGCGGTTCCCCGCAGGCCAGCCGCGCCGCCAGCGCGCCGTTGAAGGCATCGCCCGCACCGGTAGTGTCTCGGGGGTGAGAAGGAAAGCAGGGAATAGGGGATTTCACCCCATGCTCGCTCAGCAGGGCGCCGCTGGCGCCGAGAGTGATAATGACGTTGCGCGCGCCCTGAGCATGTAACACGTCGGCGGCCTCAGCCGCGGCCGTCAGACTGTCAACCCGGCGTCCGGTCATTAACCCGGCCTCCGTGGCGTTCGGTGTAAGTAAATCCACTTTGCTTAGAACGGCGTGCTCAACGGGCTGCCAGGGCGCGGGATTGAGTATTACCAAGGCCCCGGCTTGTTTTCCGGCGTCTATGACCTGTTCAATAGCAGAAAGATTGTTCTCCAGCTGAACCAGAACCACATCCGCGCAGCCGATAGCGGGAATGCAGCCGGCGATTTCATCATCGGTCACCGTCATATTCGCGCCGGGATCGACGGCAATCATGTTTTCGGCATCGTTACCGGCGACATAAATCAGCGCATTGCCGGTGGGGATCTCTTCGGCGACCAGCAGCGTCACAGCATTGAAGCCCACGCCTTTCAGATGACGGCGGGCAAAATGGCCGAAGGTGTCATTGCCAATCTTGCCGATATAGTGGACATTTGCTCCCGCTTTTAGCGCGGCGGTGGCCTGGTTCGCCCCTTTACCTCCGGCGCTGGTCATACTTCCGCAGGCCACTAACGACTCACCTGGTACCGGAAAGCGATCCACCCTGGCGACCATGTCGAAATTGAATGAACCAAAAACACAGACTTTTCCTGACATCATTCGCTCCTCTATACCAGCTCGGGGGAGTGCAGCGCGGCGGACAGTTCGCGGGACATGGTTTCCCAGGCCAGCTCGAGCGGCATATCAGCGCGGAATAAACCGCTGCTGCCCATCACTAATATCTGTGCGCCGGCGCCCAGCAGCGCGCGGTAGGTGTTGCGGTTACAGGAGCCATCGACTTCCAGCAAGAAGCGGAGGCTGCCGGTCTCTTTGAGCTGATGAAGCTGCGTAATTTTGGCGAGCATTTCAGGAATAAACGGCTGACCGGCATAGCCTGGGTCGACGGTCATCACCGTCACCTTATCGAGCAGATGCAGATAGTGCTGGATGCTCTCAACCGGTGTGGCGGGATTGAGCACCATTCCCACCTCTTTCCCCGCCTGACGAAGCATATTGATAACCCGGAACGCTTCGCGGCAGATGGTCTCCGGATGCAGTGAGAAGGCGTCTGCGCCGGCGTCTAACAGCGCCGGTATAAACGAAGCGGGCGCTTCGACCATCAGATGGACATCGATAGGAAGCGAGGTGTAGGGACGGATCTGCGCCACAAAGCTGGCCGACAACGCCAGATTTTTGACATAGTGGCCGTCCATGATGTCGACATGCAGCCTGTCGGCTTTGCTGTTTAGAAAGCGCAGCTGTTCCGTCAGCTTCATCATGTCCATACACATCAGCGAGGGAGAAAGGTAATAACGCATAAGGCCTCATTTATTCCGGTGGTGGCTGAATTCAGGCAAAGTCTGGCCCTGCCGCGGTAAGCAGCGTTTCGACATTGCGCGTATTAACCGTCACGTCATGACGGCGTACTCAGGCGATTTGCAGGCTGACGTTATGCCAGGTCATCTCTTTTTCCAGCAGCGGATCGACAAACCTTTCAGTCACCAGACAGTCCAGCTCGCCCAGTCCGCCGATACGCGCGACGCCTGTTCGCCCCAGCTTGCTGCCGTCGACCAAAGCCACAGTCTGACGGGCGGCCAGCAGCATCTGTTTCAGCAGGGCGGCGTGGGCTTGCGTACCCGCATACAAGCCGCTATCGCGCTCCAGCCCCTGGCAGGAGAAAAAGAGCGTATCAATGGCATATTCGCGTAGCGTTCGTGAGGCGGTTTCCCCGAAGAACGACTCTTCGGTCGGGGAGAAATCGCCCCCCAGCCCGACGAGATGCAACGAGCGTCGGCTCATCAGAGTTTGTAAGATGCGAATGGAGGGCGTAATCACCGTCAACGCCATCTCCGGCATCTGCCGGGCCAAAAACCAGCTGGTGCTACTCCCGTCCAGGACAATGGTCTGTCCCGGTTGGAGAAACTGCAGTGCTTTACGGGCCACGCGCATTTTGCCTTCGCTGTGCAGCAGCGTTCTGTGCTGAAAGCTTCCCTGGCTATCTTCAACTGGCAGGGCGGATGCCGCCGCCCGGGTCGCCGGCAGCGGATTTTCCGCCGCCAGCGCTCCACCGTGGCTTCGGGTTAAGATCCCTTTGCGTTCCAGCTCGCTCAGATCGCGGCGAATCGTTTCCCTGGAGACCCGAGTCGCTTGCGCAATCTCATTCACCCGCATGACGCCGTGTTGGCCCAGCAGTTCAACAATCAAACGATGACGTTCCAGCGGCAACATAGCTCTCTCCTGAAGTACATAATCAGATTACCTTTCCCTTGCGCAGAGCGTTGAGACCTCGGGAATGTCCCACGAAGACAAGCTATCCGCAGCCGAACACTGTGATAGCGCACGCATTTCGCTTCACTTCCGTCAGCGGTTTGCGCTATTTCGCCCGTGATTCAGGCATAAACAAAAACAAACAAAAATAAATGCAAGATTGCTTTTGCGCCCATTTATGACCGATTACGCCTGCTCTGCAAGGTTAACGCTTATTTCCTGCTGCTAATTAAAAACAAATGAAAATAAAAAAATGCTAATTTGATCACGTTATTTTCATTTAATGCGTTTTTAAATGGATTTAAGCCAAATATCAGCATTAAATGAAAGCAATTAAAAACAAAGGACAGGATAAGACCATGAATGAAACAACCCGTCGTTTTGCACGTTTAGTTGATCTGAGCGCAGTTCAGGCCACCAGTACCGAAGCGGATGTTCGCGCCTGCGCCGAGCTGGCTGCCAGATACAACATTATTTCCGTCCACGTACTGCCTTGCTGGACGCGCTTTCTCAGTACGTTGCTGCCGCAGCAGGGTACGGGAGAGGTGATGATTGGCGGTCCGGTCGGCTTTCCCGGCGGTGGGCATACCACCGATACCAAGGTTCAGGAAGTGCGGCAGCTGATTGCCGACGGCGCTCGGGAAGTGGATATGGTCGTGAATATCGGCAAAGTGCTCTCCGGCGATTATGACTATGTGCGCGAAGATTTGCGCCGCGTGGTGGAAGCCGCCGCCCCGGTACCGGCCAAAGTGATCCTTGAAACGCACTATCTTAATGAGGAGCAGATTCGTCGCGTGTGCGAAATTGCCGTAGAGGTGGGGATGAAGTGGGTCAAAACCTCTACCGGCTGGGCGCCCACCGGCGCCACGGTGGAAAAAGTCAGCATCATCGCCGACCAGCTTAAAGGCCGAATCGATATCAAAGGCGCCGGGGGCATTCGCGATCTGGCCACGGTGCGTGCGCTGTACCAGCTTGGCGTGCGCCGCTTTGGCATGAGCCATGGCGCGGTAACCAAGGTGCTGGCTGAACTGGAGCAGCACCCGGAACGTTTTCCCGAGCTGAACGCCGATTAAACTGAGAGACCGCGGGCCTGGTGGCCCGCCTTAAGACGTCACCGGAGTTAGTGATGAAAGATAAAATACTCACGATTGATGTTGGCACTGGCAGTACCCGCGCCGCTATTGTGCGCATTGACGGCGCGATGATCGGCTTTGCGCAAAGAGAGTATGAGCAAACCACGCC
>ERZ840096.3375-NODE-3375-length-10905-cov-3.037512_pt1 | contig 10905 bp, 8 predicted proteins | sample MGYA00519878_ERZ840096 | MGnify/ENA primary metagenome ERZ840096 (study PRJEB31850, sample SAMEA3708865) | human gut metagenome | biome: human gut; feature: human-associated habitat; material: faeces | place: China | collected 2014 ...
TAGCGGTTATCACGGGGATACTTGGCACGCCATGTCGGTATGCGATCCGGTGACAGGTATGCATGGGATCTTCTCCGGAAGCCTACCCATCCAATACTTCATACCTCAACCTTCGGTCCGATTCGGCGAGGAATGGAGAGAGGAGGCCATGGCTCCCTTGCGGGATTTACTAGAGCGGCATGCCGACGAGATCGCCGCCTTGATCTTGGAACCGGTCGTACAGGGGGCAGGAGGTATGTATTTCTACTCCCCCACTTTCCTCGTTCGTGCCCGGGAACTTTGCGAGCGGTATAACGTCTTATTGATATTCGACGAGATAGCGACAGGCTTCGGACGTACCGGAAAGTTGTTCGCATGGGAACATGCGGGAGTCGAACCCGATATCATGTGTATCGGAAAGGCATTGACGGGAGGTTATCTTACGCTTTCCGCCACGATCACGACGAAGCCGATAGCCGACACGATCTGTTCCGGCGAGGCGGGATGCTTTATGCATGGGCCTACGTTTATGGGAAATCCCTTGGCATGCGCTATCGCTTCGGCCTCGATCTCTTTATTGATCGCCAGTCATTGGCAGGAGAAAGTGAAGCTTATAGAGGAACAATTGCGGGCGGAGTTAGCGCCAGCCGCCAAGCTGCCTGAAGTCGCTGAGGTACGGGTATTGGGAGCGATCGGGGTTATCGAGATGAAGCATCCGGTGGATATGGCGGTATTGCAACGTCGATTCGTAGAGGAAGGGATATGGGTACGTCCATTCGGACGGCTGGTTTATCTCATGCCTCCTTTCGTTATCTCCACGTATGAACTATCCAGACTAACCTCCGGATTATTGAGAGTATTAACGCATAATTAACATATCTACAACCGGATAATATATAGATATATGAAATCATATAACGAGCAACTTACGGCTTTACGAGCCTCCGGGAATCTTAGGCACCTACCGGAAGTCGAGCATCAAGGAATATGGATATTAAAAGAGGGAATGCGTATGCTGAATCTCTCTTCCAACGATTATCTTGGATTAGCCAGCCGGCAGGATTTACAAGAGGAGTTTCAAGCATCCACACAAGACCGCTTCTATCCCTACTCCTCCTCATCATCCCGCTTGCTAACGGGTAATTTCTCCGTATATACGAAACTGGAGAAACAGATCGCCCGCTCCTTCGACCGGGAAGCCGCATTGATCTTCAATAGTGGCTATCATGCCAACACCGGAATCCTCCCGGCCTTAACCGATAAACAGACCTTATTACTCGCCGACAAGCTGGTGCACGCCAGCATCATCGATGGCATCTTGTTGAGTGGCTCCCCATTCCTCCGTTACCGCCACAACGACTATGACCAACTGGAACGCCTCGTACAAAAGAACGCCTGTCAATACGAGACGATCATCATCTTGACCGAAAGCATTTTCAGCATGGACGGGGATGTAGCGGATTTAAACCGCCTGATAGCTATCAAAAGGCAATATCCCAATATCCTATTGTACGTAGACGAGGCTCATGCCATCGGAGCCCGTGGAAAGACGGGGCTAGGTATCGCCGAGGAACAAGGCTGTATCCAAGAGATCGATCTATTGGTCGGTACTTTCGGCAAGGCGTTAGCGTCTATGGGGGCCTATTTGGTTTGTTCCCGTACGATACGGGAATATCTGGTCAATACGATGCGACCGCTCATATTCAGTACGGCCCTGCCACCGTTCCAAATCGCATGGACTTCCTTCATCTGGGAGCAACTCCCCTCGTTCACGAAGGAACGGGAGAATCTTCTAGCATATAGCCGATTGCTGGCGGAGGCTTTAACGGGCAAAGGAGGCGAGATCAGCCAAAGCCACATCATCCCTTTCATTGTGGGTACGGAAAGCGGAAGAGCTACAACGAAAAGGCTTCTACTGCCTCCCCGTTCGCCCGCCGACAGTGCCCAAAGGTACCTCCCGTATCCGCTTCTCCCTTACGGCAAACCTCACAATAAAAAATATTCATCAACTGATTGTAGAGACGGGGCGTGCCTTGTCTCCCACCGGGACATGCCCCGTCTCTACACCCCCGGATAGATAACTGGATAGATAGTATGTATATAAATTGAATTGATAGTATGTATATAGATAAGATAATAAATAAGCTATCCCCTAGTCTGATCCTCTGTCTCGCCGGCTGGTCCACCTCGCCGGAGCTTTTCCGCCATCTGGAAGTACCGGAGCAGACAGACCTATGGATTGCCTACGATTACAGGACGCTCGCATTCGAAGAGACATTCGCCCCCTATAAAGAGGTACATCTGGTCGCTTGGTCTCTAGGCGTATGGGTAGCCACCCGACTCTGGGCAGGCCACCGATCCTTTACCACGGCGACCGCCCTGAACGGTACCCCTTTTCCCATGCACGATACGCTAGGCATCCCGACCGCGATCTTCGAGGGAACCCTCCATCATATCAGCGAGGAAGGCATGCGTCGCTTTAACCGCAGGATGTGCGGAGACAAGGAGACATTCAATCGCTATTCGGAACTCTCACCACGTCCGCTGGAGGAAATCAAGGAGGAACTGGAATCTCTATATAATCAGATCCTCCCGGAAAAGCTCGAATCAGCCGATCCACGGATATCCACCTTCTGGGATCAAGCCATCCTATCCACCGAAGATAAGATATTCCCGGCAACCAACCTCCGGAACTACTGGCAAGGCCGTTGCCCCATCCAAGAGATCAAGGCGCCTCATCTTCCTTTTTACCACTATCAATCATGGAACGAATTATGGAAGTAATCGAACAAGAACGGATCCGCCGGCGTTTCAGCCAAGCGGTGAATACATACGACGATCATGCGGATGCCCAGAAACGGATATGCGCCCATCTGGTACAGCTATTGACCGTATACACCTCCTCTCATTTCCGCAGGGTGCTGGAAATCGGTTGCGGAAGCGGCGGATTCACCCGTTTATTAAAACAAGAATGCCAAATCGAGGAATGGGTACTCAACGATCTTTGCGAGACTTGGCAAAGCGCCATCGAGGAGTTGTTTCCTTCCGCCCCTCCTCTATTCTTGGCCGGTGATGCCGAGCGACTGGCTTTTCCCGGCACGTTCGACTTGATTGCCTCGGCCTCCGCCCTGCAATGGATGAAAGACCTTCCACGTTTCCTCCATAAGCTATCGTCCACCCTATCGCCCGGAGGCATGCTGGCTTTCAACACCTTCACGCCAGACAACCTTCACGAGATCAAGGAACTGACCGGAGAAGGGCTCACCTATCCTACCGCCGGACAATTAAGGGAGTGGTTATCCACCTACTTCCGGATCGTCCATGAAGAGGAAGGAAATATCGCCCTGACCTTCCGGCACCCGCTGGAGGTGCTAAGACATCTAAAGTACACGGGTGTCACGGCCAACGCCTCTTGCGTCTGGACACGGGGAAAACAGGAACGTTTCTGCCGGGATTATCAAGAGAGATTCCCCTCGGCGGATGGTGGGGTCACATTAACTTACCGTCCACTCTATATCTTAGTGGTCAAAAGATAAAGGTGAGGTAGATCGCCTCTTCCGAGGTATTGATCCTTTCACCTATATGATATGATCGTATCACAAGGGTGAAACGATCTTTTCACAAAGGTGATACGTTCTTTTCACAAAGGTGAAAAGATCAATAGCGCAGAAGAAAAGGAATAAATCTCTTAGAGACAAGGAGTAATATCCATAGAGACAAAAGATTAATCAAGCAACTATTTAAACAACAGAACAATGAACCATCAAACGAAAGAAAATGTATTATTTATCTCCGGCATAGACACGAACGTCGGAAAGACCGTAGCCACCGGAATGATCGCCAAGGCATTGGCGAAAGCCGGAAAGAAAGTGATCACCCAAAAGATGATACAGACCGGATGCGAGCACGTATCGGAGGATATCGAGGCACACCGCCAAATCCAAGGGCTCCCCTTTACCGACGAGGATACGCAAGGACTGACTTGTCCTTATATCTTCACCTATCCCTGCTCTCCTCATATGGCGGCGGCGAAAGATGGAAGACGTATCGATTTAGAAACGATCACCCAAGCCACCCGGCGATTGCGAGAGACCTACGAGTATGTATTACTGGAAGGAGCCGGAGGACTGATGGTTCCGAACGACATGGAATCCCTTACGATCGATTATGTGAAGAAACAGGCGTATCCCCTGATACTAGTCACGTCCGGCAAGCTGGGAAGTATCAATCATACTTTGCTCAGCCTGTACGCCTGCGAGCGATACGGTATCGAGGTAAAAGCCATCGTCTATAACCAATATCCAAGCATCGACCCGCTGATCGAGGCGAATACCTTGGAGTATCTAAAGGCCAAATTCCCGGAGATCCCCTTAATCCTCCTTCCGGAAATGAAAAAGGGAAGCGAGGAGCTTCCCGATATTCGCCCGTTGCTATAACGCCCTATCAAGCCGGATCAGGAAACAGATCCAGTATTTTCTGATCCGCTTTTCTCCGGATCTCCGGTGTAATGCTATCCTTCACCATTTTCAATACGAAAGTCATCACCGCCACATCGTCCGTGAAGCCGATAATGGGGAGCACGCTCTCCGGGATCAAGTCGAAAGGCAATATAAAGTATCCTAAAGCCCCGATTATATAAGCCTTATGTTGAAGAGGTACCTTTTCATCCTGCAACATATAATACAGCGTGAAGACAGGACGCAATACCGTAGCCCCCACTTTCTTCGCTACCCGCTCTATCTTCTTCCAGAAACTCTTCTCCGAGAAATAAGTCCCATATCTTTGTATCTCATGTACTTCCTCGAAAGGAACATCCTCAATCTTTCTTGTGTCCATAAACGAATCCTATTAAATCATCTTTCACAAAGATAACAAGTAGTGTAGAAAAATTGCACATCAAATGAGGAAATATTACACAATGCCACCTCCACACCCGTATTCAAAGCTTTTCGTAATAATCTCATAAGAAAACAATTATAAAGAAATCTACAGGATTTATCACATCTGGCACGTCTTTTTCAGATAATCCTTTAGTTAGTATAGGTATTAATAAGACGTTTTAAACAAAAAGAGATGAGAAATGTAAAAACATGGGGCATACTATTCCTATGTCTACTTCTATTGCCCGGGGTAGCGTATGCACAAAAAAGACAGATCGAAGGAACGGTGATTTCCCAAGAGGACAAGGAGCCTCTGATAGGAGCGACCGTTATCGTAAAAGGGAGCCTGTCGGGAGCAGAGACCGATCTCGACGGGCATTTCACGCTGGAAGTTGATCCTGACGCCAAATTCATTATTGTCGATTACATCGGCATGAAGCAGACCCAAGTATCTATCCCGAAAAGCGGTATCTTAAACGTGGCTTTACAACCGGAGGCGATGAACCTCGATGAGGTCGTGGTAACCGGTTACGGTAACTTCTCACGTTCTTCCTTTACCGGTTCCGCCAACACTTTACGGGCTGACCTACTGAAAGAGATGCCGGTGGTTTCCATAGAACAGAAACTACAAGGCATGACCTCCGGTGTCAATATCACGGGAAGCTCCGGGCAACCGGGAGCGAACGCATCCATCCGTATCCGTGGTATGGGCTCGTTCAACGCATCGAACGAACCTTTGTTTGTGATAGACGGAGTTCCCGTCACCTCGGGAAACCTAAGTACCGGAAGCGGATCGGAGGCCTCCTACATGAACAATGCCAAGACCAACATCATGAGTACGATCAATCCCTCCGATATCGAGAATATCACGGTTATCAAGGATGCCGCCGCCGCCTCCCTTTACGGTTCCCGTGCAGCCAACGGTGTTATCTTGATCACGACCAAACAAGGATCGAAAGGACGTACCCGGGTCACGTTAAACGCTAGCGCAGGATTCTCGGACGCGGCGGTAGACTTCCGCCCGACCCTCAACGGAGAGCAACGCCGGGAACTACTTTATGAAGGCTTGGTTAATTACGCGCAAGACCAGATCGCCAAAGATCCCGCATCTTTCACCCAGACTCCGGAAGAGTACGCCAACGCCAATATCGGGGCATACACCTCTGTTCCCGCTTTAGGCTATACCGATTGGAAAGACGTGTTGATGAGACAGGCCGTACATCAAAATTATGAGGCTTCCGTTTCCGGTGGCTCCGAGAACACGACGGTCTACAGCTCCTTGGGTTATCAAAAACAAGAGGGTCTGGTGGAGAACTCATCGATGGAACGGTACTCCGGACGCTTTAACGTGCAACAAAAGATCGGCAAACGAGGCGAGGCCGGAGCGAACCTCATGTTCTCGCAAGTGAATCAAGAGATGAACGAGGAACGTACATCCAGTATCAATCCTTTCTATTGCATGGCAGTAGCCACTCCTCCCTCCTACCCAGTATTTAACGAGGATGGTTCCTACGCCAATACCTATCCCGGAACGAACGTAAATCCTTTGCGGGATATGCGTACCGACTATAACCGGGTTCGTATGACCCGTATCTTCGGTACGGCGCACTGTGCGGTAGAGATTATCAAAGGACTTAAATTAAAGGAAGTACTCAGCTATGATTATAGCATCCAAAAGGATGCCCGCTATTTCAACGCATTAAGCGGGGCGGGTCCCAAGAGCGGTAGCGATGCCCAATCGTCCAAAGGTTTTATCGAATACGGGAAATTGATCTCTTCTACCTCGTTGAACTACGTGAGGACATTCGCCAACAAACATCATCTGGATGTACTAGCCGCTTATGAAGCGGAAAGTTTCCAGACAGATAAAGCCGCCGGTGAGAAAAGCAAGATGCCGTCCGACCAATTATTCGAGCCGGACAATGCCGCCGTTATAAACAGTTTCGTATCCTCTACACAGGATTATCGGTTGCTTTCTTATCTAACCCGCTTGAATTATGATTACGACAACCGGTATTATATCGCCGGAAGTTTCCGCCGGGATGGTAGTTCCCGATTGGCGCCGGAACATCGCTGGGGTAATTTCTGGTCGGTCTCAGGCATGTGGCATCTGGGAGCCGAGGATTTCATGAAAGCCGTAAAGCCGGTGTTGAGCGATGTCAAGATCCGTGCCTCTTATGGCGTGAACGGTAATCAGCCGGGATCTTATTACGGTTATATGGGTTTATATAGTTACGGAAAGAACTATATGGATAACCCCGGTTCGTATGAAAGCACACAAGCCAATCCCAATCTAAAATGGGAGAAGAACTATAATATGAACCTCGGACTAGACCTCGCGTTTATCGATCGCATCTTCGTAACGCTCGAGTATTACAATCGTGACACCAAGGATTTGCTTTACAACCGTCCGATCAGCGCCACGACCGGATTCCTGAACTATCTGGGTAATCTGGGGCAGTTAAACAATAAAGGTGTCGAGCTGGAGGTTCGTTCCTTGAATATCTCGAACGCAGATTTTAATTGGACTACGGTATTGAACTTGACACATAACAAGAATAAGATCGTGGCCCTTGATGGTAATCTCGATCAAGTGGTGGAAAGTAGTTGGTTTATCCGGAAAATAGGATTGCCATTCAATACATTCTATGTAAAGGAATTCGCCGGGGTAGATCCCTCGAGCGGAAATGCGCTGTATTATAAAAATACGGAAGACGAGAACGGCAATCTAGACCGCACCTTGACCCAAGATGTCAATGAGGCGCAAGCGGTTCCTTATAAACAAGTAGATCCGAAGATATCCGGCGGCCTTACCAATATCCTTTCTTATAAATGGTTCGACTTGGCCTTTACGCTCTCTTATTCATTGGGCGGCTATTCTTTCGACAAGACCGGTACGTATATCGAGACAGACGGAGCCAGCGAAGGAAACCGCAACCTGCCCATCTATGAGTTAGACCGTTGGCAAAAGCCCGGTGATATCACCGACATTCCCCGTTTCGTATTGGGACGCTCCGACAAAGTGAGCGGTGGTTCCTCTCGCTTCGTACATAGTACGGATCACTTGCGGTTAAAGAACCTGACGTTCGGGTTTACCCTGCCTCATAACTGGACCGATAAAGTCTTGCTGGATAAAGTCCGTGTCTATTTCTCCGGCAGCAACTTGCTGACTTGGGCGAAATGGAAGCAATATGATCCGGAAGTGCCCGTATCCGGCGAGGTATTCTGTGAGACACCGCCCATGCGCACCTTTAGTTTCGGCGTGGAAGTTAATTTCTAAACACAACAATTCATTCGATAAAAAAGAAATACAATGAAATGGTCAATTAAATATATCGTAAGCGCTCTTCCTTTCTTATTCACGGCTTGCTCCGGAGATTGGCTGGATCTGGATCCCTCCACTTCCGTGACCAGCGATAACGCTATTCAGTCACTGGAAGACGCTAAAACCGCATTAAATGGAATCTATCGCATAGCATCCGAGCATAGTTATTATGGAGACAACTACCTCTATTATGCCGACTGCCGTGGCGAAGACGTACAAGCTCGTATTGACAAAGGTCCCGGCAGACGTGTCTCTCCGTACTATCTGTTCAACGTAGCCGCCGACGACGCTTTTAATACCACGAGAGTATGGAACCAACCCTATATCGTGATTCATCAAGCGAACAGCTTAATCGAGAAAATAGACAACGGTAGCGTCCAAACCTCCGACACGCAAGAAATCGCCCGTATAAAAGCAGAGGCGTTGGCTATGCGTGGCTTGGCCTTATTCGATTTAACCCGCCTCTTTGGCATGCCTTATACACTGGATAATGGGGCGTCCTTGGGTGTTCCCATCGAGATCAAGACGGAGTTGCCGACTCACCAACCGTCTCGCAACACGGTAGCCGAATGCTACAACCAAGTGATCAAAGACCTGACCGAAGCCTTACCCAACCTTGTTACAACCAAATTCGACGGTCACCAAAATGTATGGAGCGTGAAAGCACTTCTATCTCGTATCTATTTATATATGAACGATAACGAGAACGCCCTTAAATACGCTCAAGAAGTAATCAATAACGGAGGTCTTTATACCTTGTTCACGCACGATGAGTATACCTCCGTATGGGGAAAAGACTTCAATTCCGAATCCCTGTTCGAGTTCTACTTTACGCTTACCGAGCCTTCCGGCGGTAGTGGCGGAGAAGGCGCTCCCATGGTATATGCCGATAACGTGAAAGATTGGAACAATTTGGTCTTGACGAAAGATTTCTTGGATTTACTGGGTGAAGACCCGGATGATGTTCGCCATGCCTTATGCCGCTTACCTCAAAAACCGGACGAGGATATCCTTCCAACCGGTTCGACCGGACATCCTAAATATCTGACGAAGTATCCCGGAAAAACAGGAGATGTATTGACCGGCAATCCGCAAGACAATGACCTATGCATCATCCGTCTGTCCGAGATATACTTAAATGCGGCCGAGGCGGCTTTCAAGCTAGGAAAACGTAGCGAGGCGTTAGGCTACCTGAATCAAATCGTAAGCCGAGCCAACCCCAATAAATCCGTTAGCGACTCCGAGCTTTCCCTAGAGAGAATCCTTAAAGAACGCCGCAAAGAATTGGTTGGCGAAGGACATGCGTTCTTTGATTACATGCGTAACAATATTCCGGTAATCCGCAAGGGCGGTTGGCATTTGCCGCAATTACCTACCGACGCACAGGTGATCAACGCTTCCGATCCCCGGGTAGCACTCCCGATTCCGCAAAGCGAGATCGACGCAAACCCGAATATCGTACAGAATAAACGGTAACCAACAAGAAAAAGGGGAATGGCATTAAAACCATTCCCCTTTTTCTTGTTTCGCTTATTTCTTTTTCAAGATCCGTTGCGCCGAATCCGACAGCACCACGATCGCACCGGCCAGTATCGCCGTATCTTTTATCACCAATCGCCCAGCCCCCGATAATAACGGGAAACCAAATTCCCCGCTGCCGAGATTAGGTACCCAGACCTCCGGAGTCGTGACCAAGAAGGACAACGTCCCGAACGTCATGATTATAGCCAACCCCGCTCCTACCAAACCGATCTTCGGCGAGAAAATGCCGAGGAAAGTTAAGATACCGATCGCCATGATCAAGATTCCCAAGCCACGAGAGAAGCCATACGTGTTATTCTCTTGATGCCACTCATGCTTCGCTTGATCGAACTCACCCTCTTTTAATTTATACGTCTTATATTCGGGAGCGCTTTTCGTATAGAAGAAGCTCATGAAAGGGCTGTTCGCCACAAACGGAACGATGCCTTCCGCTTCATAATTCCAGAACTTCAAACCGCCGATCCACACAAATATGATCAAGATCGATATACGGATCAAATTAATACCTAGCTTCTGAGTAGAGGCCGCCACTTGCAAAAACGAGTAAAACAGGTCATTCAACTTTTTCATCTTATTATTTGTTTTATAGTATTGAACTTATACCGCAAAGATCGGTAGAAACACCTATCCCGTAAATGGCGATTTTACCGGATGAGTTAGCAATTATTCCCGTTTCTCTCTTTTCCGGTACTCAGAGACGCTTTCTCCCGTCATTTTCTTGAAAAAACGGCTGAATGTGGCTTGATCCTCGAAGCCCAAGATCTCCGTGATTTCCTTCGCGCTCTTCTGGCTATATAATAGCAATCGTTTGGCCTCAGCCTCAATTCGTTCGTGAATGATCCGTAACGGAGAAGGTAATCCGCAAGTCGTAAAAAGGTTGGATAGGGTTTTTGGGGAGCGATGCAGCATATCCGCATAATCTTGGACCATCTTCTTTTCCTTAAAATGGTTATCTACCAATACATAGAACTGGCGAACCATATCGAACGCCTTTTCCCGTTCCGGGCTTACCGAAAACTTCTCACGTGCGATCCGGGTGCACAAAATAATGAAACGTTTCAGTAAGATACGCAGCATCTCCTCTTGCAAATTATCCTTTATGGCGTACTCACTCGTTAGGCTGTCTGTGATATCGCGCAAAGAGGCAACTTGGGATTCGCTCAATTTCAATTGCATCAC
>ERZ840096.3376-NODE-3376-length-10904-cov-2.787446_pt1 | contig 10904 bp, 7 predicted proteins | sample MGYA00519878_ERZ840096 | MGnify/ENA primary metagenome ERZ840096 (study PRJEB31850, sample SAMEA3708865) | human gut metagenome | biome: human gut; feature: human-associated habitat; material: faeces | place: China | collected 2014 ...
GCTGCCGCCGCCGCGCACCGCTTCGACACGGTGCCGGTCGAGCAGGTGCAGCTGGGCGACGTACTCATGGTGTTGCCGGGCGAAACTGTGCCGGTTGACGGCGAGCTGCTGTCCGGCACGGCCACGCTCGACCTGAGCAATATCAACGGTGAGCCGGTGCCGCGTGAAGTGTTCGCCGGCGCCCGTGTGATGTCCGGGGCGGTGAACGGCTCGACTGCATTGACCATGCGTGCCACCCAGGTGGCCGCCGATTCGCAGTACCAGCGCATCCTCGAGCTCGTGGCCTCCGCGCAGGAGTCGCGCCCGGCCGTGGTAAAAACCGCCGACCGCTTGGCTGTGCCCTTTACCGTGCTCTCGCTGATGATTGCCGGCATCGCATGGGCGATGTCCGGGGTGCCGACGCGATTCGCCCAGGTGCTGGTGCTGGCCACGCCCTGCCCGCTGCTCATCGCCGCACCGGTGGCGTACATCGCCGGAACCGGACGCCTCGCCGCAGCCGGCGTGCTTATCAAAGCGCAGGACGTGCTGGAAAACCTTGGCCGCGTCACGCAGGTGTTCTTCGACAAGACCGGTACGCTCACCGTCAAGCAGCCGCAGGTCGTGCGCGTCGAGATGCTGCCCGGTGCCGCAACCCGTCTCAACGAAGACCATGTGCTGATGATGGCCGGCGCGGTGGAAAGCTACTCGGTGCACATCCTGTCCAAAGGCATCGCCAAGGCCGGAACGGAGGCGATGGCCCGATTGCGCCAGCGGTTCGAGGACGGCCAGCGTCTCTGCCCCGAACCAGAGGCCAGCTGGCCCGGCCACGGCCGCGAATATCCGGTCATCAAGAATATCAATGAAGATGCCGGCAAAGGCGTTTCCGGCGAGGTGAACGGACATGCGGTGCGCGTTGGCCGGCTGTCTTTCGCGGCCGCCGGGGAGGAAGGATTCTTGGCGGTCGATCGGACCGCCCCCAGTCGGTCTGAGGATGACCTGCGCACACGATTTGGGCTGCTTCAGCCGGACGAAATGGCGTCGTATGTGTCTGTTGATGGTCAGCTGATCGCGCGCATCGTGCTGCGCGATGTGCCGCGCGCCAACGCCAAGGCAGCGCTCGCCAAACTGCATGAGTTGGGCGTCACCAAGCTCGCCATGCTTACCGGTGACAAGCGGGCTTCCGCCAATATCATTGCCAGCGAAGTCGGCATTGACGAGGTTCACGCCGAACTGTTCCCGGAGGATAAGGTAGCCGCAGTCAAGGCCGCTACAGGAGCCGGTAAAACCGTCACGATGATGGTCGGCGACGGTGTGAACGATGCTCCGGTGCTCGCTGTCGCTGATATCGGCGTGGCCATGACCGACGGCACGTCCACCGCCGCTTCCGAAAGCGCTCAGGTGGTCATTATGAATGACAATATCGCCGCCGTGCCGCGCGCCATCGCCATTGCACGCCGCACCGAGCGCGTGATGCTTCAAGCCGTAATCGCGGGCCTTGTGCTTGCCGCCATCGGTATGATCGCCGCCGCGTTCAACCTCATTCCAGTGGTCGTCGGAGCCTTCCTCCAGGAAGCCATCGACGTGGTGAGCATCCTCTGGGCTCTCACTGCTCTGATTGATCGGGATTGATTAAGATAAACCGGAATTGATTGGAGCCGCATCCGGATTATGTGCAATATAACAAGTTGATATCAATATTTTGTGTGTGCTTACCGGATGCGGGCGCCGTAGGTGGCAGTCTATTAGACTAAAGGCTGTTTGCAGCATCATTTAGGGGCATTGAGGCCCTTGCCAGAGGAGTCGATATGTCAGAGGGTGAGGAAGAGCTCAATGTGGGCGCAGTCCGTTTGGAGGAAGTGGCATCGGCGGCTAATGTATCGCTGTCCACTGCGTCCAAGGCCTTGCGTGGAAAGCCTCACGTCAGCGAGAAAACCCGTATTCGAGTGATTGATGCTGCGCAGAGGTTGGGCTATAGCGCTGCAGAAGCTATGGCATCGATGGCAAGGTTAAGCGTCAGGGATTCTCACGGCGTGCAGGATTTTCGCGTTGGCATCATTGGCGTTGATATGAAAGGCGTCTTTTCCCCGACCATTCTTATTGGAGCGGAGAATGCGTTTCAAGCGCGCTCAGCCGCAGCGCTGCTGTTCAATGCGTCAGGCAATGAGGCATTGTTCCACAGTGGTATTGAACGAATGTTGGTGCAAGGAGTGTCGGGACTGTTGATTATCAGCAGGCGTACGGATCCGGTGCCATACTACGTGGATTCTCCGGTACCTGTGGTCTACGCCTATGGCCCGTCCCGTGATCCCGATGATTGTTCCGTGGCACAAGACAATGTGGAATCAGGGTGTTTGGCCGTTCGCCACCTTCTTTCCTGCGGGCGCACTCGTATTGCGATTATTGCTGGCGACTCCGAGTACTCGGTTGCACATGAACGGATGCGGGGTGCGCTCAAGGCCTTGCATGATGCTGGATTACAGTTGGTTGGCGAAGCGCGGTTCGGTTCATGGGAAGCGGAATGGGGGCGCGCCGCTGCCCGTCTGCTGCTCAATGACGGTGCTGCATTCGACGCAGTGATATGCCAAAACGATGTGTTGGCTCGTGGCTGCATCGAGGAATTGGAACGTAGCGGATGTCGCGTGCCGCAAGACGTAGCGGTTATCGGGCACGACAACAGTCCGGATTATGTGTCGTACGCGCATCCGTTGCTTACTTCTATTGATGACAACAACGAAATGCTGGGGCGTCAAGCTGCCCTATGTCTACTGGATGCGATTGCGGGGCATCCTCACCATGGTGTGGAGCGTGTGCCGGTGAAGCTAATCCAACGCGAGTCAACGTTGCCGTTGGATTGATAACGTCACCGGATAGGCGGCAGCAGCCGGTTTACATCTTGCGTGGCATCATCCAGACCTTTGCGAATATCATTGATGCCGGAATCCCGTACAAGGCCGTGAACGTCGATGTTGCTTTGTTCGCTCAACGCTTGGCCGCGTACGCGCATGCTATGGATAAATCGTCCGGCCTTGCGTGCGTAGTCGGGCAGCTTGTCGGGGCCTACCAGCACTAAAGTGATGACAAGAATCACCATGAGTTCCGTGCCCGAAATGCCGAACAACATATTATTCTCCTTCTGCAGTTATTGTTGCAGGGGCTTCCTGTTTGCCGGTGCGCTTGGCTTTGCGCGCCGCGCGAAATGGTAACGCGGCGCGCATTTTATGTAAAAGTTTGAGAAGTTTGGGTTCTTCGCCCGCCGCGCGCATGACTTTCCATAGCTGGATGTGCTCGTATACTGCGCATACGGCTATGGCTGCGAAATAGATTGCGCAAAGCGAGTGCGCATAATGTTCCTGGGTCGCCGGTTGGCGTGGCCACGGCCGCGAAGATAAACGCTATGACCGTTGCGAGACGCCACTGCTTCAACCATGTTCGTGTTTCGACCGCATTCATCATCGTCAATGCCGCCATAACTACGGGTAGCAGGAATGAGAGGCCGAAAGCGACTGTCATGCGCAGAATGAAATCAAAATAGACGTCGGCGCTGAGCAATGTGGCGGTGTTTGCGGGGGCAAAGCCGGTAAGGATCGCCACCGCTTGGGGCAGCAGATACCATGCCAGTCCGGCTCCGGTGAGGAACAGCGGCACTGAGGCTCCGATGAATGTAACCGCGGTCCAGCGCTCTTTGCGCTTCAACCCTGGATTAATGAATGCCCACACTTGGTATGACCACCACGGGCAGGAGGCCGTCAGACCAAGGAAGAACGCAATCTCCAGCTTTACGTTGAATGCGGAGACCACGCCATTGAATGTGATGCTCATCAGTCCCTGTTGCTGCCCGGCCGCCGTCAGGAACGGTTGTTGCAGGATACGAAACACCTGATCGCTGAACATCCATCCCACTATCGACATGATGATGATGCCGGCAATGGCCCGAACAAAGCGTTTGCGAAATTCGACAAGATGATCGGCCAGAGGCATCACCGCATCGGGGTTGCGGGGCTTGCGCGTTTTGGACTTGCGCCCTACACCCCGCTTCCACCGGCGTGTAGGGTGTTGCGCACCCGCGCTGGCCTGCTGCGTGGCCTCGTGTGAGTGATCGATGAGATCGTCGAGGTCAAGATGTGTATCCCGATCGCCGGGATGCATCGCCGGTGCAAGGGGTGCCGGAAGCGCGGGGTTTCCGGGAACCGTGCTCATCGCTGTTCGGCTCCGGTTGCTGTAGTCGGGGCGGCGGTGGCGTTCATCGTGACGGCTTGGGGTACGGCGGGAGCGGGAGCCGGTGCTGCCGCCGGAGCTGGGGCAGGGGCGTCGCTGACTGTATTGACGGTTTGTTGTGTTGCCGGGTCATCGGTCTTGGTCTCGGCACGGAAAATCTTCATCGATTGGCCAATGCTTTTGGCTAGCTCAGGGAGCTTCTTCGCGCCAAACAGCAGCACGATGATAAGTAGAATGATAATGAGCTCGGTGGGGCGAAGATTAGGCATGATAGTATGTCCTTCCAATTTCTGTGTTGTGACAGGGGAAGGGTATACCTCATTAACGCACCAATTTATCAGTATAGCGAGGAATGGTGTGTTGTTCAAGTTGAAGTGCGGTGTTGCGTTTGAGCTGCTTGTGAGAGTTGCTCGGGAACATGTTAATTTGAATGCATTTACTGTGTTATTGGTGAGCATATGTGTTTGGGTTCGTTGGTTTTCGCAAGAGGAAAACAAAAGGAAAATTACGAAAATAGCATGGCTGGAAATGCTGATAAAGACTGATTTTCATTGGTATTGTGCGCTACGAAAACCAGAGAAAAAATGAGTGAGTCGCTTTCTTTGACGCATGGTGAGAATCGTCTGTTTGAGTTATTGTGAACGCGCACAACGAAGACAAGCGGCATGGAGGGCGCGCAAAAACTCGAATAATCGCATATGGTAACTGTTTGCTTTACCGTCATCTCTCCCATACATACATGACGACGGGGACGCACCACAATGATGTGATGGTAAAACGGGCAGTACCAGACGATTCCGAGTATGTGTGTGCCATCCACTGACGCATCTTACCTGCGTCGTCGGGCCATTGAATGGATTAAGTGCATTGAATGGTTGCGAATGCGGCAGAGTGTCTTCGTCCGTCATGCCTCGCAATGAACGCGCGGCAGTCCAACGAAGGAGCAAGATGAGTTCAACGGAAGCAACAAACGGCATCTCTCGCCGTGCTGTGCTCGCAGGCGCGGCCGCCATCGGCGGCACCATCGCCGTGGCGAGTGCATTGGGTACAGGAGTGACAACGGTGCAGGCAGCGCCATCCGTCGCTGGCACGGCAGGTGCAACGGGCGCGAACGGCGCGGGCGGCGTGGCCGTTCCCGCAGCGCAGCGCACCACGAAAAGCGCGAAGACCATTACCGACGCGCCCGCTCTGCCGGGCTGGAAGGTAGCTCCGTTCCCTCTGCGGAACGTCGCCATCACCTCGAACAGCGTGTTCGATCGTGCCAAGGAAGGGATGCTCGACTATGCACGCAACTATCCGGTAGACCGCTGGCTGGTTTGCTTCCGTGCGCAGGCGAACCTGCTGCCTAAGGACAACACGACGCAGCCTTCCGGTGGCTGGGAGAACTTCCCCAGCGGCTCGCTAGACAAGGCTGTTGAACAGCAATGGGGCGATGCCGAATACACGCGTGGCCAGAACAAGAACGGTGCTGATGGTCTGTTGCGCGGCCACTTTGCCGGACATGCATTGCACATGCTCTCCCAAGCGTATGCCGAAACGGGGGAGGAAGCGATTCTCAACAAGATCAACGAGTTCGTCTCCGGCCTGAAGGAATGCCGAGATTCCCTGCGCGAGATGAAGTATAACGGCAAAGCCCGCTACAGCCACCCCGGCTTCCTTGCCGCCTATGGCGAGTGGCAGTTCAAGGCATTGGAGGAATATGCTCCCTATGGCGAGATTTGGGCACCGTGGTACACGGAGCACAAGATTCTTGCCGGTCTGATTGCCGCTTACGAGTTTGCCGGTAATGCCGACGCGCTCGACCTGGCTGAAGGCATCGGACATTGGACCTATGCGCGTCTGAGCAAATGCACCAAAACCCAGCTGCAGAAGATGTGGGACATCTACATCGGTGGTGAATACGGCGGCATGAATGATTCGCTGGTGGATTTGTACAACGTCTCCAAGGACAAGGACCGTAGCGAATTTCTTAAGGCCTCCGCATTTTTCGACACTGACAAGCTCATTGACAACTGTGGTGCTGGTGTCGATATCCTCAACAACTTGCACGCCAACCAGCACATTCCACAGTTCGTCGGTTACGCCAAAGACGCGGCCATGGGCGACGCGGATATCGATGCTGATGCTCGTGCGCGTTATCTCAAGGCCGTTGAGGGGTACTGGGGCATGATTGTGCCCGGCCGTATGTATGCTCACGGTGGTACTGGCGAAGGCGAGATGTGGGGGCCGGCACATACTGTGGCCGGCGATATCGGCAAGCGCAACGCGGAATCCTGCGCGGCATACAACATGCTCAAGGTGGCTCGCTATCTGTTCTTTATCGAACAAAAACCTGCCTACATGGACTATTATGAGCGCACGATTCTCAACCATATTCTCGGAGGTAAGTCCCGTGACCTCGATTCCGGCACGGCCCTCACGCCGGGCAACTGCTACATGTACCCAGTGAATCCGGCTACGCAGAAGGAATATGGTGATGGCAACATCGGCACTTGCTGTGGCGGCACCGCTTTGGAAAGCCACTCGAAGTACCAGGATTCCATCTACTTCCACTCGACGGACAACAAGGAACTGTACGTCAATCTGTTCACAGCTTCCACACTCGACTGGACCGACACCGGCCTGAAGCTCGCACAGGAAACCAACTATCCGGAGGAGGAGACCTCGACGATTTCCATTACGGCCGCGCCGAAGAGCGCCGTCACCTTCCGCATCCGCATCCCCGCGTGGAGCAAAGGTGCGAAGATCGAGGTGAACGGCAAGGCTATAGATGGCGTCACCGCTGGCGAATACGCCACCGTGGCCGGCAGCTGGAAGGTCGGGGACAAGATCGTCGTCACCATCCCGCTGCAGCTGCGCACCGAGTCGACTGATGACCGCAAGGACATCCAGACGCTGTTCTACGGTCCCACGGTGCTCAACGCGCTCAACCCATCCACCAAGTTCATCCAACGCGGCTTCTACGAGCGCAACGGCTTGGATGGCACCATCAAACTGGGCGTACAGAAGAAGGAAGGCACGAAGAACTACTTCATCATTGACGGCGACGAGTTCGAGCCCGCCTACAACGGCGACAACACCCCGTACCACATGTACTTCCAGCGCAAGGACGAGTATGTGGGCTTCGCAGGCAAGCTCACCGATGTGCTGAACCCGAAGCGCCCGGCTGCACAGGACCGTAGCGAGAGCACGCTGATGGATGACATCTGGGCGGGCGCGCCGTTCAAGGACCGTGCCGCCTTCATCAAGAAGGTGCAGGAGGTCACGAAGACCTATCAAGACGAGGGGCTGCTTTCCAGTCGTGATCGTCAGGTGGTTCTGCTTGCCTCCGCTCGCGCCAAGATGAGCTGACGTTTTCCTGCGACCAAACCGTCTCCCGTAGTGCACGACACGGCGGGAGATGAGTGATACAAACCATAACGCCTAACAGAAAGAATATTATGACCATCGAAAGCACTACTTCGGCCGTGAAGGGCGGTGTGGCGAAACGATTCGCCGCACTGTTCGTAGCTGCGGCCACGCTGCTGGCTGGCGGTGTCTTCTCCGTATCGGCCGCGCCGAGTGCACTGGCGGACGACGCTGAAACGAATGTTGCGCTCAATGCAGAAAAAGGCAACGACAATGCACCAGACGTTCAGGTCAGCTATGTCACTGGCTGGAACAGCACTGCTGCCATCAATGACGATAGCTTGGACGGCAACGCCAGCTATGGCGGTTGGGGCACTTGGGGCAACACCAGTGCCAGCGAAACTGCCACTTACACATGGAATCGCGCCGTGACCACGTCCAAGTCTGTGGGCTACTACTGGACGAACGTCAAGACCGGTGATGGTGGCGTGCCGCTGCCCAAGGATGTCTCGATTGAGTATCTCAATGCTGATTCCGGCCAGTACGAGACCGTGCCGAACCTGAAGGTGGACAAGACATTCCCCGCCGACGACGAGCTCGACGCCACCAACCCGGTGTATGGTCCGTATACCTACACCTTCGACCAGGTCACCACCAAGTCCATGAAGCTTGTGGTGAACAAGAAGGCCAATGACAACAAGGGTATTACCGTCACTGAGTGGCAGGTGTTTGGTACCAGCGCTGCACTACCAGTGGATCCGGGCGACCCAGGTGCTTTCTTAGACGTGCAGCAAGTTGCCGTGCGCACCACGCCGGGCGTGGACCCGACCTCGAAGTTGCCTGCAGAAGTGTGGGCGACACCTCAAGATGGTCCCAGCATTAAGGTTCCAGTGACTTGGGAAACCGTTCCGGCCGACGCTTATGCTACAGCTGGTACTACCGCCGAAGTCAAGGGCACTACTGCTGCCGGTACCTATGACAACATCAAAGTTGCGGCCGGTCAGGCGACGGCCACTATTGGTGTCTACGACCAGCTCAACACCGAGGTGACCGACGCGGAGTACGTCTCCACCATCACCGCTCCCGGTGTCAAGCCGGTATTGCAGGATACCGTGGCGCTGACCTACGCTGACGGCTCGGTCGAGTCGGGTCACAAAGTGACTTGGGACAGTATCCCGGCCGCCGAGTATGCTGAAGCCGAACAGGTCGGCTTCGTGGAAGGCTCTATCGAGGGTGTCGGCAATATCAAGGCGGAAGGCACGTTCTTCGTCGTCGCGCCTTCCGACCCGAAAGCCCAGCCGATTGTTGCTATCGATTTCGACTCCGCGGCCCCCGGCTCCGGCTGGTACACCACTGCCCCGAAGTTCACCATCACCGCGCAGCGCGGCGTCTCCACCGTGCCGATAAAGACGATCGAGTACAAGATCGGCAAGGGCGAGTGGACCAGTGGCAAGGGCCCGATCAGCGTGACCGCGCAGGGTTCCGTGACCATTTCCGCCCGTGCCACCGATGAAAACGACAACAGCCGCGAGGTCTCCCAGACCATCAAGGTCGACACCAACGTGCCGGTGGTCACCGCTAAGCAGGAGAGCAAGAACGGCAACGATGTGGTCGTCTCTCTCACCGCTGATGACGGTGCCGCAGGCTCCGGCGTGACCCGTGTGCTGTACTCCACCGGCCCGTCCAGCAACCCGAAGTCCAACGAGAACACGATGTGGGGCACCTACACCGACGAGGACAAGGTGAAGGTGCAGCTCTCCGCTGACCACGACACTTACGTGCACTTCTATGCGCAGGATGCCGCCGGAAATGAGTCCGACTACGCCAACATCAATCTCGGCAAGGGCGAAGCCGTGACCCCGACCCCGACTCCGTCTGTGGATTCCGTTGCCGTCTCCGGTGATGGTGTCAAGGATGGCAAGCTGGCGCTGGTCGCTGGTGATACTGCCCAGTTGTCGGCCGAGGTGAAGGTGACCGGTGATGCGGCCAAGACCGTGGCCTGGAAGTCCTCCGACGCGAAGGTCGCTACTGTGGACAAGGATGGCAAGGTGACCGCCGTTGCCGAAGGTACGGCGACCATCACCGCCACCTCCACGGTTGACGAGAACAAGTCCGCGTCCGTCGAAGTCACGGTAACTAAGCCCGAGGCTCCGGTTCCGCCTGCCACCGATGAGGAGCGCAAGCCTCTTGCCGACAAGATCGCCGCTGTTGAGAGTGAGAAGCTCAACCAGAACGACTACACGGCTGATTCGTGGAAGGCATATGCGGATGCACTTGCTGCCGCAAAGCAGGTAGTCAAGGATCCGGCCGCAACCGCACCGCAGGTGACCGCTGCGCTCAACAAACTCACTGCCGCACACGATGGTCTCGCCAAGAAGGATAGCGGCGAAAAGCCTGAACCGCAGAAGCCCGGTCAGCAGAAGCCTGGGCAAAACCAGAAGCCTGACCAGCAGCAGAAGAACGCTACTACCACTGCCCCCACGGGTAGTGCGGTGGCTGCCGTTGCTGCGGCCGTAGTTGTGCTCGGCGCGGCTGGCGCCGGTCTGGTTATCTGGCGCAAGCGCCGTGCCTGACGTGAGGCTATTGCCCCTAGGCTAATAACAACCCAATAATTGAATACAGGTCTTATACCTGAAGTTGATCTGCGTCGCACTGGCTTGAACCCGAATCGATGCTCGGGCTAAGCCTGTGCGGCGCATTTCGTTGCGGCTGTGTTGCTCATAATCCGGTATCGGAGTTATTCATTAGGTCGGTTTGACGTTTATTAGGTCGGTCCTTGGTCGGAGCGGCCCTTGAAACCCCGCCGTTCCAAGGGATGGCTTCAGCACCCTCCGACCTAATGAACGAAGAAATGACCTAATGAATGCAATCGAGGTCGTAAAGAGCCGTTGGAGGTGACATCTTCAGTGTCATCAAGGCCCGAATTCAATTTGTAAGTGCAACGCTCGTCTTTGGGTGGCTTGTCTTCGAGAGTACCTTGCCGAGCTCTCGATACCAAACCTCGTTGGGCGTTTCCCAGTCCAGGACCTTCATGGGGGTGTCGTTGATCTCGTCCACGATGGCCTGCAGGTCCTCGTCCGTCAGGCCGTCGAAACTGGTTTTCTTGGGCAGGTAGCGGCGGATGCGTCCGTTGCGGTTCTCGTTCGTGCCGCGCTGGTATGAGGAGTAGGGGTCCGCATGGTAGGTGAGCATGCCGAGGGCCTCGTCCACGAGCAGGTGGCAGGAGGACTCCGTGCCGTTGTCCCAGGTGCGGTCGATGCGCGCGGGCGCGGGGATGTCCTTGTAGATGTCGTATTCGGCGCGCGCCGTGGCCGGCGCGCTCTTGTCGGGGATGAGGCGGGCGAACAGGCGGCGGCTCTTGC
>ERZ840096.3380-NODE-3380-length-10883-cov-10.679904_pt1 | contig 10883 bp, 10 predicted proteins | sample MGYA00519878_ERZ840096 | MGnify/ENA primary metagenome ERZ840096 (study PRJEB31850, sample SAMEA3708865) | human gut metagenome | biome: human gut; feature: human-associated habitat; material: faeces | place: China | collected 2014 ...
CTTGTCTGCCAAAAAGCGAAACGGACGGGCGCTGTCAATGGCGGCGCAGCCGTTCGTCTTGACCATTGACGGCGTTCGTCCGTTTTGCTACTTCGACTGAATTTTTACATAAAATGAACTGAAGCGAAGGAGGCTTGACAAAGTGAATCCGAAAGAAAAAGACAATGAGATCATCGAACTGACCAACGAGGAACTGGACGAGATTTTTGCCGACGATGATTTTGATAACGGCGAGGAGGACGGTGAAATCCGCTCGTTTTATTTCTCCAATCCTGACCCGTATGCCAAGGTCAAGCCGCGCCCCGACGATGCCCCCAAGAGGGAGTTTTCTTTCGATGACAAGGGCAGCATTGTGGTGAAAAATCCGTCCGCCTTTTGGCTGCCCGATGTTAAGATTGTGGAGGAACACGGCGGCACGGAATACACGGTGACGGGCAGCTATGAGGGAATGGAAACCCTCGACAAGAAGCTCAGACGCATTATGGAGCAGAACGCTGCCGATGATAAAAGTAGTATCACGGAGGACGCCGATGAGTAACGACGTTTCTCTTGATATAAACCAAAAATCCAATCCTGTTCAGACAGTTGCCCCACCAAAGGAGGACAACAATATGTTAAGGGCAACCGACAAAATCACAGCGCTTTATTGCAGACTGTCCGTGGAGGACACCAAAGAAAAAGACGGCAAAGATGACCTGTCGAACTCCATCCAGCATCAGCGCATTCTGCTTGAGAAGTACGCAAAAGATAACGGATTTGAGAATGTCATATTCCTTGCTGACGATGGCTACTCCGGCACAAACTTCGAGCGCCCTTCCTGGAAACAGGTTATTGACATGATTGAAAGAGACGAAGTGGAAACTCTCATCGTCAAGGACCTCAGCCGACTCGGTCGTGAGTACCTGCAAGTGGGTTACTATACAGAAATCTACTTCCCGCAAAAGGGAGTCCGTTTCATTGCGGTCAATGATGGTGTAGATTCTCTGGTGGCAAGCAGCACCGATTTCAATCCCATCCGCAACTGGGCAAACGAACTCCATGCCAAGGACACCAGTAAAAAGGTGCGTGCCATCAAGCGGATGCAGGCCGAGCGTGGTGAGCGCTACGGCGGCAAGGCACCGTATGGCTATAAGAAGCGTGCCGCAGACAGCAAGGAGATTGTTCCCGATGAAGAAACTGCTCCCATTGTAGAATATATCTTCAAACTGTGTGCTGGCGGCAAAGGTCCGAATCAGATCGCACGTATTCTGCAGAATGAGCAGATACTCACTCCCGCCCATTACTACTACCTAAAGTATGGCAAAGGACAGGCTGGAATGGACATGCAGCGTCCCTATGGTTGGAGCAGTACTTCTGTTGCTCACATACTGGAGAATCAGACCTACCTCGGCCATACCCATCTGCAAAAGAGTTCCACCATCTCCTACAAGAATAAAACCAGAGTTGACATTCCCGAAAGTGAACAGATCATTGTCAAGAACACCCATGAGCCTCTCATCACGCAGGAACTCTGGAATATCGTTCGGGATGTGCGTTCTCACAAGCGCAGGCCGCCCAAGCACATGGACGAACCCAATATGTTCGCCGGCCTTGTCTTCTGTGCTGACTGCGGTAAGCCCATGGTGCTGTATCGAACCGAGGCCATCAAGCGCTCCCAGTTCCATCTCAAATGCTACACCTACGGCAAGAAGGGAAAGAAATACTGCACGCCGCATCAGATCCGAGAATCTGATTTGAAACAGGTTGTCTTGGATGACCTGCGCAGAGTTACCCACTTTGCCAGAATGAAGGAGCGACAGTTTGCGTCCTACATTAACGCGAAGAACAGCGCCGAGCTCCGACAGGAGATCAATGCCCTGCAAAGAGAATTGGATACCATGCAGAGAAGAAGCGATGAACTCACCGCTCTGTTCAAGCGGCTCTACGAGGACAATGTCCTTGGCCGCATTACCAATGAGCAGTTCCGCAGGCTATCTGCTGGCTACAACGCCGAACAGAAAACGCTGGAGGAAGCTATTCCTGTAAAACAGGAACGGTTGGCAAAGCTGAAAGCATCGGCAACAAATGTGGAGGCCTTCATTGAAAAGGCAAAGCGGTTCAGAAGCATTGATGAGCTGACACCTGAACTCCTGCGGTTGTTCATTCAGCGGATGGAGATCGGTGAGCGTGCCAAAAAGTATTCGCACTCTGCGGCACAGGATATCCGTATCGTCTACCGTGACATCGGCGTAGTTGACAGTAACATGGAGAAGGGAGAGCAGCCAGTTCACATGGTCACTCTCCCTCAAAGCATCGATGAAATTGTAAAAATGTTGGCCTAACGGCCCGAACGCACAGAGGCGGACGGCTTCCGCCGCCCGCCTCTGCTTCTAATAATGGATAGGTCACAAATTGTACCTATGAACACTATCAGAAAGGAACCGGGCTTTCTGATTTGGCCATGAGAAAGGGAAAAAGTGGGCAAATCGCCCAAAAAGCACTGGAAAGTCATGGAAATTGCACAGTTTCCCGCAAAAACGCTGTGCACAGTGCACAGTGGACAGGCGGAATGTCGAACATTGTGCCTAATTGCAAGCAAAGGGAGATTTTTGTATTATATAGACACGAAAATATCTTGTATAGGTGATAGTAATGTTCACAATTGCGGTTATAACCATTGGGCAATCTCCCCGGCCGGACATCACCTCCGATCTGCGGAAACTGTTGCCGGAAGGGGTCTGCATGACCGAATACGGCGCGCTGGACGGTCTGACCCGTCAGCAGGCCGAAGAACAATTCGGTTATCGGGGCAGGGGAGAGCTGCTGATCACCCGGATGGGCGGCAGCGGATCCTCCCTCAAGGTGGACGGCGACAGCATCATGGGGCAGCTGCAGACCTGCATCTGCCGGGCCCAGGAAGACGGCGCCGACGCTGCCCTCATCGCCTGCACCGGTGTATTTCCGGATTATGAACATCAGATCCCCCTGCTTCTGCCGGGGGAGGCCCAGCGCAAAGCCACCATGAACCTGGCCGGAGAACAGCTGATGGGCGTGGTGATCCCAAAGGAGCATCAGCGGGAACAGATCGCCGGCTGGTGGCGCGAAAGCGGCGCGCGGCACATTCTGTTCGGTATCGCCGATCCTTATGAAGATCCAAAAAAAATCGTGGAGGCGGCGCTGGAACTGAAAGCCGCCGGCGCCCGGGTCCTTTGTCTGGACTGCTTTGGTTATACCACCCGGCAGCAGGCCGACGTCCAAAAGGCCACCGGATTGGAGACCGTTCTTCCCAGAACCGTTCTGATAGAAAAACTGACGGCCCTCCGGAACATTACTCCAAAAGACTCAGCTGACGCCAGATAAGGGCCAGATGGATGGCATCCCGCACCGACTTGGCATTGAGATCGTGGCGCAGCAGCTTTCCGATCTTGCGGATACGGTCATACAGGGTATTTCGATGAATCCCCAGCAAGGCGCAGGCCTTCTGCATATTGTAACTGCACTCGTCGGCAACACACAGGGTCTTTACCAGCTCTGCCGACTTCCGCTGGTCATAATCCATTACCGGACGGAGATATTCCTCCACCATCTGCAAAAGGGTGTCGCTGTCCATGTTTTCCCGGATAAAGGCGTATTCGATGTAATCGGTGTAGCGGTAAACCGGCTTTCGGGGCGCGCAGCAGCGGCCGATCTCCAGGGCGACGCCCGCGTGTTCATAAGCCGAACGAAGGGTGGCTGCCGTGGTGGAAAGCTCGCTGATACCCACGGTACAGCCGGGATTACAGTAGCTGTAAAACAGCTGCTGACCATATTGAAGCCCCTGCTCTGCGGAAGCGCCGGGGCGTAGCGTGAAAATACCGATGATTTGCTGACGCAGCTCATCATACAATAAAAAGAAATCAGGTGAGGGCCGCAGCAAAAGCCGGTCGATGGCATCCTTGGCAGTGCCGGGATCCATGGCCGCCGCAAAGATCAGCCGGTCAGAACGAAAGCTGAGGCCGGCCCGCTCCGAAAGGGTCTTCAGACTGGGGAGACTGTGGTCGTCTCCCAGCAGCACCTGAGAATAAAAGGCCACGATGTCGCTTCGCCCTGTGGTCTGGGCGGCGCCGGAAGGGCCATCCTCCCGGGAATGCAGCGAGATCCGCTGAATATCCCGGTAGCTCAGCTCCATGGGAATGGACAAAATGGGGAAGCGGTTTTCCTCGGCCAGCTCCCGGACGGAATCGGGGATCTGGTGGACATATTTTCCGATCTTGATGCCCAGTCCCACCACCTGGTTGTCGATCAGGCGGGTGACCAACCGTTCAAAGTCGGCGGGGGACTGGAGAAAATAACCGGTGGTGATGATCAAATCACCGGGCGAGGTCCAGGCGGAACCCTCCGGGATTTCCACAATATCAATGTAGCGAACGGTCCGGCTTCCACCGGACGGCGCGCAGAGATAGGTCATGTTGGCGTGGAGTTTTGTCAAATCGTCAACGATCATGGAAAGAGCTCCCAAAACGCAGAGTAAGTCAAAACTGACAGATTCTTATTATAACATTTCACGGTCGTTTATTCAATCATTGCAGAGAAATCTGCGGAAAAAAGAGGTGTCGACAAGGATGAAACTGACAAAAACCATAGGTAAAGAGATCCTGCTGGGCAGCTGGTTCCTGGGTGGCGGAGGCGGTGGCCTTCCCGAAGGGGGCGAAGCGGTTCTGGAGCAGGTGCTGCAGACCGGCGAGGTAGTCTTCCGGGACGTGGCGGAGCTAGCCGATGACGAGGTCATCGTGACGGCTTCTCTGGTGGGTTCGCCTGCCAGCACCACTTCCTGCATCAAGGACGTACATTACCGCCAGGTCTATGACTGGTTTTGTCTGAACAATCAAAAGCCCCTTTCCGCCGTGGTCACCAACGAGCCGGGCGGCCACAGCGTCACCAACGGCTGGATGCTTTCGGCCATCACCGGCCTGCCCATGCTGGACGCCGCCTGCAACGGCCGTGCCCACCCCACAGGCGTCATGGGCGCCATGGGCCTCAATGCCATTCCCGATTACCGGAGCCTGCAGACGGCAGCCGGCGGCGATGGCCCCCGGGAGATCGGCATCACCGCCACCGGAACGGTGGACGGCACCTCTCAGATGGTGCGGATGGCAGCGGTACAGGCCGGCGGTTATGTGACCGTCCTGCGCAACCCGGTAACGGCTGCTTATTTCCGGGAAAACGCCTCGGTGGGCGTGGTTTCCCAGGCACGGATGATCGGTCAGCACTGGCAGCAAAGCATGGGAGATCTGCCCACCCTGCTGCAGACACTGAAGGCGCTTTTGAACTGCACCCTGCTGGGCGAAGGCCGGATTCGGGCCATTGATCTGCAGATGTCCGGCGGCTTTGATGTGGGCACCTTCACGCTGGAAACGGCGGGAGCGCCGCTGGAAGTCACCGTTATGAACGAATACATGACGGCCCAGCGGGAGGGCGCCCGACTGGCGACCTTCCCCGATCTGATCGCCGTGATTGATACCCAAAAGCGCCTGCCGGTGTGCTCGGCCCAGCTGAAGCCCGGCATGGATGTGGCAGTGGTCTGTGTCCCCCGGGAAAAGCTGATTCTTGGACGGGGCATGAAGCTGCCCGAACTGTTTGTCCCCTGTGAAAACGCCATTGGAAAGCCCATGCGGCAGTATATTTTCTGACAAAGGAAGGGAACGCCCATGTATGACATTCTCATCAAAAACGGCCTGATCGTGGACGGCAGCGGAAAGCCTGCCTTTTACGGTGATCTGGCTGTAAAGGACGGAAAAATCGCCAAAATTGCTCCGTCCATCCAGGAGTCGGCGGACGAGGTCATCGACGCTTCCGGCCTGCAGGTGGCTCCCGGTTTTATCGACAACCACAGCCACAGCGACAGCTCGGTGTTCACCGGCAGTGACAGCTATAACTATCTGGAGCAGGGCGTCACTACCCAGGTCGCCGGACAGTGCGGCAGCTCGCCGGCACCCTATTCCGAAACCGAACTGGCCGACGCCAAGGCAAAGCTGGATCCCGAAGAGTTCGCCTGCTGGGCCGCCAAGGCGCAGACCCCCACCACCTTTATGAAGGCGGCGGAAGAGCAGACCTTCGGCACCAACATGGCCTTCTTCATCGGCCAGGGCTCCCTGCGGGAAAAGGCCCTGGGCTATTCCGACGCCGCTCCCACCAAAGAGCAGATGGACATCATGCAGAAGGATCTCATCGAGGCCATGGAGGCAGGCTATCTGGGTGTGTCCTCCGGTCTGGTGTACGCCCCTTCGGTTTACGCTTCCACCGAGGAGCTCATTGAACTGGTAAAGGTCATGAAGCCTTACGGCGGCATTTACGCTTCCCACATCCGGGGCGAGGGCGACAACGTCCTCCGCTCGGTGCAGGAGGCCATCCGCATCGGTGAAGAGGGCGGGGCCCCCGTGCTGATCTCTCACCTGAAGGTCATGGGCAAGCACAACGAAGGCATCGGCCAGAAGCTTCTGAAGGAGATCGACGACGCCAACGCCCGGGGCACCACCGTCTGGGCCGACCAGTATCCCTATACCGCCAGCTCGGCCCCGCTGTCCAGTCAGATCCCGCCCAAATATCTGGTGGGCGGCATCCCGGTGCTGCTGGAACGGCTGAAAAATCCCGAGATCCGGCAGCAGATCCTGTATTCCATCTTCCACGAGGTGGACGAGTTTGAAAGCGCCATCTATTCGGCCGGCTTTGACGGCATCCTCATTGTGGGGGCCTCTAAAACGCCCGAATATGTGAACAAAACCATCGGCCAGATCGCCAGGGAAGAGGGCAAGGAGCCAATCGACGCCCTGTGCGACGTGCTGCTGGCCAACGACGCCAGTATGCAGGGCGTGTACTTCAACCAGTGCGCCTCCGATCTGCTGCGGATCATGGCCCATCCCAGAGTGTTCCTGGGTTCCGACTGGTCGGACTACCCCGACAGCAAGGTGGACTATGAACAGGCCGGCGGCGGCCATCCCAGAGGCACCGCATCCACCGTCCGCCGTCTGGAACTGGTTCGTGACTTCCGCCTGCGGACGCTGGAAGATTCGGTGAAAAACCTCACCTATGACACCGCCCAGGCCATGGGCATTCCCGAGCACGGTCTTTTGAAAGAGGGCTGGGACGCCAACGTGTGCGTCTTTGACTATGACCGGCTCCATGCCACCGCCGACTTTGCCCATCCCTATCGCCAGAGTCAGGGCATCCACTACGTTCTGGTCAACGGCAAGCTGGCCGTCCGGGACGGAAAAGCCCTTGGCGTCCGGGCCGGCAAGGTATTGAAACGTAAGTAATAGACCCCATATAAATCAAATCCAAACAAAAAGGAGAGTAAGACCATGAAAAAGACATTAGCACTCGTAATCGCCATGGTTATGTATCTGGGTAAGTGCGTGGAGCGGGCCACCTCTGACGAGCTGTTCGCCAATCCCCGCCATCCCTATACCAAGGCCCTGCTGTCCGCCATCCCCGTTCCCGACATTTCCATGCGCAACAAGGAGATCCACCTGATCCAGGGCGAAGTTACCAGCCCCATCAACCCCAAGCCCGGCTGCCGTTTCGCCGCCTGCTGCCCCATGGCCCGCCCCGAGTGCAGCCAGGAGAGCCCGCCCCTACGTGAAGTGTCGCCCAACCATTTCGTCGCCTGTCATTTAGAGGAATAAGTCATGGATCTGTGCTTTTTGAAATCCGCTGCCGCTCAGGCTGCATCTTATGCCGTCGCCCTTCGCCGTGAGATCCACAGCCATCCCGAACTGTCCGACCGGGAGGAGCAAACCTCCGCTCTGGTCGGCCGGGAACTGGAACGGCTGAACATTCCCTACACCGTGCTGCCCGGTATGCACGGTGTGGTGGGCATGATCTCTTCCGGCAGAGAGGGCCCCACGGTGGCCCTGCGGGCCGACATGGACGCGCTGCCCATTCAGGAGCAGACCGGGCTCGCGTTTGCCTCTCAAAAGGAGGGCGTGATGCACGCCTGCGGCCATGACGTTCATACCGCGGTCCTGTTGGGAACCGCCTCGGTGCTGGCAGAGAACAAGGCGCTTTTCCGTGGCAATGTCAAACTGTTTTTCCAGCCCGCGGAAGAAGGGGTTGGCGGCGCGAAGCGTATGATCGCCGCAGGATGCATGGAAAATCCCCATGTAGAGGCCGTGTTCGGCCTGCATTCCGCCCCCAGACTGCCGGCGGGAAAAATCGGCACCAAGCCCGGTTGGACCTCTGCCAGCAGCGATGAGATCAAGATCCGTGTGCACGGCAAAAGCGCCCACGGCGCTTCTCCCGATGAGGGTGTGGACGCCATCTACATCGCCAGCCAGCTGGTGGTGGCCCTCTACGGGCTGATGGCCCGCCGTGTCCGGGGTACCGATTCCATCGCCCTGAATGTAGGTAAGTTCCATGCCGGCAACGCAAATAACATCATTTGCGAATGTGCCGAGCTGGAAGCGATGTATCGCACCTTCCGGGCCGACACCCGTCAGCGCATGAAGCAGGAGATCTGTGACCTGGTGCACAGCCTCTGCAAGGGCTTTGGCGGTTGGGCCGAGATCACCATTGAGGAAGGCTATGACGGTCATGCCAACGACGCCGACCGAACCCGCCGGCTGATGGAACTCAGCCGGGAGCTGATGGGGGAGGACGCCTTCGTTTTGCGGGAGACCCCCGATATGGGCACCGAAGACTTCTGTTACTTTGGCCAAAAGGCCCCCGCGGTCTTTTTTGACCTGGGTACTGGAAGCGCTCCCGGCCATCCCGTCATGCCCCTTCACAGCAGCCGGTTCACCGTGGACGAGGATGCGCTGTATTACGGCATCCTGATGGAAGCGGCGCTGGCGCTGGACTACTTATCTCTGTAAGGTTCGAATAGACATACTCTCCTAAGGAAGAACTCTGCCGACGCTTTGTCGACAGGGTTCTTCCGCGTATAGGTTCTGTTGCAGCCGTCACCGATTTTTTGAAAGGAGCGCTTGTGCTATGCGTGTTTTTATCAGTGCCGGTATCGAAGGCAGGTGCCGTCAAGAGTTATGCGCAAATTCGTTTGCAGGCTCTGGCTAAATGAAGTCAGCCGGCAATAGAGACGTCTTCCAGAGCCGCCTCTAAGTGCTTCATATTCATGTACTTCTTGTTGCCCCACTGAGTGCCAGCCACATGGCGCAGCCGGGCGCAGACCAGCATGAGGGCAGAGTTGCCGTCCGGGAAGGTCCCCACCACACGGGTCCTGCGGCGGGTCTCCCGGCTCAGCCGTTCAATCACATTGTTGGTACGGATCCGGGTCCAATGTTCATAGGGAAAATCGCAGTAGGTCAGCGTCTCCTCAACACCGTCCTCCACCTTCCTGGCAGCCTCTTTCAGCTTCATTTCTCGCAGCTGAGCCACCACAGCTTTAGCCTTTTCACGGGCGGCCTTCTTGCTTTTCTGAGCATGGATCGCTTTGAGCATCTTAGCCACCAATTTTACTTTGGAGCGAGGAACAACAGAAAACACATTCCGGTAAAAATGGACCGTGCAACGCTGGTATTTGGCGTCAGGAAACACTTCTCCCACGGCTTCCAGCATTTCTAGACACTTGTCCCCAACAATGAGTTTCACGCCGTCTAGCCCACGGCCTTTGAGCCACTGGAAGAAATTCACCCAGCTGGCCTTGTCTTCTTTCATGCCCTCGGCAGCTCCCAAAACCTCACGGTATCTGTCCTCATTTACCGCAATTGCCACCAAAATCACAACATTTTCGTACTCTCCACCCCAGTTGCGCCGCAGGTAGATACCGTCCACATAGACGTATGGATATTTGCCGCCCTGCAAAGGGCGGTTCCGCCAATCCTCGATATGGACATAGGCTTTCTTGTTCAGTTCACTGATGGTAGCCGGAGATACCTTGCTGCCCCACAGGGCTTCCGTAATATCGTCCACACGGCGCACCGAGACACCAGCAAGGTACATCTCGATGAGGGCTTCCTCCACGCTGCTCTCCCGGCGGCGATACCGTTCGATGATGGCTGTTTCAAAAGAGACGCCCTTGAGACGGGGCACATGGAGCGTCACGTCTCCGGAGGTGGTGGTAAGGTTCCGGTCATAGTGGCCGCTGCGGTAACCCTGGCGAGCTTCGTTGCGTTCGTAGCGGGCAGCCTGGGTCAGCATCGAAGACTCCTGTTCTAGCAGCTCATTCAGTGTTTCTTCTACACTGCCTCGGACCAATTCCTTGATCTGCCCATTGATAACTTCCTCGTTTAGCTGTACAATTTTCTCGGACATGGTTTACAGACTCCTTTCAGAATGGTGTGTGGTAACTTCATTCTATCAGAGATCTGCAAACCGTGTCTCTTTTTATTCCCTATTCAATTTGCGCAACTTATTGTACTTTATCTAGGACGATTTCCTCCGCACGGCTGTGGATGCTGTTTTACGGCGCACCCATTCCATTTGGTCAGCCGCTTTGAGTGCTTCGGTCACGCCCTCCTGCTTCGCCATAGCGGGAACGATGATTTCCATACGCTCGTTGCAGGCTTGGTCGATTTCGGACAGGTGCTTGAATAATGTACCCTCCACCACATAGTTGGTGTAAAGGATTTTACGGTGTTCTTTCAGATAGTTACGGCGCAAACGTCCGTATTTGCCGATCCGATAATCGCTGTCATCCGGCAAAATAAGGTTAGGGATGAAATAATCGCCCACCTGACGATATATACCGCCCATTTCCTCAAATAGAGATTTCATAAGCAACAGCTCCTTTCTGCGTTGAATTTGTAGCGATTATAAGGCTTTTCTGCTCCTTTCTTACAACTGCTTTTCAATTCACCACAAATGAGCCGCAGTCATATGTATTAGATGGTAGAAACCACCCTCTACATATTAGCTCTCAGCAGATCATGTTAATGGAGTATGCAAAATCTCAGCACTTTCCGAACCCGACG
>ERZ840096.3382-NODE-3382-length-10874-cov-16.746465_pt1 | contig 10874 bp, 10 predicted proteins | sample MGYA00519878_ERZ840096 | MGnify/ENA primary metagenome ERZ840096 (study PRJEB31850, sample SAMEA3708865) | human gut metagenome | biome: human gut; feature: human-associated habitat; material: faeces | place: China | collected 2014 ...
AAAAGTGCCAGACAAAAGGTCAAGGAGATTTTCTTCATATAAGTGGATGATTAAAATTAGTCGGTATCATTTCAGCATAGTATTATTCTTTCACTATCAGCACAGTGGCATAGGCAGATATACCTTCTTCTCTGCCCGTAAAGCCGAGTTTCTCCGTGGTAGTGGCCTTGATGGAGATGTCGTCCTCGTCTATGCCCATCACAGTGGCAAGCGTGCGCTGCATTTCGGGAATATGTGCTTTCAGCTTAGGACGTTCGGCACAGACGGTGGCATCAATGTTGCTCACCGAATAACCTTTGGTAGCTATCAGTTCTATTGTTTTTTTCAGCAGAATCTTGCTGTCTATGTTCTTGAACTCACCGGCAGTATCGGGAAAATGATAGCCGATGTCGCGCATATTCGCCGCACCCAGCAATGCGTCACAGATAGTATGAATGAGCACATCCGCATCCGAATGCCCCAACAATCCCTTTTCATGTCCCAAGCGAATGCCGCCTAGCCAAAGCTCGCGTCCTGCCACCAGCTGGTGGACGTCAAAGCCGAAACCTACACGTATCTTCATATCATTACTTCTTTAAGTTGATACGAAAGTACGGAAAAAAAGCGAGGTAACAAGAAAAAACAAGACGAAGATAATCAGCGGATATGGAAGTCGAGCACTTTCTCCTCTCCAAGATAGCCCTGCAAGTGCTGTCCGATGCTGACAGGGCCTACTCCCACAGGTGTACCCGTAAACAGCAAATCACCGATTTTCAAGGTCATGAAGCGGCTGACATAAGCAATGATTTCATCTACCCGGAACAGCATGTCCGCTGTATGACCGCGTTGCACCTCCTTATCATCAATCGTCAGATGGAAGTCCAGATTTTGCACGTCTCCACCCGCCTGCTCCAACGGGATGAAGGTGCCGATGGCTGCCGAATTGTCGAAACCTTTGCAGAGTTCCCACGGATTACCGGCTTCACGGAACTTACGTTGCAGGTCACGCGCAGTGAAATCAATGCCTACCGTCACTGCATCATAATAGCGGTGCGCAAAGCGGGGTGCAATGTTCTTGCCCAGCCGACAGATACGCACAACTACTTCCGTCTCATAATGCACCTCGTTGGAAAAGTCGGGGATAAAGAAAGGTTTGCCATCTTTCAGTATAGCCGAATCGGGTTTCAAGAAAATAACCGGTTCCTTATTCTCGTGTGTATGTCCCAGCTCTTTGTTGTGCAGAGCATAGTTCATTCCTACAGCAATAATCTTCATTACTTGATTTCGTTAAAGTTCAGTCTGTTAAACATCACGGCCAGATGGGCATAAAGGGAAGTGTTCTGCACGACAATGTTCTCGGGAACACGGATACGGAACGGGGTGAAGTTCCATACGGCCTTGATACCGCCCTCTACCATGGAATCCGTTATCTGCTGGGCTATTTCGATAGGTACCGTCAGCACGCCTATATTGACATCGTACTCCTGCATCTTCTGCTTGAACTCGTCCGAGTGATAGATGGGGATGCCGCTCAGTGTCGTACCCACCAGTTCGGGCTTCACATCGAAAGCAGCCACTATCTCCAAACCGAAATGGCTTAGGCCCGAGTCGCGCAGCAAGGCACCTCCCAAGCTTCCGACACCGAACAGAAAGGCTTTGTGTATATTGGTAAATCCCAGGAAGTCCTCCAGTACAGCTATCAGTGTGTCCACCTCATAGCCCACACGCGTACGCCCCGAGATATTGACATACGAAAGGTCTTTGGCAATTTGTGAAGCATCAATATTGATTTCCTTGGAAATCTGGGTGGATGATACGAATCGTTCCCCCTTTTGTTTCAGCAACTTTACATTAGAAAGGTACCACGGAAGCCGGCGCAAGGTAGGTTCCGGCACCTTCATGGTTTCTTTTTTCTGTAACGGACTGCTCATAGTTTCTTATTTAAGTTCTCAATATTGCGATTGACAAAAGTAGTGCTTTTTTTCTAATCAGTAACACGGATGCAACAAAAGCTTAACATAATTTCTAATTGCATAATTCCACATAATATCGTACTTTTGGGAAGTTTAAAAGAAAGAAGTATGAAGAATAATGATTGGAAAGAACGGTTGAATATAGTCTATTCCACCAACCCGGACTACAACTATGAGATGAATGACGATGAGGAGCAAGCTACCCTCCCCCCTGCACAACAACGCCTGCGTGTACAGCTGGACCGCAAGAACCGGGGTGGCAAAGTCGTCACTCTTGTCACCGGTTTCGTGGGCACCGACAATAATCTGAAAGAACTGGGCAAATTGCTGAAAAGTAAATGTGGAGTAGGCGGAAGTGCCAAAGATGGAGAAATCATCGTGCAAGGCGACTTCAAACAACGTGTCATCGACCTCCTGAAGGCAGAAGGATACACGCAAACCAAGCCCGTGGGATAAACGCATCATCCGTCTCACTGCAACTGTAGAGGCATAAAAAAGTGACCGTTTAGGAATTCAACTCCATATACGGCCACTTCTTTTTATAGAATCGTTTCTAAGCGGAATTATTCAGCGCGCAAAGTAAAACGTTTGAAGTCAACAACCTTCAATTCAGGATCAGCTTCTTTCAAGACTTCTCTAACTGTCTTCTTGCCGTCCATGATGTCTTCCTGGTTCAGCAAGCAAACTTCTTTCAAGAACTTGCCAAGACGGCCCTTAGCAATATTCTGAATCATTTGTTCAGGCAGATGTGCAGCTTTCTCGGCAGAAACAGTAGCAATGATTTCCTTTGCCTTTGCCACGTCTTCAGCAGTAATCCAGCCCTTGGCCATGTTGCTTTCCATGTGGTCTTCGCTGTCCACGTGAGCCGGGTTGATACCAGCCTTCTTCAAAGCAGCCTCAACAGCCTTCTGTACCTGTTCAGCTTTTGTCTTCTCGATAGCAACATCTATTTCCTTCTGCTTGATTTCTTCAGATACGCCATCTTCGTCTACTGCAATCGGGTTCATGGCAGCAATCTGCATGGCAATCTGCTTAGCCAGTCCTTCTTCAACAGCCTTGTTGAAAGCAACAATAGTGCAGAGGCCATTTCTGTTCATGTGGTTATAAACCACAGTGCTTGCGCCTTCTACAGTCATGTAACCATCCAGCTCCATCTTCTCGCCAGTGATACCGCTACGGTCTGTTACAGCATCCTGTACAGTACCGTTGCCCATCGGCAGAGCTTTTACTTCGTCCAGAGTCTTGCACTTGTTAGCTACGGCAAGGTCCAGAATATCCTGAGTCAGTTTCACGAAATCAACATTCTGAGCCACGAAGTCAGTTTCGCACTTCAAAGCGATGATAACGGCAAAGTCACCCGTAGTCTTAGCCAGCACACAGCCTTCAGAAGCCTCGCGATCTGAACGCTTAGCTGCAACAGCTTGTCCCTTCTTACGGATAATTTCCATTGCCTTGTCGAAATCGCCTTCAGCTTCAGTCAAAGCATTTTTGCAATCCATCATACCAGCACCGGTCATCTTGCGGAGCTTGGTTATATCAGCCATACTTACAGCCATAATATCTTTTTATTTTAATTGTTAATAATATCCTTATAAAGTAATTGAGAGTTGAGAATAGAGAATTGAGAATTGCCGTAAAGTAACTCTCAACTTTCAATTCTCAACTCTCAACAGTATGATTAAGCCTCTTCTTCCTTCATGAAAGCAGCAGCCTTAGCGGCATTGATTGCTTCCTCGTCGGACTTGTCGAGTCTTGCTTTTGTAGCTTTCTTCTTGCCTTTGTTGGCAGGAGCTTCACCGGCAGCTTCCATGTCTACCTTTTCGGCCTTACGTTCTTCCAGACCTTCCTGCATAGCAGCGCAGCAAGCATCAAGAATAACTTCTACTGACTTAGTAGCGTCATCATTTGCCGGGATTACGAAATCGATATTCGTAGGATCGGAGTTTGTATCAACGATACCGAATACGGGAATCCCCAGACGATTAGCTTCACGAACTGCGATGTTTTCCTTCATTACGTCGATAACGAACAGAGCAGACGGCAGACGAGTCAGGTCAGCGATAGAGCCCAAAGTCTTGTCCAACTTTGCACGTTGACGTGAAATCTGAAGAATTTCTCTCTTGGAGAGGTTTGAATAGGTACCGTCGCTTGTCAACTTGTCGATGGTAGCCATCTTCTTGACAGCCTTACGGATAGTCGGGAAGTTAGTCAACATACCACCCGGCCAACGCTCGATTACATAAGGCATATTTACAGATGCAGCCTTATCGGCAACCACCTGCTTAGCTTGTTTTTTAGTAGCAACAAACAGGACTTTCTTTCCTGATTTAGCGATTTGCTTCAAAGCTTCAGCAGCTTCGTCAATTTTAGCAACCGTCTTGTTGAGGTCAATGATGTGAATACCATTGCGCTCCATGAAGATGTAAGGAGCCATTGCAGGGTTCCACTTTCTTTTCAAGTGACCGAAGTGGCAACCGGCTTCTAATAATGTATCAAAATTTGTTCTAGACATTTTCTTTTAAATTAATCGTTTACTTTCTTTTTTGTTTCTTCTAAACCAACCGCCGGGTAGTCTGAATCTGAAGAGTCCCGGTAGTTTAGATACTAAACGCTTTTTCAGTTGAGAGTTGAGAGGTGAAAGTCGAGAATTAAGCAACTTGTCCGCCCCAACCGTTCTCCAACTCTTAACGTTTACTGAACTGGAATCTACGACGTGCTTTCGGTTGTCCCGGTTTCTTACGTTCAACAGAACGAGGATCACGAGTCATGAAACCTTCAGAACGGAGAGCAGCCTTGTCCTCAGCATTGATTTTCACCAGTGCGCGGGCAATTGCCAAACGCAAAGCCTGAGACTGGCCGGTGAAACCGCCACCGCAGAGATTAACTTTGATGTCGTACTTTTCAGCAACACCCAGCTTATTCAACGGCTGTTTAACTACATACTGAAGAATGCTTGATGGAAAGTACTCTGCGAGGTCTCTCTTATTAATAGTAATCTTTCCAGTACCTTCGCTTACGAAAATACGTGCAATTGCACTTTTACGTCTGCCTAATGCATTTACTACTTCCATTATCTCTTATTTAAGTACGTTAATATCAATCATTTTCGGGTTCTGAGCATCGTGTTTGTGCTCGCTGCCGGCATATACATACATATTGCCCAGCAATTTTGCGCCCAACTTGTTCTTAGGCAACATACCCTTTACTACTTTTCTCAGTAACTTGTCATCACCGTTCGGTTTTGCCTGCAAACGGGCAGGAGTGATTTCTCTCTGACCGCCGGGATAACCTGTATATGACAGATATACCTTGTCATTCCACTTGTTACCGGTTAATTTTACTTTGTCGGCGTTGATAATGATCACATTATCGCCACAATCTACGTGAGGGGTAAAGTTAGGTTTATACTTTCCTCTCAACAGTTTCGCAACTTTTGCGCCCAGACGACCCAATACCTGGTCTGTAGCGTCAACAATGACCCATTCTTTAGTCACTGTAGCTTTGTTTGCAGAAATGGTCTTGTAACTTAAAGTATCCACTCTTAATTGTTTTTTAAAATGTTACTACTAAAATGTTTTTCTTCACCGCAAGCCAGTCATCCCGGACAATGGAAGATTAACTCGCTATGAATTAAATGCTTATCCTTTTGAGATAATAATCGGCTTGCAAAGGTACGGTTTTTCTTAGAACTGGCAAAAGTTTTCCACTTTTTTTTAGAGAGCCACTTGGCTGATATACAACAGACAAAGTTATCCTGCGGAGAAACGAAAGAATCTCCGCTAGAACAACTCTTTATGATGCGGCCTTCATCGGCCAATGCCGTCATAGAAGACCTTCAAAGCTGCATTGAGAAAGAAACGGGAAAAGAGAAAGAAATATCAACGAACAAGGTCCTCGGGGAATTTCGCGGGCATGCCCACCCGCTTCCATGTTTCATGGAACCATGTATTCAGTTCATTCCCATTCAAGTCCTTAGCTATAAAATACTTCAGGTACATTACCCCGTCGTCCCCTATTTCAAACTCCAATATATTGTCTTTGTGGTCCAACATGGGCAGATGGATGTTTTTCTCAATACTTTCCTTATAGGAATTATCCGTCAGCTGCTGATAAGTCCCATACCCCGTGATGATGGCATCCTTGCCAGGAATCATTGTAAAGTTGACAATGCGGCCGTCATCACTCAGCACTTTAAAGGTATTACTCGGTTTCAATATCCCGGGAACATCCGGGATTTCGGACACATAATGACATAACTGCCAAATTCCTGCCAGTTCCGCAGGCCTAAACTCTGCGCTCTCCTGCGCATTGGCTCCCGCTACCGCAAGCAGCACCGCTGCCAGCATGGTAAAGAAATAGTTCCGTTTCATATTCGTATGATGTTGGTTAACGTTATGTCGTTCCGCTAGACACAAATATAAAGATTTATTTTGAGATTACAACATTTTTGGGTATAAAAAAACCGCACAAACAACAGAATGTTTGTGCGGATGATTTTATCCAGTTTGTATATTCCGAAACTTAGAACTCGGCGTTGCGCGGCGTACGCGGAAACGGTATGACATCACGGATATTCGTCATGCCCGTAACGAACAGCAGCAAGCGCTCAAAGCCTAAACCGAACCCGGAGTGGGGACATGTACCGAACTTACGGGTATCGAGATACCACCACATATCCTTCATCGGGATGTGAAGTTCGTCAATGCGCGTCATCAGCTTGTTGTAATCCGATTCACGTTCGGAACCGCCAATGATTTCTCCAATCTTCGGGAAGAGTACATCCATGGCACGCACGGTCTTGCCGTCTTCGTTCTGCTTCATATAGAACGCTTTGATTTCCTTCGGATAGTCAGTCAGGATAACCGGACGCTTGAAGTGGTCTTCCACCAGATAGCGCTCGTGTTCGGAAGCCAAGTCAACTCCCCAGTACACCGGGAATTCAAACTTATGCCCTTTGGCAACAGCCTCTTCCAATATCTTGATACCTTCCGTATAAGGCAGGCGCACGAAGCTTTCTTTCAAGACACCTTGCAGACGTTCAATCAAGCCCTTATCAAACATGTCATTGAGGAACTTCACATCGTCGGCACAGTTGTCCAAAGCCCACTGTACACAATATTTGATGAAATCTTCCGCCAGGTCCATATTGTCCGTAATATCATTGAACGCCACTTCCGGCTCAATCATCCAGAACTCTGCCAAGTGGCGGGGAGTATTGGAATTCTCGGCACGGAACGTAGGACCGAATGTATAGATGGCTCCCAATGCAGTAGCGGCAAGTTCGCCTTCCAACTGTCCGGAAACAGTCAGGCTGGCCTGCTTTCCGAAGAAGTCATCATCGTAAATAATGGAACCGTTCTCATCTTTCTTCAAGTCGTAAAGGTTCTTCGTAGTCACCTGGAACATCTGGCCTGCGCCTTCGCAGTCGGAAGCCGTGATAATCGGAGTATGAAAATAGAAGAATCCTCTGTCATGGAAGAACTTGTGGATGGCAATCGCCATATTATGACGAATACGGAACACAGCCCCGAACGTATTGGTACGGGGACGCAGATGGGCTATCTCACGGAGGAACTCCATGGAATGACCTTTCTTCTGCAACGGATACGTGTTATCGCAAGTTCCCAGCACTTCGATTTCGCGGACCTGCACTTCGGCCTTCTGACCGGAACCGACAGATTCCGTCAGCACACCGTTTACGCTCAAACAAGCACCGGTAGTAATCTCTTTCAGCATCTCCTCATCGAAGTTACCCAAGTCTACTACAATCTGCACATTATTTATTGTAGAACCGTCATTCAGCGCGATAAAGTTTACTTGCTTACTACCTCTGCGGGTACGAACCCAGCCCTTCACGTTGACCATAGCGCCAAAATCTTCACGCTTCAGCAGGTCAACAATCTTTGTTCTACTAATCTTTTCCATAAAACAGTTATTATACCTTATTATATATTACTCAAAAGAACCCATGCGCAGGAAGTTCACCTCTTGTTCCGTGAGGTAACGCCATTCGCCGCGGCGCAGGCCTTTCTTGGTTAAACCGGCAAAATACACACGGTCCAGTTTCATCACCTTGTATCCCAGCGATTCGAAGATACGACGCACGATACGATTCTTGCCGGAGTGGATTTCAATACCGACATCATCTTTCTTGAAGTCATCCGTATAGCTGATGGCATCTGCATGGATTTCCCCGTCATCCAGTTGAATACCGGCTGCAATCTGCTCCATATCGGCTTTTGTCAGGTTCTTGTCCAAATGCACATGATATATCTTCTTCTTCAGATACTTGGGATGCGTCAGCTTGGAAGCCAGGTCACCATCGTTTGTCAGCAGCAATACACCTGTAGTATTGCGGTCCAGACGACCTACCGGATAAATACGTTCGTCGCATGCGCCCTTCACCAAATCCATCACCGTGCGACGTGCCTGGGGATCATCCGAAGTAGTCACTGTATCTTTCGGCTTGTTCAGCAGGACGTAAATCTTACGTTCGATGCTGACCGTCTGGTCGTGGAACTTCACTTCATCGCCACGCTTAATCTTGGTTCCCAATTCCGTTACCACCTCTCCGTTTACAGAAACGACTCCGGCAGTGATGAATTCATCAGCCTCGCGACGGGAGCAAACACCGGCATTGGCCAGGAATTTGTTCAGGCGGATAGGCTCGTTCGGGTCCACAAACTGCTCCTTATATTCTATCTGTTTCTTCTTGCTGTACTTAGCATTGGGGTCATAATCGGCCGAACGACGGACTGGACGGCTATAGCTGTCTCTGTTGCCGTATCCGCCAGGTCTTCCACCACCCGAATTGAAGCGTGGACGATAAGGACGGTCACCACCCTCATTATTGTAGCGAGGACGCTGCGGACGGTCGCCATCTTCGCTGTTGTAGCGCGGACGATAGGGACGGTCCGTATTATAAGAACGGTCGCTGTTGTAGGAGCGGTCGCCGTTATAAGGACGTTGCGGACGGTCACCACCCTCATTGCCATAACGCGGGCGCTGCGGACGGTCACTATTATAAGGGCGTTGCGGACGGTCGCCACCTTCGCTGTTATAGCGCGGACGGTAAGGACGGTCACCCGAATTGTTTCCATAAGGGCGTTGCGGACGGTCGCCGCCTTCGCTGTTATAGCGCGGACGATAGGGACGGTCGCCATTATCGTTATTGTAACGAGGACGCTGCGGACGGTCACCATTGTCCGCACCAGGATTAAAGCGCGGGCGATAAGGGCGGTCACTGTTATAAGGACGCTGCGGGCGGTCCCCGTTTTCACTGTTAAATCTGGGGCGATAAGGACGGTCGCCATTATCACGGTTGTAAGACGGACGGCTGTAGCCACCTTCCTTGTTAAATTGGTTACCATCGCGGCCGGCACCTGAGTTCTCCTCTGCGGAAGAAGCATCACGCCAAGTTTCGTTTTCTGTACTCATTGTTTTTTATTCGAATAAAATTAAACCTTGGCCTCACGGCCATTCATTGTCTCTATTATACCTTGAATTTTATATGTTTCTATAACAATTGCCGGAGTAAAAAGTTGAAATTCCTCCGGTACACTTCTGTGGTTGCTTAAATTCCCGTATAAGTATGGGGGGTAATCACCCGCAATTCTTTCTTTATCTCTTCACTTACATTCAGTCCCTCTATAAATTCCTTGATAGACGCTTCCGTAATGGCCTGATTGGTACGGGTCAACGCTTTCAACGCTTCATAGGGATGCGGATAGGCCTCGCGGCGCAGAATGGTCTGGATAGCCTCGGCCACCACGCTCCAGCAATTGTCCAGGTCACGGTAGATGGCCGGTTCGTTCAACAGCAACTTACGCAAACCCTTCAAAGAACTTTGTATGGCAATAATGATATGCCCGAACGGCATACCCACATTGCGGAGCACGGTAGAGTCCGTCAAGTCACGCTGCAAACGGGAAACCGGCAGTTTTACCGCCAAGTGCTCAAGAATAGCATTCGCCATGCCCAGGTTTCCTTCCGCATTTTCAAAGTCAATCGGGTTCACCTTGTGCGGCATCGCGCTGGAGCCCACCTCACCGGCTTTAATCTTCTGCTTGAAGTATTCCATAGAGATATATTGCCAGAAGTCACGGTTCATATCAATCATCACCGTATTGATGCGCTTCATGGCATCAAAGATGGCAGACAGATTATCGTAATTGGATATCTGGGTAGTATACTCCTCGCGTTCCAAGCCAAGCTTTTCGGAAACGAACTTATTGCCGAATGCCTTCCAGTCATATTCCGGATAAGCCACATGATGGGCATTGTAATTACCCGTAGCGCCACCGAACTTTGCTGTCACCGGACAAGCCTTCAGCGTTGCCAACTGGCGTTCCAGACGGTAGACAAACACCATTACCTCCTTGCCCAAACGGGTAGGCGAAGCCGGTTGTCCGTGTGTCTTGGCAAGCATGGGGATAGCGGCCCACTCTTCCGCATAAGCACGGAGCTGCGCTATCAGTTCCTCTATTTGAGGATAGTACACCTGCTCCAACGCCTCCTTTACAGACAAAGGAACAGACGTATTGTTGATATCTTGTGAAGTCAGGCCAAAATGGATGAACTCCTTATAGTCGTCCATACCACCCAACTTGTCAAACTCTTCTTTTAAGAAATACTCCACAGCCTTCACATCATGGTTCGTCACGCTCTCAATGTCCTTAATGCGTTGCGCGTCGGCTTCGGAGAAGTTACGGTAAATGTTTCTCAAGGTTTCGAAAACGCCCTTATCCACCCCTTTCAGTTGCGGCAAAGGCAGCTCACACAGCGTGATAAAGTATTCTATTTCAACTTGTACACGGTATTTAATCAGTGCAAATTCTGAAAAATAGGCAGCCAAAACATCCGTTTTGCCTCTGTATCGACCGTCAATCGGAGAGATTGCGGTAAGTAAATCAAGTTTCATAC
>ERZ840096.3385-NODE-3385-length-10870-cov-3.791401_pt1 | contig 10870 bp, 9 predicted proteins | sample MGYA00519878_ERZ840096 | MGnify/ENA primary metagenome ERZ840096 (study PRJEB31850, sample SAMEA3708865) | human gut metagenome | biome: human gut; feature: human-associated habitat; material: faeces | place: China | collected 2014 ...
ACCTGCTGGCCAAGAAGCCCGACGACTGGTCCAAGGGCATGGTGCTGTGCATCACCGTGGAGTTCTACGCCATCCTGTCCCTGCTGGCCTCCATGCTGATGATCATCAACATCAGCGGCTGAGGGAGCGGCGCGTATGGACGGAATTGAAAAAATCACCGCGCGCATCCGTGCGGACGCGGATGCGGAGCTGGCCCAGCTGAGGGAACAGACCGAGACCCAGATCCTGGAGATCCAGGCCCAGGCGAAGGCACAGATGGACCAGGAGCGGACCGCCATCCTGGCCAGAGGCCGGAGGGCGGCGGAGGAGCGGTTAGAGCGGCTGAAGTCTGCGGCCCAGCTGGAGCGGCGGAAGCTGGAGCTGGCCGCCAAGCAGGAGATGGTGGAACGGGCTTACCAGCGGGCGCTGGAAAAGCTCCGTTCCCTGCCGCAGGAACAGTATGTGGAGCTGCTGGCGGCGCTGCTGGTGCGGGCGTCCTCCACCGGACGGGAGGAGGTTGTCTTCTCCCCGGAGGATCGGGAGGGTGCCGGCAAGGCGGCTGTGGCCCGGGCCAACGAGCTGCTGGCCAAGGAGGCCGCGCCGGAGCTGCCCCTCGGGGACGGCGTGGTAGCCAATCTTCTGAACAAGGTGGCCGCCGGCGTCAGCGCCTTCGCGCAGGGCACGGCCATGCTGGCCGTGTCGGAGGAGACCCGCGACATCTCGGGCGGCTTCATCCTGAAGGATGGGCGCATCGAGGTCAACTGCACCTTTGACGCCCTGGTGCGCGCGGAGCGGGAGCAGACCGCCGGCGAGGTGGCGAAGCTGCTGTTCCCGGAGGCGTGAGGAAGGAGGCGTCGGTTTGGCAAAGACCATCAAGGACACCGATTACCTGGTGATCTCCGCCCGGGTGAAGGCCCTGGAGACAGGGCTTCTGACGGCGGAGCGGATGGAGCAGATCCTGGATGCCAAAAGCGGCGAGGACGCGGGGAAGCTCTTGCAGGAGTGGGGGTATCCCCAGCTGGATCCCCGGCGGCCGGAGGCCATGGACGCGGCATTGTCCGCCGTGCGGGAGGCCACCTTGGCCGACTTGGCGGAGGGAACGCCGGACGCCCGGTATATCGATCTCTTCAAAGTGAAATACGACTATCATAATGTGAAGGCCCTGCTGAAGGCGGAGGCTGTGGGCACCGCCCCGGACCGTATGCTGATGGACATGGGCCGGGTAAGCACCGCCGAACTGGCAGAGGCGGTCCGATCCCGGGAGCTGGATGGCTTGCCGGAGACGCTGGCCGCGGCCGTGGTGGAGGCCCGGGAGGTGCTGGACACCACCCGAGATCCCCAGCTCAGCGACATCGTGCTGGACCGGTGGTGCTACCGGGATATGGCGGCCCTGGCAGAGGAGACCGGCAGCGCGTTCCTCCGGGGCTATGTGGCGGTGCAGGTTGACGCAGTGAACCTGCGGACGGCGGTGCGGACGCTGCGCATGGGAAAGGGGGCGGACTTCCTCCTGGGCGCGCTGCTGGAGGGGGGAGACCTCGCTCCGGATGCGGTGGCAAAGGCCGCCTCCAGCGGGGCCGCGGGCCTGCGGGAGCTCTACGGCGCCACCCGTTTCCGCGACGCCGCGGAGGCAGGGGCAGAGGCCCTGAAGGGCGGCCCCCTGACGGCGTTTGAAAAGCTCTGTGACGACGCGGTGGGGGACTATCTGGCGGGCGCTCAGTCCGTGCCTTTCGGCGAGGCCCCTCTGGTAAGCTATCTGGCCGCACGGGAGACGGAGTACACGAACCTGCGGATCCTGCTGATGGGCCGCGCCGCCGGCATCGACCCGGCGGTGATCCGCACCCGCCTGCGGGCAAGCTATGTGTAAGGAGGCGGCGCCATGGCCACAACGTATCGGATCGCCGTGATCGGCAGCTGGGAGTCCGTCATGGGCTTTCGGGCCCTGGGACTGGAGACGTATCCCGTCACCGCCCCCGAGGAGGCCCGGGAGACCATCCGGGAGCTGGCAAAGAGCGGCGACTGCGGCATCATCTATCTGACGGAGCAGCTGGCAAAGGACCTGCCGGACGTGCTGGACCGGTATAAGGACGAGCTGCGGCCCGCCATCATCCTGATCCCCGGCCGGGAGGGCTCTCTCGGCATCGGTATGAACAACATCCAGCAGTCCATTCAGAGAGCGGTGGGCGCGGATATCCTCTGAGGAGAACAGGCTGACGCCGCTATGGCATTGCGATTTTCGACCCTGTTTGGGCCGCAATCGCGCCTCGTGTGCACACCGTCGGGCCAAGCCGGTCAGCAGGTGTTGCCGCACCTGCCGACCGGGGGCCTTCCTCGAAACAGCCCCGCTTTTCCGCCTCTGGCGGCGTTTCGGCTGTTTTCCCTGAGATGTGCCGGCGGGCGAACCCGCCTGCGCTGAATTCCCGCGCCGGTCTGCACCCAAGGGGATTTCCGCGCCGCTTCCAGCGGCTTGGGCGCGGACTGGTGGACGCCGCCCCAGGCGGCTGAGTCGGGGATTGTTCACCGCATACACGCTGCGGCGGACATGATGAATATTTTTCTTTTGCCTTACGGTGGGAGAACTGGAAAAACCGCGGTTTTTTCCGGGCACTATTTCTTGGCTCCGGCGGTTCGCGCCGGAGGTCCTTCCGGCGAAACTGGTGTGAAAGAAGGTTGAGCGAGTTTGAGCGGTAAGATTGTGAAGGTATCCGGACCGCTGGTGGTGGCCACGGGCCTGGCGGACGCCAATATGTCCGACGTGGTCCGCGTCGGCCCCCAGCGGCTGATCGGCGAGATTTTGACGATGAAGGGGGACTCCGCCTCCATCCAGGTGTACGAGGAGACCTCGGGCCTGGGCCCCGGTGCCGAGGTGGTCACCACCGGCGCCCCCATGAGCGTGGAGCTGGGCCCCGGCATGATCGAGGGCATCTATGACGGTATCCAGCGGCCGCTGGAGAAGATCGTGGAGAAGGTGGGTGCCAACATCACCCGGGGCGTGGAGGTCCCCGCCCTGGACCGGGAGAAGAAGTGGGACTTCACCGCCGTGGTCACCCCCGGCACAAAGGTGGAGGGCGGCGACGTGATTGGCACCGTGCCGGAGACGCCGGTGGTGCTCCACAAGATCATGGTGCCTCCCAACATGAGCGGCACCATTACGGACATCAGGAGCGGCTCCTTCACCGTGGAGGAGACCGTGGCCACCCTGCGCACTGACAAGGGGGAGGACGTGCCCCTGACCATGGTGCAGAAGTGGCCGGTCCGGATCGGGCGGCCCTACAAGCACAAATATCCCCCCAAGCGGCCGCTGTGCTCCGGCCAGCGGGTCATTGACACCCTGTTCCCCATTGCCAAGGGCGGCACCGCCGCCGTGCCCGGGCCCTTCGGCTCCGGCAAGACTGTGGTGCAGCACCAGCTGGCCAAGTGGGCGGATGTGGACATCGTGGTCTACATCGGCTGCGGCGAGCGGGGCAACGAGATGACCGACGTGCTCCGGGAGTTCCCGGAGCTGAAGGACCCCCGCACCGGGGAGTCGTTGATGAAGCGGACGGTGCTGATCGCCAACACCTCCGACATGCCCGTGGCCGCCCGTGAGGCGTCGGTCTACACGGGCATCACCATCGCGGAGTACTTCCGGGACATGGGCTACGACGTGGCGGTCATCGCTGACTCCACCTCCCGCTGGGCGGAGGCCCTGCGCGAGATGTCCGGCCGGCTGGAGGAGATGCCCGGCGAGGAGGGGTACCCCGCGTACCTTGCCTCCCGCCTGGCCCAGTTCTACGAGCGGGCCGGCAGCGTGGCCTGCATCGGCTCCGATGACCGCCGGGGCAGCCTCACCGCCGTGGGCGCCGTGTCGCCGCCGGGCGGCGACCTGTCCGAGCCCGTGGCGCAGGCCACCATGCGGATTGTCAAGGTCTTCTGGGCCCTGGATTCGTCCCTGGCCTACAAGCGCCATTTCCCGGCCATCAACTGGCTGAACTCCTACTCCCTGTATCTGGACTCCCTGAAGCCTTGGTTTGACGAGAACCTGGGACCGGAGTTCCTGGAGGACCGGGCCAGCGCCATGAGCATCCTCCAGAGTGAGGCCAGCCTGAACGAGATCGTCCAGCTGGTGGGCAAGGACGCCCTGTCCCCGGCGGACCAGCTGACGCTGGAGGTGGCGCGGATGGTGCGGGAGGACTTCCTGCAGCAGAACGCCTTTGCGGATGTGGACAGCTTCTCCAGCTACGACCGGCAGGAAAAGCTGCTGGCCATGGTCCTGCGGTACGACCGGCTGTGCCGGGAGGCCATCTCCAAGGGCGCGCCGGTGGCGAAGCTCTTCGCCGTTCCGTCCCGTGAGAAGATCGGCCGGGCCAAGAGCGTGCCGGCTGAGGAGTACCAGCAGGTCTACCAGCAGATCTCCGCGGAGATGGAGCAGGAGATCACCGCCATTGCGGAGGAAGGAGGAGAGGACGCATGATCCGGGAATACAGAACGGTAGAGGAGATCGCTAGTCCTCTGATGATCGTCCGCATGGTGGACGGCGTCACCTATGACGAGCTGGTGGAGGTGGAGCTCCACGACGGCTCCGTCCGCCGGGGCCAGGTGCTGGAGGTCAACGGCGACACCGCGGTGGTGCAGCTGTTCGAGTCCGCCGCCGGCATCAATCTGGCGGACGCCAAGGTCCGCTTCCTGGGCCATCCGCTGCAGCTGGGCGTGTCCGCCGATATGCTGGGACGGGTGTTCAACGGCATGGGCCGGCCCATCGACGGCGGGCCGGAGATCCTGGCGGAGGAGTACCGGGACATCAACGGCCTGCCCATGAACCCGGCGGCCCGGGACTACCCCAACGAGTTCATCCAGACCGGCGTCAGCACCATCGACGGGCTGAACACCCTGGTCCGCGGGCAGAAGCTGCCCATCTTCTCCGGCTCCGGTCTGCCCCACGCCAATCTGGCGGCCCAGATCGCCCGGCAGGCCAAGGTGATCGGAGACGACACCTCCAACTTCGCCGTGGTGTTCGCCGCCATCGGCATCACCTTTGAGGAGTCGGAGTTCTTCGTCAGCGAGTTCAAGCGCACCGGCGCCATCGACCGGACGGTCATGTTTTCGAACCTGGCCAACGACCCGGCGGTGGAGCGCATCGCCACCCCCCGGATGGCCCTGACCGCCGCGGAGTATCTGGCCTTTGAGAAGGATATGCACGTGCTGGTCATCATGACTGACATCACCAACTACGCCGAGGCATTGCGGGAGGTCTCCGCCGCCAAGAAGGAGGTCCCCGGCCGCCGCGGCTTCCCCGGGTATCTGTACACGAACCTGGCCACCATCTACGAGCGGGCCGGCCGCCAGCTGGGGAAGAAGGGCTCCATCACGCTGATCCCCATTCTGACCATGCCGGAGGATGACAAGACCCACCCGATCCCCGACCTGACGGGTTATATCACCGAGGGGCAGATCATCCTCAGCCGGGAGCTGTACCGCAAGGGCATCCACCCGCCGGTGGACGTGTTGCCGTCTCTGAGCCGTCTGAAGGACAAGGGCATCGGCGAGGGCAAGACCCGGGAAGACCACTCCGGCACCATGAACCAGCTGTTCGCGGCCTACTCCACCGGCAAGGACAACAAGGAATTGATGTCCATTCTGGGCGAGGCGGCTCTGACGCCCACGGACCTGCTGTACGCCAAATTCGCCGACGAGTTTGAGAAGCGGTATGTGAACCAGGGCTACGAGGAGAACCGTTCCATCCAGGAGACGCTGGATCTGGGCTGGGAGCTGCTGAGTATCCTGCCCAAGAGCGAGCTGAAGCGGATCAAGCCGGAGTATATCGAAAAGTACTGGCCCAAGAAGGAGCTGTGAGCCCCTTCCGGGGACCCCGGGATTTTGGCGGCCGCCCTCTCTTGGCTGCGGCCCATGATGAGGATTTGCCGCGCGTCTGCTGCGGCGCGGAGGCGCCGGGCCGCTGACCGCGGGCCCCCAGGCCAGGATGGAAAGAAGGCGATTGACAGATGCCCAATATCACGGTCAACCCCACCCGGATGGAGCTCACCCGCCTCAAGGGCAAGCTCCGCACTGCCCAGCGGGGCCACAAGCTGCTGAAAGACAAGCGCGACGAGCTGATGAAGCAGTTTCTGGACACGGTGCGGGAGGTCCGCGCTCTGCGGCAGGAGGTGGAGGAGGAGCTGATGACAGTCCACGGCGCCTTCACCGTGGCCTCCGCGCTCATGAGTTCCCAGGCGCTGGAACAGGCGCTGCTGGACCCCAAGCAGAGTGTGAAGCTGACGCAGACCACCAAAAATATCATGTCGGTCAACGTGCCGGTGTATGATTTCCAGACGCAGACCCGGTCTGACGCGGACATCTACCCTTACGGGTTCGCGGCCACCTCCGGCGAGCTGGACACGGCCGTGGACGCCCTGGGAAAGGTGTTCCGGAAGATGCTGAAGCTGGCGGAAGTGGAGAAATCCGCCCAGTTGATGGCGGAGGAGATCGAAAAGACCCGCCGCCGGGTGAACGCTCTGGAGTACGTGGTGATCCCAAACACCCAGGACGCCATCCGGTATATCACCATGAAGCTGGACGAGAACGACCGGGCCACCACCACCCGTTTGATGAAGGTGAAGGATATGCTGCTGCAGCAGTCCATCGAGGAACAGCGGCAGCGGGACGCGGAAGTGCTGGAGCGGTTCCGGGAGGCTTGACGAAATACGCAAAGCGGTGTAGGATAATAACGCTACACCGCTTTGCTGCGTTTAACGCGTTAGAAAGGAAGAAAAGCAACTATGCATTGCGTGACAAACATCCACGAGGACCTGTACTGGCTGGGAGGCTCTGACCGGCAGCTGGCGAAGTTTGAGAATGTGTTTCCCATTCCCCGGGGCGTCAGCTATAACGCCTATCTGGTGCTGGATGAGAAGACCGTCCTGCTGGACACGGTGGACAAGGCCGTGGGGGAGCGGTTCTTCGAGAACCTGGAGTTTGCCCTGGCCGGCCGGCCCCTGGACTATGTGGTGGTGAATCACATGGAGCCGGACCACTGCGCCACCCTGGGCGAGCTGCTGCGCCGCTGGCCGGGCGCCCAGGTGGTGGCCAACGCCAAGACTGTCCCCATGGTCAGCCAGTTTTTTGACTGTGATATCTCCAACCGGGCTGTGGTGGTGAAGGAGGGGGATACCCTCTGCACCGGCCGCCACACCTTCACCTTCCTGATGGCCCCCATGGTCCACTGGCCGGAGGTGATGGTGACCTATGACGCCGCCGACAAGGTGCTGTTCTCCGCCGACGCCTTCGGCACCTTCGGCGCCCTGAACGGCAACATCTTTGCCGATCAGGTGGACTTTGAGCGGGACTGGCTGGACGATGCCCGCCGCTACTACACCAACATCGTGGGCAAGTACGGTGCCCAGGTCCAGTCCCTGCTGAAGCGGGCCGCCGGGATGGAGATCCAGATGATCTGTCCCCTCCACGGTCCCATCTGGCGGGAGAATCTGGAGTGGTTCCTGGAGAAATACCAGCGCTGGAGCACCTACACCCCCGAAGATCGGGGCGTGGCCATCTTCTGCGGCTCCATCTACGGCCACACGGAGAACGCCGCGGAGATCCTGGCCGCCCGCCTGGCAGAGAGGGGCGTAAAGAACATCGCCCTGTACGACGTGTCCCATACGGACGTGTCCTACCTTGTCAGCGAGGCCTTCCGGTGCAGCCATCTGGTGCTGGCTTCCGCTACATATAACGGGGAGATCTACACCCCTATGGAGAACTTCCTGCGGGATCTGGCCTGCCACGGTCTCCGGGGCCGTTCCGTGGCCCTGATCGAGAACGGCACCTGGGCCGCCCGCTCCGGGATGCTGATGACCAAGCTCCTGGAGGAGATGAAAGAGATGCGGGTGATGGAGGGGACCGTGACGCTGAAGTCCTCTGTCAAGGAGGCCCAGCGCCGGGGGCTGGAGTCCTTGGCGGACGCCATTGCCGACGAGCTGCTCCACTGAGAGGATGAGAAAATACCCCTGCCGGAGTTCCGGTGGGGGCATTTTCCGTTTCAAAGGCCCGAAAGGAGCGGAAAAAACCGCCCGCCGTGATCTGCGGCGGGCGGCTTTTCTGTATGGTAACTTTACTTTACAACAGCGTGATACCAGCATCTTCACATGTTTTCATGGTGTCAGCATCCCACAGGCTCACCTGAACCTCGCCAATGTGGCAGGTGCCGATCAGCAGCATGCACAGCCGGGACTGGCCAATGCCGCCGCCGATGGACTGGGGCAGCTGACCGTTCAGCAGCATCTTGTGGAAGGGCAGCTCCCGGCGCTGGTTGCAGTTCGCGGCGGTCAGCTGGCGGTCCAGAGCCGCGGCGTCCACCCGGATGCCCATGGAGGACAGTTCGAAGCTCCGCTCCAGAATGGGGTTCCACATGAGGATATCGCCGTTCAGCTCCCAATCGTCGTAGTCGGGAGCGCGGCCGTCATGGCGCTTGCCGGAGGCCAGGGTCTTGCCGATCTGCATCAGAAACACGGTGTGATGCTTGCGGCAGATCTCCACCTCCCGCTCGTTGGGCGTCAGGTCGGGATAGCGGTCCTCCAGCTCCTGGGTGGTGATGAAGTACACGTCCCGGTCCGGCTTGAAGGTCAGGGCAGGGAAGGCGTTGCGCAGGGCAGCGGAGGTGTCGCAGATGGCGCCCACGATGTCGCGCACCGTCTCCTTCAGGTACAGCACGTTCCGGTCTTTGGGAGAGATATGCTTCTCCCAGTCCCACTGGTCCACATAGATGGAGTGGAGGTTGTCCACCTCCTCGTCCCGCCGGATGGCGTTCATGTTGGTGTAGAGGCCCGTTCCCTCGGGGAACTCGTACCGCTTCAGGGCCAGGCGCTTCCATTTGGCCAGGGAGTGGACCACCTGGCCGTCGGTGCCCACATCGGGGATGTCAAAGGAGACAGGGCGCTCCACGCCGTTCAGGTCATCGTTCAGGCCGGTGCGGCCGTCCACGAACAGGGGGGCGGAGACCCGGTGCAGGTTCAGGCGCACACAAAGGCTGTGCTGAAACTCCTGGTGGATCAGCTCGATGGCCCGCTGGAGCTCGTTGTTGCTGAGGGGCATCCGGTAGCCGGAGGGGATGGTGGTTTTACTCATAGTCGGAAATGCATCCTTTCTGTGGATTGTGATTCAGAGGAACAGCCCCGCGGCGAGGGGCGTCACGTAGGCCTCCGTCAGCGCCGCCAGGATCAGCAGCGGCAGCAGAAGGAAGACCAGCAGCCGGGCCGCCAGCCCCAGGCACGCGCCCAGAGGAAGAGCGGCCGGATCGCGGCGGCAGCGGCGGGTCAGGTGCCCGCAGATGTACAGCCCCATGGAAAAGGCCAGGATCAAGGCGGGCAGCTCGAAAATCCCGTGGGGCAGCAGGCTGGCGGCATACAGCAGCATGGTGGTGTCCGTGGCGGCATAGCAGGCGGCAAGGCCGCCCAGCAGCACCGCGTTCACGCCCAGCGCCAGGGCCGGGAGACGCACAAAAGGGATCAGCCCATAGAGCATGGTGACGGCACAGGCCCGCAGATTGTTGGCCAGCAGCAGAAGCGGGGAGAGGTTCCCGGCCCCGTCCGTCAGGTCCATGCCCTGGAACAGGTGCTGGAGATAGGCGGAAAAGCCGAGCCGCAGCTCCGGCACCGCCAGACACACGCCGAAGGCCAGGAAGACCAGCAGGAAAAAGGCGATGGCGGCGCGCCGGACCTCGGCCTCATATCCGTTCCGCCAGGCCCGGAGCACCGGGGCGAACTGGGCCGCCAGAAACCGCCTCATGCCCGGAGCTTGTCCAGGCCCAGCCGCAGGCGGCGCAGGGTCTCATCCTTACCAAGGATGTGGCAGATTTCCACGGCGCCGCCGGGGGTCACCAGCTTGCCGGCCGCGGCGATCCGCACCGGCCACATGAGGGTGGCGTTCTTCACGCCCAGGTGTTCCGCCAGGGCGATCAGGGTGTCGTGGACTGCGTCCGCCGTCCAGTCGCCGATGCCCTCCAGGGCGGGGATGGCGGCCTCCAGCATGGCCTGGGAGACCTCGGGATTCGTCTTGGATTTCTTGTTGGTGAAGCACTCCACGCCGTAGTCCGGCAGCTGGTCGAAGAAATCCACCTTCTCCGGGATCTCGGTCAGCTTCTCACAGCGGGCCTGGAGCAGGGCGGCCACGGCGGACACATCAATGGCGGGGTTCTTCACGGCCTCACGGATATAGGGCTCCGCCGCTTTGGCGAAGTCCTCCGGCGCCATGGCGCGGAGATACGTGGCGTTGAAGTACGTGAGCTTGTCGATGTCAAAAATGGCGGGGGACTTGGAGATACCGGCGATATCGAAGGCCTCCACCAGCTCGCTGAGGGAGAAGATCTCCTGCTCGCTGCGCTCGCCCTTGGGGGCCCAGCCCAGCAGAGCCACATAGTTCAAAATGGCCTCCGTCAGATAGCCCTGGGCCTTCAGGTCCTCGTAGGAGGGGTCCCCGTGGCGCTTGGACATCTTGTTGTGCTGGTCCCGCATAACGGGGGAGCAGTGGACGTAGGTGGGGATGTCCCAGCCGAAGGCCTCGTACAGCAGATTGTACTTGGGGGCGGAGCTGAGGTACTCGCTGCCCCGTACCACGTGGGTGATGCCCATCAGGTGGTCGTCCACCACATTGGCGAAGTTGTAGGTGGGCAGGCCGTCCCGCTTCAGCAGCACCTGGTCGTCCAGGGTCTTGTTCTCCACGGTGATGTCGCCGAAGGACACGTCGTGGAAGGTGGTGGTGCCCTCGTGGGGGATCCGCTGGCGGATCACATAGGGCTCGCCGGCCTCCACACGCTGTCGGGCCTCCTCCGGGGACAGATCCCGGCAGGGATCGTCGGCGCGGTCAAAGTCACCGGCGTCCTCCTCGGATGCGGCCTTCTCGCAGAAGCAGTAGTAGGCGCCGCCCT
>ERZ840096.3390-NODE-3390-length-10852-cov-6.103918_pt1 | contig 10852 bp, 6 predicted proteins | sample MGYA00519878_ERZ840096 | MGnify/ENA primary metagenome ERZ840096 (study PRJEB31850, sample SAMEA3708865) | human gut metagenome | biome: human gut; feature: human-associated habitat; material: faeces | place: China | collected 2014 ...
AGCATCTGCCTTACAAGCAGAGGGTCGGCGGTTCGAATCCGTCAACGCCCACTATAAAACAGAGTCTTACGAAGAAATTCGTGAGGCTTTTTTTATTTCTTACCGCTTTTATACAAACTTTCTCTATCCTTTTGCTCTATAACTCAGGAAAAAGAGTTAATTTTGCAGTCTGATAATTATCTAAGAAAACGTATGGAACTTGATGTATTAACGGCCATATCTCCGATTGATGGTCGATATAGAGGCAAAACTAAAGCTTTGGCAGCTTATTTCTCTGAATTTGCACTGATTAAATACCGTGTACAGGTAGAGGTGGAATACTTTATCACCTTGTGCGAACTCCCTTTGCCGCAATTAAAAGGAATCGATAGCAATGTGTACGAAACTTTACGGAATATCTACCGTAACTTCTCTGAAGCAGACGCACAGCGCATTAAAGATATCGAAAGTGTAACTAACCACGACGTGAAAGCTGTAGAATACTTCCTGAAAGAAGAATTTGACAAGATGGGCGGAATGGATGACTACAAAGAGTTTATCCACTTCGGATTGACTTCTCAGGATATTAACAATACGTCTGTTCCTCTTTCTATCAAAGAAGCATTGGAACAGGTTTACTATCCGTTGATTGAAGAACTGATTGCACAGTTGAAGACTTATGCAACAGAATGGGCTAACATTCCAATGCTTGCCAAAACTCACGGTCAACCGGCTTCTCCTACTCGTTTAGGCAAGGAAGTGATGGTATTCGTTTACCGTCTCGAACGTCAGCTGGCTATGCTGAAGGCATGTCCGATTACCGCTAAGTTTGGTGGTGCTACCGGAAATTACAATGCGCATCATGTAGCTTATCCTCAATATGACTGGAAACAATTCGGTAATCGGTTTGTTGCAGAGAAACTGGGATTGGAGCGCGAAGAATATACAACGCAGATTTCGAACTATGATAACCTTTCTGCTGTTTTTGATAGTATGAAGCGTATCAATACGATTATGGTCGATATGAATCGTGACTTCTGGCAGTACATCTCTATGGAGTACTTCAAGCAGAAGATCAAAGCCGGAGAAGTGGGTTCGAGTGCCATGCCGCATAAAGTGAATCCGATTGACTTTGAAAATGCGGAAGGTAACCTGGGTATAGCAACGTCTATCCTGGAACATTTGGCTGTGAAACTTCCTGTTTCCCGTTTGCAGCGCGACTTGACAGACTCGACAGTGCTGCGTAATGTAGGTGTGCCTTTCGGTCATATCGTGATTGCTATTCAGAGTTCTTTGAAGGGATTGCGTAAACTGTTGCTGAACGAACCAGCTATCTATCGTGACTTGGATAACTGTTGGAGCGTAGTGGCAGAAGCTATTCAAACTATTCTGCGCCGTGAGGCTTATCCGCATCCGTATGAAGCTTTGAAAGCGTTAACCCGCACCAACCAAGCTATTACAGAAAGTTCTATTAAAGAGTTTATCGAAGAATTGAATGTAAGCGAAGATATTAAAAAAGAGTTAAGAGCAATCACTCCCCATACATATACGGGGCTTTAATTGTTTACTTATATAATAAACGTGTTTTTTAAATAGGCCGTGAGGCCAAAGTCTAATTTTATTCGAATAAAAAAATGAGCACAGAAAACGAAGAATGGCGCGAAAATTCTTTCAATGAAGAGAATACAGGTGCCGGCCGTGATGGTAACAGGTCTTACAACAGAGAAGGTGGAGAACGTCCGTATCGCCCTTCTTACAACCGTGAAGGCGGGGATCGTCCGTATCGCCCGCGATTTAATGCCAACAATGAAGGAGGCGAACGCCCGCAGCGTTCGTACGGTGACCGCTCTTATGGCGACCGTCCCCAACGTCCTTCTTACAATCGTGAAGGTGGAGATCGTCCGTATCGTCCTCGCTTCAATAACAATAATGAAGGAGGTGAACGCCCGCAACGTCCTTACAACCGCGAAGGTGGTTCTTATGACCGTCCTCAACGTCCTTCTTACAACCGTGAAGGTGGTTCTTATGACCGTCCTCAACGTCCCCGTTTCAATAGCGGCGAAGGTGGTGAGCGTCCGTCTTATGGCGACCGTCCTCAACGTCCTTCTTACAACCGTGAAGGTGGCGACCGTCCTCAACGTCCTTCTTACAACCGTGAAGGTGGCGACCGTCCTCAACGTCCTTCTTACAACCGTGAAGGTGGTGACCGTCCGTATCGTCCCCGTTTCAATAACGGCGAAGGTGGCGGCTATCGCAGCAATAACGGCGGTGGGGGAGGTTACCGTCCGAGATACAACAATGACCGTTCACAAGGAGGCTATCGTCCTCGTCCGCGTACCGGCGATTATGATCCGAATGCTAAGTATAGCGTAAAGAAACAGATCGAGTACAAGGAACAGTTTGTTGATCCGAATGAACCGATTCGTCTGAATAAGTTCCTGGCTAATGCCGGTGTTTGTTCACGTCGCGAGGCTGATGAGTTTATCACAGCAGGTGTGGTTTCTGTAAACGGTGAGGTAGTAACGGAATTGGGTACAAAGATCAAGCGTTCGGATGTGGTTAAGTTCCACGACGAACCGGTAAGCATTGAACGCAAGGTATATGTATTGCTGAATAAACCGAAAGATACCGTTACTACATCGGACGATCCGCAGGAACGCCGTACAGTAATGGATTTGGTGAAAGGCGCTTGCAACGAACGTATTTATCCGGTAGGACGTCTGGACCGTAACACGACTGGTGTACTGTTACTGACGAATGACGGTGATCTGGCTTCCAAGCTGACACACCCGAAATTCCTGAAGAAGAAAATTTATCATGTTCATCTGGACAAGAACCTGACTAAAGCAGATATGGAGCAGATTGCAGCTGGTATCCAGTTGGAAGATGGCGAAATCCATGCAGATGCGATCAGCTATACAGATGATTTCAAGAAAGACCAGGTAGGTATCGAAATTCACTCCGGTAAGAACCGTATCGTTCGCCGTATTTTCGAATCACTGGGTTATAAAGTAGTAAAACTCGACCGTGTATTCTTCGCCGGGCTGACCAAAAAAGGTCTGCGTCGCGGAGACTGGCGTTACCTGTCGGAAGCAGAAGTAAACTACCTCCGCATGGGTTCGTTTGAGTAATAAGTCAATAAATAACAACTTGACAGAGGACGGGGAAAGAAAGCAGGAAAGAATTCATCCTGCATTTGAAACCTCGTCTTCTTGTATCTAAAAAGAAAAAGTTAAATGGAAAAGATTGGTAGAACAAAAATTGTTGACCTGTTGAAGCGCACAGACATTGGCGCTATGGTTAATGTGAAAGGATGGGTTCGCACCCGTAGAGGTAGCAAACAAGTAAACTTTATCGCACTGAATGACGGTTCTACAATAAATAATTTGCAGATCGTAGTAGATTTGGCTAATTTCGATGAAGAGATGCTGAAACTGATTACTACCGGCGCTTGTATCAGCGTGAACGGAGAAATGGTAGAATCAGTGGGTTCCGGACAGAAAGTGGAAGTACAGGCTCGTGAAATCGAAGTGCTGGGTACTTGCGATAATACATATCCATTACAGAAGAAAGGCCACTCTATGGAATTCTTGCGCGAGATTGCTCACTTGCGTCCGCGTACCAATACATTCGGTGCTGTGTTCCGCATCCGTCACAACATGGCGATTGCTATTCACAAGTTCTTCCATGAAAAGGGCTTCTTCTATTTCCATACGCCGATCATTACGGCTTCCGATTGTGAAGGTGCCGGACAGATGTTCCAAGTGACTACCATGAACCTGTATGACTTGAAGAAAGACGAGAGAGGTTCTATCTCTTATGAAGATGATTTCTTCGGTAAGCAGGCAAGTCTGACTGTTTCCGGTCAGCTGGAAGGTGAGCTGGCAGCTACTGCTTTGGGCGCTATCTACACATTCGGTCCTACGTTCCGTGCCGAAAACTCCAACACTCCCCGCCACTTGGCAGAGTTCTGGATGATTGAGCCGGAAGTGGCTTTCAACGACATTACAGACAACATGGACTTGGCAGAAGAGTTCATCAAATATTGTGTGAAATGGGCGTTGGATAACTGTGCGGATGATGTGAAGTTCCTGAACGATATGTTCGACAAAGGCTTGATTGAACGTCTGCAAGGTGTATTGAAAGATGATTTCGTACGTTTGCCTTATACAGATGGTATCAAGATTCTTGAAGAAGCTGTTGCGAAAGGACATAAGTTCGAATTCCCGGTTTACTGGGGCGTGGACCTGGCTTCCGAACACGAACGTTTCTTAGTGGAAGAACACTTCAAACGTCCGGTGATTCTGACTGACTATCCGAAGGAAATCAAAGCCTTCTATATGAAGCAGAACGAAGACGGTAAGACTGTACGTGCCATGGACGTTCTTTTCCCGAAAATTGGTGAAATTATCGGTGGTTCTGAACGTGAAGCCGACTATAACAAGCTGATGACCCGTATTGAAGAAATGCACATCCCGATGAAGGATATGTGGTGGTATCTGGATACCCGTAAGTTCGGTACTTGTCCTCACTCCGGTTTCGGATTAGGGTTCGAACGTCTGTTATTGTTTGTAACAGGTATGGCGAATATCCGTGACGTGATACCGTTCCCGCGTACACCAAGAAATGCTGATTTCTAATATTTCGGTATATTTATGTAAAACTCGCATAATCTTCAGGTTATGCGAGTTTTTTTATGCTCTGAATTGCTGTATTCTCAAAATAAATCTTTATATTTGGAAATACGCATTCGAGAGTGTTAACTAAAATAATACAACAATGAAAAAGCTCTATTTCTTTACCATGCTTTCAATAATGTTGTTAGCGGTAACAGGTGCGACGGCCCAGAAGAAAACCAAATTCAAAGCGGCCGATTTGAAAGGTATTTGGCAGCTCTGCCATTATGTATCCGAGTCTCCCGATGTTCCGGGAGCGTTGAAACCCAGTAATACATTTAAAGTATTGAGTGATGACGGACAAATCGTTAACTTTACCATTATTCCCGGTGCGGATGCAATTATTACTGGATATGGTACTTATAAACAACTCACGGACGATTCTTATAAGGAAAGCATCGAGAAGAACATTCATCTCCCGATGCTGGACAATCAGGACAATATTTTGGAATTTGAGATTAAAGACAATGATTATCTCCATCTGAAATATTTTATCAAGAATGATTTGAATGGAAATGAGTTGAACACCTGGTATTATGAAACCTGGAAGAGGGTGGAAATGCCGGCTAAATTTCCGGAAGATATTGTGAGATAGAAGAGCGCGTACTTTTGGGTGGAGGCACGGATTTTGCAAAAGGCTGCATAGTTGTTTGGTTATGCCTGACAACAGCTTATTTGGTAAAATCCGTGCCTGTTTTTCTATAAAAGATAAAAACAAAGCACTTTTGGACAAAATCAAAGTCCGTAGAAATAGAAACAAAAATGAAAAAATAGATTTGCAAAGGGTTTGTCTGCGACTTGCTCTAACTTTGTTGCCAGTAATAGAATACAGTAACAAAATAAAGTGGAACAATGAAAAACAAACTTTTACTGGCGGTAGGGAGTATGGCGCTCCTGACTGCTTGCGATGCTTCAAAAGGAAATGAGATGGCATGGTTTGATCATGCAGTGAAAACATCGGGACATCAGTTGCTCTATATGGCAGAACAATTGAAGAATGAACCGGATACCGCCTGTTTTCCCCGTTCTATTAAAGAAGGAAAGTACAGACTGGAGCACCCCACAGATTGGACGAGTGGTTTCTATCCCGGTTCCATGTGGCTGGCATACGAGTTGACCGGTGATGAGGCTCTCGCAAAAGAGGCGCGTAAATATACGGACCGTCTGCAGGATATGCAATATTATACGGGTAATCACGATTTGGGTTTTATGATGTTTTGCAGTTATGGGCAGGGCATCCGTTTGAAACCGGAGCCAACGGACAGTTTGATTCTGATTCATTCTTCAGAAAGCTTGTGCTCCCGTTTTCGTCCGGAAGTCGGACTGATTCGTTCGTGGGATTTCGGCGATTGGAGTTATCCGGTGATTATTGATAATATGATGAACCTTGAAATGCTGTTCTGGGCTTCGGAGCAAACCAATAATCCGAAATATCGTGAAATAGCCATCTCTCATGCCGACAAAACGTTGAAGAATCACTTTCGGGAGGACATGACCTCCTACCATGTGGTGAGCTATCTGGCAGATAGCGGTGAGGTAGAGTCGAAAGGAACCTTTCAGGGATATGCCGATTCTTCTGCTTGGGCGCGTGGACAGGCTTGGGGAGTGTATGGTTATACCATGTGTTATCGCTTCACTAAGCAACAGAGCTATCTGGATGCCGCTCATAAAATAGCGCGGTTCATTATCGATCACCGTCCGTCCGAAAATGACTATGTACCTTATTGGGATTATGATGCTCCTAATATTCCGAATGAACCGCGGGATGCTTCTGCGGCTGCCGTAACAGCTTCTGCATTACTGGAGTTGAGTGGTTATGGCGACAAGAAACAAGGGGAAGAATATTTCCGTTATGCGGAGCATATCCTGAAACAGTTATCCTCTGATGATTATTTGGCCCAGGAAGGAGGAAATCATGGCTTCATCCTGTTACATTCGGTTGGCAGTTTCCCGCATGACAGTGAAATTGATACTCCGCTCAATTATGCTGATTATTATTATCTGGAAGCCTTGAAACGTTATAAAGATCTGAAAGAAAAATCAGAAAATCCGTCTTACTAACTTGAAGAGAAACCGTAAAAAATTTAAAGTTCAGGGCAACCGCATCTAAAATATGAATTTATAACTGTCGGACTTTGGCGCAGTTGTCCTGTTTTGAGCCGATGCCGGTCCTTTATATGAGTTAAAAAACGGGATTCATTTATCAGATTGAATTGAAAATACTTATCTTTACGATAAATTCTTCAATATTAGCTCATGAAAGACCGACATTTGCTATTTAGATACCTATTCGGATTAACCGTTTGCATTTTATTTTTTCCTTTGGCTGTATCGGCCGCCGACAGCTTCATCCATTTTAAGCGATTATCCGTAGATGACGGGCTGTCGCAAAATACTGTGCTCGCTCTGACACAAGATCATAATAATAAGATTTGGGTAGGCACCATAGACGGACTGAACTGGTATGAAGGTTCCCGCTTCGTTTCGTATTATAAAGCGCCGGATGAATGACGGTTTCCTGTTGGGAACTTCGGAAGGTGTCTATTTCTATTATGTACGCAACGAAAACGTGACCCGGCTTCTTCTCCAGTTGAAAGGAGAAACCATCTCCGATATGCTCTATGACGACAAAACCGGCAACTGTTGGCTGGCTTCATTGACAAACGGGGTGTATTGTGTGGATAACAACTTTCAAATAAAACATCATTATAACAAGCAAAATACTCCTGCTTATTTCCTTACGAACTCGGTCAGGACATTGTCCGGAGATGATAAAGGAAGGGTTTGGATAGGAACCATGGAAGGTTTGCTTATCCTTGAACCGGAGACGGGAACTTTCCGTATCTGTCGTTTTTCTCCTGAAGATCCGACTACCTTGGGCCATAATTCCATCCGTTCTATCTTGAAAGATAATCAAGGGGGAATGTGGATCGGTACATTTTACGGCGGGCTTAATTATTATCATCCTCTCGCTCCGGCATTCGGACGCTTGCAACATTCCGCCTGGAGGAATTCGTTAAGTGATAACACAGTGAGTTGTATTGCCGAAGACCCGGATAATGGCAATCTCTGGATTGGCACGAACGACGGCGGATTAAATTATTATAACCGGAAAACCGGAGTCTTTTCATATTACCGGACGGGTACTTCCGCCAATGCTTTAAAGTCGGACAATATAAAATGTATATGGACGGACAAGGATGGAAGTGTCTATATCGGCACTCATGGAGGGGGAATGAGTCGTCTGCATCACCGGAGTGGCAGGATAGAAACATATTCCTTTCCCCATTCTACTTCCCTGACTAACAGTTGTTACTCCTTATTGGACGGAACGGATGGAACGCTTTGGGTAGGCGGCATGAGCGGGCTTTACCTTTTCGACAAACAGACCGGCGAACTGTCACAGCATCCATTAGCTAAAAAGCATAAAAAGTTGGAGAATGTATTGATATATACCTTGTTTCGCGATTCAAAAGGAAGAATCTGGATTGGTACGGAAGAGAGCCTGTTTTTGTATGCCGGCGGGAAACTGGAAGAACTGCATCTTTCTTCTTCGGCTTATCTGCATGGGTTGATACAGGCTTTCTGTGTACAGGAGGATAGCCGTCATGAAATCTGGATCGGTTCTTCCACAGGATTATATTGCTATAAGGAAGGAGCACCGACTGCCTGGAAACACTATACGATGAAAGACGGTTTGCCAAATGACTTTATTTATAATATACTGGAAGATGAACGGGGGCGTTTATGGTTGACAACTAACAAGGGACTGGCTTGCTTTAATACGGAGGAGGGTACTTTCCTCAACTATACGAAGCAGGACGGATTGCCTCACGATCAGTTTAACTATTTCGGAGCTTGCAAAGCGCACGATGGTACATTCTTCCTGGGGTCTCTTGGGGGCGTTGCCTATTTCAAGCCATACGAATTGGGTGATAATCCATATTCCCCGGATGCGGTAGTGACAGGAGCCGTTGTCTTAAATCAGGTGATTACGGATATGAAAAGTGAACGGGTACGTTATTATCAGGACGAGCAAGGGCGGATGCTGGGTATGTCGTTCCCTTCCGATCAGAAACTTTTTAATATCCGGTTTGCCGTTATCAACTATTTGGCTGGCAAGCGGAACCAGTTCGTTTACAAATTGGAAGGCTTTGAAACCGAGTGGAACTACTCCCGCCATGTTTCCTTTGCACGGGCAAGTTATTCCAATCTCCCGCCCGGTGAGTATGTATTCAAGGTGAAGGCATGTAACAACAATGGAAAGTGGAGTGAGGCGACCACTGAATTTTTTGTGCATATCATTCCGATGTGGTATCAGACCTGGTGGGCAAAGACACTTTTCATCTTCTTTTCTGTAGGGCTTCTCGTCTTTGTGATCTATTTTTTTATTGCTCGTGCCAAAATGAAGATGCAAGTCCGGATCGAACAGATAGAACGAAACAAGATAGAAGAAATCAGTCAGGAGAAAGTACGTTTTTACATGAATATGTCTCATGAGTTGCGTACTCCGTTGAGTCTGATACTGGCTCCGTTGGAGGAACTCTTGGGGCAGAGCAATCTGAAAGGAACTCCGGTACAGCAGAAACTGGATTACGTTTATAAGAACGGTCGTAAGTTGTTGCACATTGTCAACCAGTTGCTGGATTTCCGTAAAGCCGAAGCAGGTGTAATGCCCATTCATGTTGCGCAGGTGAATGTAGAAGGACTGTTGCAAGATGCTTTTGCCCTGTTTAAAGAAAATGCGCAGAAGCGTGCTATCAGCTTTCATATAAAATCCGATCTGGAAGGACGGTTGTTTCCGGCGGACCGGACGTATGTAGAGACTATCTTGATGAACCTGTTGTCTAACGCCTTTAAGTTTACACCGGACGGCGGAAGTATTTTGCTTTCCTTATGGACAGAGGGAGATACCTATGGTTTCACGGTAAGAGATAGCGGAATCGGTATGTCTCCGGAACAGCTAACCCGTATTTTCGAACGTTTCTATCAGGTAGACGGTCAGCGAAAGGGGACGGGTATCGGGCTGTCATTGGTGAAGATGCTTGTGGAAAAGCATCACGGCACTATTACGGTAGCAAGCGAACCAGCTCAATATACCGAATTTAAAGTCACGCTACCTGCTGATATGGCTGCCTTCACGGAGAAAGAACGTGAATTGCCGACACATGAAGTCGAAACATCTGCTTCTCTCCGGGAGCTTCCGGTGGCTGATGAATATTTCTCTGGTGATGCGTCGGCTATAGTTGCAGAAGAACTATCGGACGGTGATCAGATAGAAGCCGGCAGTGAGGAAGAGCGTCCTACTATCTTGTTGGTAGATGACAATAAAGAGATGGTGGATTACCTGAAAGATAATTTCCGGCAGAACTATGTGACGCTGACCGCCGGAAACGGCGAAGAAGCATTGGCTATTATGAAAGAGCACCGTGTGGACATTGTCCTTTCCGACGTGATGATGCCGGGTATTGCCGGTATCAAACTTTGCCAGCTTATTAAACGAAATCTGCAAACCTGCCATATTCCCGTCCTGCTGTTGTCTGCCAAAGGAAGTGTCGATGCACAGACGGAGGGTATTCAGGCTGGAGCGGATGATTACATTGCCAAACCGTTCTCGATTCATTTATTGAAAGGAAAAATAGCTAATCAACTGAAAGCACGCCAGCGGTTGAAACACTATTATTCGAATACGATTGATATAGATACTGCTAAAATGACTTCGAATAATCTGGATGAGGAATTCATGAGCAAAGCTATTCAGGTAGTAGAAGAAAATATCAGTAATGAAGACTTCACCTCTGATGAGTTGGCAAGTCAGCTTTGTATGAGCCGTTCGTCACTGTATCTCAAGATGAATTCCATATCCGGTGAACCGCCTGCCAACTTTATCCGGCGCATCCGTTTTAATAAGGCGTGTAAATTGTTGCTTGAAGGGCGCTACTCCATTTCGGAGATTAGCGGAATGGTAGGCTTCGGATCTTCTTCTTACTTCTCTACCAGTTTCAAGAAGTATGTCGGTTGTCTGCCATCGGAGTATGTGAAGCAGCATACAAAGTAATTGTTTTGCGGTTATGCATTTGTTCACCACAGAGGACGCGGAGGACACAGAGGTGAAGTGCAGAAATGAATGAGAGTTTTTTGTCTACTATAAAGTTGAAAAACATAAAAACATCTGCCACCTGCAACCAAACGCGTGT
>ERZ840096.3394-NODE-3394-length-10845-cov-18.906302_pt1 | contig 10845 bp, 3 predicted proteins | sample MGYA00519878_ERZ840096 | MGnify/ENA primary metagenome ERZ840096 (study PRJEB31850, sample SAMEA3708865) | human gut metagenome | biome: human gut; feature: human-associated habitat; material: faeces | place: China | collected 2014 ...
GTGACCTCGTCGTCCTCACGGCCGGTGTCCCCGTTGCCAAAGCCGGTTCGACCAATATGATCCGCGTCCAGGTCGTCGGCGACGTCCTCCTCCGCGGTACCGGTATCGGCCGCAACTCGGCTATCGGTAAAGTCTGTGTCGCTGAATCGAAAGAAGACCTGGAAAAGAACTTCAGCGACGGCTGCATCCTCGTCCTCCGTTCGGCCCGCGCTGATTTCGTCGATTATATGAAACGGGCCAGCGCCATCGTCTCCGAAGAAGTCGGCCTGACCAGTGAATCAGCCATCGTCGCCATCACCTTGGGCATCCCGACCGTCGTCGGCGCAGCTCATGCCGTAGACACTCTGGAAAATGGCGAAATCGTCACCGTAGACGCCAGCCGCGGCACCATCTTCCGCGGCGAAGCCAACGCACGATAGGCATCACCTTGATAGGAGGGGCTGTCGCATTAAGCGACAAGCCCCTTTTGTGGTTCGTTTGGCGTGGTTCGTTTGCCGAAAATTCTCACAGCTGCAAGAAAAATGATATTTTCATACAGCAGATTGTTAAAAAATTTAAACCTTCACGGCAAACAAATCACGAACCACGGCAAACCACGTGAAAAAAGGGATTGTGCATGACGGCAAAAGCCTTCGTGCGACAATCCCTTTTTTCACATCCCCATAAATTCCAGCATTTGTATCATGCCGGCTGGGAAAGTGTCGATATCCAGTGATTCTTGCAGGGTGTGTTCACCGTGGCTGCGGCAGAAGCCGAAGGAAATAGACGGGATACCTTGGCTCATGGGGATGTTGGCATCGGTACTGCCGGCAATGCAGGTTGTCGGCAGGCCGTGACGCTGGCGGATTGCCGTGATGCGGTCTGCCAGGGGATTGGCGTCCAGTCGGCTGCAGGGACGTTCGCCCAGAAGCGTTGTCCCGATGTGGACGCTTTCCCGTTCTCCTGCTTTTATGATGGCGTGGAAGGCCTGGTCCAGTTTATCCAGTTCGTCGGCATTTTCCGAACGCAAGTCGACAGTGAACTTCGCTTTGGCAGCGATAGAATTGATGGTCGTACCGCCGGCGATGGTGCCGACATTGTACGTCGTCTTCGGCTGGGACGGTACAGAAAGCCCATAGAGACGGCTGATGAGGCGGGCCGCTTCGGCAATGGCATTGGATTGGCCGAAATGCATCCAGCTGTGGCCGCCGGCAGCTTCGACCGTCACGGCATAGCGCCGGGATCCGACGGCAGTCGTCACGAAGGTATCGAAAGTACAGTCGACGGCGACGACTTCGGAAATCCGGTCGTGCCAATCGGCCATGACCTGCCGCATCCCCTTGAGATTGCCCAGGCCTTCTTCGCCGACATCGAAGGCGAAAAGCAGGCCCTGCGGCGGCATGAGCTGTAAATCAAAAAACATTTTTATAATAAATAATAGACCGGCAATGCTGGCACTGTTGTCGCTGCATGACGGCGCTGACAAAATATGACCTGTCTGGTGGATGTGGATTTCCTGCAAATCTTTAAATACAGTATCTATATGAGCGGTGTAAAGGGCAACCTTTTCACCGCTTTTTATATGGCAGGGATAGAGAATATTGCCGGCCTCGTCGCGATAGGCGCTGCGGGCCCCTAAACCATGCAAATACTGGAGAATCCATTCCCCCTTGGCCTGTTCGTGACCCGTCGGCGAAGGCAGAGAAATAATCTGACAAAGTAATTCCATAAAATCACAGCGGTGCTCCCGCACATAACGTTCTGTATCTTCATTCATGGTGATGACTCCTCTCTCTTCATGGTAACTTTATTATAACATGGAAAAGACGCAGGCCGCCTCGGATTCAGATGCGGCTCCGCCGCGACAGACTCAAACTAACAACGACGCTTCGTGATACCCTCAGCGCGTAAAAAAATGCCCCGACTGGGGCCTGCGTAGGGGCCGCCTGGATAAGGCGGCCCGCTGTGATGTTCGACCACAGCCTATCCGAGTATAATGGCAGGCTTTTACGAGCCACGAACCACGAGCCACTATTTTTTCACGAGCCGAGGGTTACTCGAGGCGATGTCTTCAGTTTGAGTTTGACGCCGCGCAGCGGCATCTGAGTCTGAGGCGACCGGCGGGACCGTCAGGTCCCCGATTCGATGAACGATGAACGACCTACGATGAACGGCTTTTTTACCCACGTACTTGAGTATCATTATCTTTTAATTACAAAAATGACCACTTGCGACAAAAAAACGTCATTTTAGGACAAGTTTGTCTTATCCCCTCGTTTTATATCGTATAATGCAAATAGATAAGAAACCCATATAACGAATATATGAAATGTAAAAATGTAAACCTAAAATAGAAAGGGATGAAGTTATTAAAACTGATATTTTTATCAAACATGATTAAAGAGTATGTGGAAGTATAACATTTGGCGAAACAATTTTATATCATATTAATTATATTATAAGTGAGAAAAGCGATTGTCTATACAAATAAAAAAATAATTAAAGCATTTTTACAGTAAAATATTCTGGAGCTGAAAAAAGGAGGCGAACATTTATGAATAAGATTTACAAGGTAGTATGGAATACAGTTCGCAATTGTTACGTAGTTGGATCCGAACTGATTAGCTCGAAATCGGGCAGACATAGCGCATCGAATGGCAAGTCTTCGAGTCTGAAAGTTACCTTGACCGTACTGGCGCTCTGCGGGATGACGGCTTTAGGAAGCGGAGTGGCTCCGGCGTATGCGGCGGATGCAGGTACGGCAGTAGCAGGCCAGTATGTGGCTGTTCTTGTAAATAGTTCCAATAATAGCAGAAACAACTATAGAACTTTTAATGGATATAGCTATCACAAAGAACGCATTACAAGTACTGGAGACGTGTACTGGGTCCGTAATGGTTATACCATTAAATATGAAGAAAATAAACGGTATCCCGACGCGCAGAATGCCAATATTATTAAGGCTTACAAAACTGATTCCTATACAGCCAGCAGTGATGCAGGTCTTCTGAAATCGAATCAGATTATGGTCGAATCGGCAGGTATTTCGACTTTGACTGGCGTCGACCTCGACGATGTTTCTGGCGGTACCTATGTGGGTGCTACGAATTCCGGCAGTACATCAACGCCTTCGTCGTTTAACTACATGATTAAAGACGACAACGGCACGTATGTAGATGCTGGTAACACTAATTTTAGTAACCGCTTTAAGGCAGCCACGAGAAATACGGATGGTACATATTCGTATAAGGGAGAAGTTGTTGCCAATGACAATCTCTACGTCGTAGATAACAAAGTTGGTGTTTTCCTCACGTCCGGTGGTAAAGTGTATACGGGTAAAGTTTTCGGTGCCAACAATGAAGTACTCATGACGACTAAATCCGATTCGGGTACGATGTACAGTTACTGGGGCGCCGATACGCCGGATCCGAATACCAAGTTAGCCGATATGACCATTGGTCAGTTCAACCAGGCACTGGAAAAGGTAAATAACAACAGTAAAGCTGTAGCTGGCGACACGATTAAAGAAATCAAGACGACAGCTAAAACTGATGGTGGCGGCACTATTGACCTCGTTCGCCGCGGCCAATACAACTCTGCAACGGGTCAGTATGAAGGCGAACACAAAGTAGGTAGTGGCATTACGATTACCAGCCATGGTGGTACGAATGGCGAAGACGTCAAAATCAATTTCAGCAACGGAACAACCGGATTTGACGTAGCCGCTGGATCGAAAGTAGAAGCCATCAAAGCGACAGAAAGTACAACGGATATTACAACGGATATTACCGGCCTTAAAATTAATGGCAAAACTTACAACATCAAGACTGGTCAGACCTACACGGCTGGGGATAATATTAGCATCAATGGTAATGAAATCTCTGCGACTGATACGGATACCACCTACACGGCTGGGGATAATGTAAGCATCAGTAATGACAATAAGATTTCTGCTACCAACACGACTTTGGTTGCCGGAGAAGCAGAAAAGAAGGATGACAGCTATATCGTTAAGGATACGGCTGGAAATGAAGTTACTCTGGAAGACGTAGCCAGCGCTAGCAAACTGACGGAAGTCAACAATCAGGTCACTAAGAATACCCAGGATATTACGAATAACACAAATAATATTACGAATAATGCGAATAACATTACAAATCTCGGTAAACAGCTTGAAGGCGCTGTTATGTATGACAGCACGGCTACTGGCTTTGACAAGAACAACGTTACCTTGGGCGGTACTACTTATGATAGTGAAAAGAAGACAGGTGGTACGAAGATTACCAACCTGGCCAGAGGTACGAACGATTCTGATGCTGTCAACTTCTCGCAGTTAAAAGAAGTCCAAGATGCTGAAAATTATGTTATTAGCGGCAGCCTCTCCAGAACGGATGGGACAATTACGTTGAACCGTCTGAACGATGGTCCGGTAACGATTTCTGGCTTGCAGGATTACGTCAAAGGTATTGACAGCTATGTAACCAATGCAACCCTTAGCGGTGATACACTGACTTTGAGCCGCAATCAGGGATTGGAAGCATTAACGGTGGATTTGAGCAGTTTAACCGCAAAAATGAGCGGTACCGATTATCGTGTTGTTGAAAATCCGGCAGAAGGTTCTGACGGAATCTATAAGCCGAATGATAAAGGCAACATCGAACTGACGGTAGAAGATGTTAAGTCTGGCAAAACGACGACAATTCAATTATCGGATATTGCTAGTGTCACGACAGTAGATTCTAAGATTACCAATACAACACAAACTATTACTAATGAATATACTACGGCCATTACAAATGCTAAAACAGAAATCGAAGAAAAAATTGAGGGAGCAAAGGTTCACTACTACAGTGTTAATCCGGACAGCATTTCCGGAAAAGACAACTATGACAATGATGGCGCAGTGGGGGTTGACTCCATTGCTGTCGGCGCCAGCGCTTATGCTGACGGCCGTCTGGGAGCAGCAGCTTTTGGAAATCGTTCCAATGCCAATGGCGAAAGGGCTCTGGCGGTAGGTTATGGTGCCAAAGCGGAAGGCATGGATACCATTGCCATCGGTTCTTCCAATAATGGCAGTAAAGGCGCTAAAGGCACTAACTCTATTGCCATCGGTGCACAGGCCGATGCCAATGGAACCAAGACGATTTTCAGAGGTAAAGAATACACCGGTACCTGGGGCAATGCCACAGCCCTGGGCGCTTATACCGAAGCCGGCGCCGGGGCTACCGCTCTTGGCGCAAGCTCTAAAGCCAGAGGCTTCAACGCCACCGCTGTAGGCATCAGAGCAGAAGCATCCGCTGCCAATAGTGTAGCCCTGGGCAATGCATCCAGTGCTTTGCGGGAAGCCGATGCAAAAGGGGCCTATGATTATGTAGGATACAGTGCGGGGGCTGCTCTCTCTGTTGGAGAAAGAGATTCCGCCGTGTGGCATGCGAACTTGGGAGCCGTGTCCATCGGTAATGAAAGTTTTGCAACCGGAGAAACCGATGAAGATGGAAATCTCCTTCACTTCCAGTATACCCGCCAGTTGACCAATCTGGCAGCCGGTACTGCTGATACGGATGCCGTAAACGTGGCACAGCTCAAGAAATCTCGCGTTGAATTGACGGATGGAACCCATACTACTGTTAATTCGACGAATGATGAGAATGATGGGCACGTCATTTACAGTGTAGACGTCAAGACGAATGGTACGATTAACGAAGGCGATACCAACATCGTCACAGGCGATACGGTTTACAATGCTTTACAGAATGTCAGCTGGAAAGCCAAGGTCAATGGAAATGATGCTAAGACCGTTGCGAAAGACGGCACGTTGAACTTCATTGATGGCGATAACATCGCTATTACCAGCACCGCCGATGGAGACATCAAGATTTCCACGACGGGACTGGCAAGCTCCGGCGATCTCTGGACGGCTCAGGCTGGTGGTACAGATGTCAAAGTTGTCAATAAGAAAGTCAACTTTGTTGGAAGTGACCATATTACTGTCACTGGAACAGATGGTCAGATTAAATTTGAAGCTACTGGTCTGGCAGATACGGACCTCACCAACATCACAGAAGGCGGCAAGACGGTCATCAATAACCTTGCCAAAGAAGCTGTGAAAGTTGTCGATGGTACGAATACAAACGTTGAAACTGTACCGACGACTGATGGTCATGCGGAATACAAAGTCAATCTCAATGAAGATGTCAAGTTGGGCGATACGATTCAACTCAACGGTTCCGATGGTTCCATCAGTGCTAAATCGGGCGGCGCGAAGTTGTCTTTCAACAACAACGGTTTGACGGTTTCCCAGGCTAAGAATGGCTTGACTAATGAAACGAGAATCAATGGAGCTGAGATTACGGTCGACGGCGGTATCGGGAACCAGACAACTATCAAAGGTTCGATGGCTCGTATCGGCAGCGTCCTAGTCAACGGCGGTAGCGGAACGGCTACGATTACTGGCTTGACTAATAAAACGACGGATTACACCGGCTTTGCAAACGGCAGTGGCCGGGCCGCAACGGAAGAACAGCTGAAAGAAGTCGACAGCAAAGCGGCAGCCGCAAAGACGACGGTCACTAACGGCAAGAATATCACTGTCGACGAAGCGAAAGCAGATGATGGCAGCAGCACGTATACCGTAGGTTTGGCAACAGATGTCGTTCTCGGCGACAATGCCATTAAGCTCAACGGTTCCGATGGTTCCATCAGTGCTAAATCGGGCGGAGCCCAGCTGGCTTTCAACAACAGCGGCTTGACGGTTTCGCAGGCTAAGAATGGCTTGACCAATGAAACGAGAATCGATGGAGCTACGATTACGGTTGATGGTGGTGCGGGTAACCAGACGATCATCAACGGTTCGACGGCTCGTATCGGCAGTGTCCTGGTCAACGGTGGCAGCGGAACGGCTACGATTAGCGGTCTGACTAACCAAACGACGAATTACACCGGTTTTGCAAACGGCAGTGGCCGGGCTGCAACGGAAGAACAGTTGAAGGAAGTTGCAGGTAAAGCTGGCGAAGCTGTCGAAACGGCTGGCAAAGGCTGGAACCTGACGACTAACGGTGCAGCTACTAGCAAAACTAACATCGCTCCGGACGGCACGGTAGACTTCTCCAGCAGCAATGACAATCTGGTCATCAGTAATGCTGGTGCAAACCTCTCGTTCTCCCTCAGCGACAATCTCGACTTGACTAATAATAAAGATAAGAAGGGCAGCGTTAAAGTCGGTGAAAATACGGCATTGAGCAATGAACTTCTCCAGGTCGGCAAAGATGTTTCCCTCACGGCCAGTGCGCTTAACGTAGGCAACTCGTCCTTGACGACGAGTACCCTCATGGTTGGCGGTTTGACCTACATCAGCTCCAGCGGCCTCGATTCCAATAACCGGGTTATCTCCAACGTAGCAGCCGGTAAGGCGAAGACAGATGCAGTCAACGTCGGTCAGCTCGAATCGGCCATCAGGGGTTCGCAAGTTTCCATCAAGGCCGGTGATGGCATCAGTGTCAATAAGGCGGGTAACCAATACACTATCAATGTCAATATTGAAGGGCTCAGCAATGAACACGGTACGGTACATGTATCTACAGATTCTGACCCGTCTGTTGTCTCTAAATCCACTCTCACTGAATCTGAGACGATTACCCCGGCACCTGCTAAACGGATGAATTCGCTCTTGTTGGCAGAAGAAGCCGTAGCAGCAGAACCAGAAAACGGTTCTAGCACGGGTAAAAAAATGTATGTGAAGTACACATCTAATGCAGTTAAGTTGATTACGGATGACATTACGGACCCGACAAAGGTTGCTGAACTCAATGATGGCGAAGAAATTTTCTTCAGTGGTGATGGGAATATTACAACTACCACCGAACCGGCAACGGATGGGAAAAATACAGAAACCATTAGATTTTCGCTGAATAAGGATGTTAAAGTCGACAGTATCGAAGCCAAGAGCGGTAACCAGATTAATATCAAATCTGAAGTTAACATGAAAAGCCAGAAGATCACCAACTTGGCTGATGGCGAAATTGCTGAAGGTTCGAAAGACGCCGTCAATGGTGGACAGATTTACAATCTGAAGCAAAACGTCTCTACCAATACGGAAAATATCAATATCCTGAACGAGGCTGTCGTTGCTAACGCAGAAAACATCAACAGCCTGAGCCATTCGCTCAACAAGCTGGACAGCCGCATCAATCGCGTCGGTGCTGGCGCAGCCGCTCTGGCAGCCCTCCATCCGCTTGACTTCGACCCGGACAACAAGTGGGACTTCGCAGCAGGTTACGGCAACTATGCCGGCGCCAATGCCGTCGCTATCGGTACCTACTATCGTCCGAACGAAAACACCATGTTCAGCATCGGTGGCAGCTTCGGCGGCGGTGAAAATATGATCAACGCCGGTGTCAGCTTCAAACTCGGCAGCGGTGGCAGCGGTATCACGACGTCCAAGACGGTCATGGCCAAGAAGATTAAAGAACAAGATGAACTCCTGAAAGCACAGGATGCTAAGATGAAAGAACAAGATGAAAAGATTGCTAAACTGGAAGCTCTCGTAGCCCAGCAAGGCGAAATGATTCAGCAGGCACTTGGCAAGAAATAGTGCCATCCAGAAGGCTTCGCATGAAGGTTCCGGCCCTCATGCGGGGCCTGTTTATGTTTGATGTTTGATGCGTGATGTTTGATGTGTTAATGTGGATTTTGGGACGCAGGCTGCAGTTCGCAGGCCGCAGGCCGCAAAAAAACACGGCCAACGGCCTTGTGCGTAATATGCGTAGGGGCCGACCTTTAACCTCTCAGACCGCCTTTGGCGGCCAGCTCCCCTATAAAGGGAGCCTTGTGAGTCCCGTTGTGAGATTTCATTACAGCCCATTCGAGTATGATGGCAGGCTTTTACGAGCCACGAATCACGAACCACGAGCCACTAATTTCTCTTTTGGTTGTAAATGCAACAGAAATATTCCTTTCTTTTTGTTATACTTTACGTGTACTCGATAAGAGCTGCGAATTTTGAATCACCCATTCATTTATATATCCATAATATAGGAGGTTTTCCCCATGACAAAAGAAAAACAGATGTTTTGTTTCCAGTGTGAACAGACCGCTATGGGTACTGGCTGTACCGGTTGTGCCGGCGTTTGTGGCAAATCGGCTGTTGAAGCTGGCTTGCAGGATGTTTTGACCGGCGCTCTCGTCGGCTTGGCCCGCACCTGTCAGACTGCCGCTCCGACGGCTAAGACGTACCGCACTATCCTCGAAGGTATGTTCACGACCATTACCAACGTCAACTTCAATACGACGACGACCCAGGCTATGATCGATAAAGTCCATGCTGAAGCCGCTGCTCTTTCGTCCACTCCCGCAGCTGACTACGACATGAACCAGATGTGGAACGCTGACGAAGATATCCGTTCCCTCAAATCGCTCATCCTCTTCGGCATGCGCGGCATGGCTGCTTATGCTTACCACGCTCTCATGCTCGGCAAATCGAGTGAAGAAGTCGATTCCTTCTTCGTTAAAGGCTTGTCAGCTATCGGCGAAGACTGGGGCATGGATGAACTCCTCCCGATTGTCATGGAAACAGGTAAAGTCAACTTGACCTGCATGGCCCTCCTCGACGAAGCCAACACGACGACTTATGGTACACCGGTTCCGACGACGGTTCCTTTGACCGTTGAAAAAGGCCCGTTCATCGTCGTTACCGGCCACGACCTGAAAGATTTGGAACTTCTCCTCAAACAGACAGAAGGCAAAGGCATCAACATTTACACTCATGGTGAAATGCTCCCGGCTCATGCATATCCGGAATTGAAAAAATACAAACACCTCAAGGGCAACTTCGGCACGGCTTGGCAGAACCAGCAGAAAGAATTTGATGGCGTTCCCGGTGCTTTCCTGTTCACGACGAACTGCCTCATGCCGCCTCGCAAATCCTACATCGACCGCGTCTTCACGACGGAAGTCGTTTCCTTTGACGGCGTAACTCACATCGGCGAAGACAAAGACTTCACACCGGTCATCGAAAAAGCGCTGGAACTCGGCGGCTATAGCGAAGACCAGCACTTCACCGGCATCAACGGCGGCAGCACGGTAACGACAGGTTTCGGTCATGGTACCGTTCTCTCCGTAGCTGACAAAGTCATCGATGCTGTCAAAGCTGGCGCTATCAAACACTTCTTCCTCGTCGGCGGTTGCGACGGCGCTCGTCCGGGCCGTAACTACTACACGGAATTTGTTAAACAGACCCCGGCTGATACGGTTGTCCTCACCTTGGCTTGCGGCAAATACCGCTTCAATGACCTCGACCTCGGCACCATCGGCGGCTTGCCGCGCATCATGGACATGGGTCAGTGCAACGACGCATACAGCGCTATCCAGGTAGCTGTCGCTTTGGCAAAAGCCTTCGATTGCGGCGTCAACGACCTGCCTTTGTCCATGGTCCTCTCCTGGTACGAACAGAAGGCTGTCTGCATCCTCTTGACCCTCCTCTCCTTGGGTATCAAGAATATCTACCTCGGACCGACACTGCCGGCCTTCGTCTCCAAGAATGTCCTCAACTACTTGGTAGAAAACTTCAACATCACTCCGACCAGCACGCCGGAAGCTGACCTCAAAAAGATTTTGGGATAAGAGGCCGTAGTTTATAGTTTGTAGAAGAGAGATTTAAACTCAAAAGAGGCTGTCCAATGCGACAGCCTCTTTTTTTTTCGCCTGTATGCGATTTCGTAGGGGACGTCCTGTCAAGGCGTCCAGCCTCTGCTGTCCGTTTTGGCGACCGTCTTGCGCCTTCCGTTGGTCGGCACCCGATGGGTCAAAAAGGCTTAGGTGTTATGTGCAATAACATAGTTTACATAAATAGGGGTCTTCCCCCTACTGAAA